>Ga0209636_10004768_pt1 | contig 13855 bp, 6 predicted proteins | sample DeeMarSWOR152_54_FD_187464 | JGI IMG/M metagenome (GOLD analysis project Ga0209636, IMG submission 187464) | Marine sediment microbial communities from White Oak River estuary, North Carolina - WOR-1-52-54 (SPAdes) (version 2) | ecosystem: Environmental > Aquatic > Marine > Intertidal zone >...
CAGTCAAGGTCGAGAGTGTCCACCTTGCCATCACTGTTACAATCTCCACATAAAAAAAACGGAGAACAACGGAGAGCTGAGACAGTCGAACTCGAAGAATTGCCACAGTAGATTTTGTTCTCGTTGGGATTGCAGGTTAAAACCCAAGGATTAGTCCCTACCCCCACTGTAACTGTCACCAAATCACCTTCTCCATGAATGATGGTGATATTGTGACTTCCCCAATTGGCGCAGTAGATTTTGTTGTTGGCGGAATTGTAGGCTAAAGCGTCAGGAGTACTACCCACCTCCGCGGTGGCTATCACCGAATCACCTTCTCCATCAATGATGGCGACATTGTAACTTTCATAATTGGCGGAGTAGATTTTGTTGTTGCGGTCGTTGTAGGCTAAAGCCCAGGGACTATTTCCTGCCCATACCGTGGCTATCACCTCATCAGTTTCTCCATCAATGATGGTGACGTTGTCACTTCCCGAATTGGCGGAGTAGATTTTGTTGTTGTGATCATTGTAAGCTAAAGCCCGAGGGTGACTTCCCACCCCCAGTGTGGCTATCACCCTATCATATTCTCCATCAATGATGGTAACGTTGTGACTCCAAAAATTAGCGGAGTAGATTTTGTTGTTGGTGGAATTGTAGGTTAAAGCGCAAGGAGTATCTCCCACCCCCAGAGTGGTTATCACCCTGTCAGTTTCTCCGTCAATGATGGTGACGTTATCACTCGCTGCATTGGCGCAGTAGACTTTGTTGTTGCGGTCATTGTAGACTAAAACCCAAGGATGATTTCCTACCCTTACGGTGGTTATCACCTCATCAGTTTTTCCATCAATGATGGTGACGTTGCCACTCCCTGTATTGGCGCAGTAGATTTTGTTGTTGGTGGGATTGTAAACTAAACCCTCAGGATAATACCCCACTCCCACGCTGGTTATCACCAGATCCTCTTTTCCATCGATGATGCTGACATTGTGACTGTAGTAATCAGAGCAGTAGATTTTGTTATCGATGGAATTGTAGGTTAAACCTTGAGGCCGATCTCCCACCACCACAGTGGCTATCACCGAATCCTCTTTTCCATCGATGATGCTGACGCTGTGACTGGAGCTATTGGCGCAGTAGATTTTGTTGTTGCGGTCATTGTAGGCTAAAGCCCGAGGACCACTACCCACTCCTATTGTGGCTATCACCCTATCACCTTCTCCATCAATGACAGTGACGGTGCCAATTCTCCAATTGGCGCAGTAGATTTTGTTATTGGTGGGATTGTAGACCAAAGCCGAAGGATAGCTATAGTCTCCTATCTCCACCGTGGTTATCACCGAATCACCTGCTCCATCAATTACGGTGACGCTACCCGTTCCCCCATGATTGGCGCAGTAGATTTTGTTGTTGCGGTCATTGTAGGCTAAAGCATAAGGATACTCTCCCGCACCCACTGTGGCTACCACCGAATCTCCTTTTCCATCAATGACGGTGACGTTTTGAGTCGTATGATTGGCGCAGTAGATTTTGTTATTTCTGTCATTGTAGGTTAAAGCCCAAGGACCACCTCCTGCCGCTACCGTGGTTATTACCGAATCACCTTCTCCGTCGATTATGGTGACGTTGTTAGCTTGCGGATTGGTGCAGTAGATTTTGTTGTATCTGTCATTGTAGACTAAAGCCCGATAACCATATCCCTGCGCCCACACTGTGGCTATCACCTGATCACTTTCTCCATCAATGATGCTGACCTTGGCATCATAATGAGCGCAGTAGATTTTGTTGTTTGTGTCATTGTAGGTTAAAGCCCAAGGAGCATATCCCACCCACACTGTGGTGATCACCCTATCATCTTCTCCATCGATGATGGTGACACTATCCGCATTGGCGCAGTAGATTTTGTTGTCGGTGGGATTGTAGGCAAGGGCTCTTGCTCCTTTCCCGACTGTGATGACGCACACCTTTTGATCGGTCGCCCCATCTATGACCATCACCCTCTCCCCGCCGCAAACATAGATTTTGTTATCAATAAAGTTGTATGTAAAGGCAGAGGGAGAAGCCACCCCCCCTGAGTCATCCGGCAGCCAGATGTTGGCGATGACCGAGTCGGTTTGAGAAAAACAGAGAGAGGGGAGAGAAAACAAAATCATAAAGATAACAAAGACAATACTAAGATTTTTACACATAGAGACCTCCTCAGACCAAGGTTTTGGAATTACGGAATCCATTTTATCATAAAATATCTTTAAGATCACAAGGATAAAATGCAGATTTTTACGCATAAAGGCCTCCTACGACCGGGGTTTTAGAATAATGGGATACATTAATTATCAGAACTCAGATTTTCACATATAGAGGCCTCCTGAGAATAGGTTTTTAAAATTATGATATCCATTTCATTTTAAAATATCTTTTTCTTCTTCTTTTGTCAAGGAAAAAATTTATAAAATATACTTTATTTCAATATTTGTTTTGTGAATAAAGGGTGGAGGAAGTCAATGGATTAGATCGATTGATTAGGCAAAAGATATTGGCCTTGATGGGGTTAGGACTCGACCCTTTAGGGCAACTTGCTGCTCCAATATCTTAAGATGAGACGAATTTATGTAGCGAAGGGCTTAATTCCGTTGGAGTGGTTTTTTAAAATCCGTGCGGATTACCTCGGTTAATTCAGGAATTATCGATTTTTGCATAAAGAATGGAACGTCTCCGTTTTCAAGCCATTGAACGTCCGACAGAAACGTCGGACGCTACAGTTGCCGTAGCGCCCGACCTTTGTGTCGGGCGTAGATTTCTCAGGACGAAGCGACAAGGGAGAGGTAAATTGTTTTTCTACTTATGCAAAGCTCAATAAGGCGTAAGCCTTTTATAAAATCCTTACAGTTCAACCCCTTTTTCTTCTTGCCTGCGGGAAGTTAGGTGGGCTTTAAAATATCTTTTAAGAATTGCCCGGTGTAAGAGCCTTCGGTTTTTGCCACCTCCTCTGGGGTGCCGGCAGCAATCACCTTTCCGCCGTCCTCTCCACCTTCAGGTCCCAAATCTATTATGTGATCAGCGGTCTTTATCACATCCAGATTATGCTCGATCACCAAGACGGTGTTTCCTTTATCCACCAGTTGGTTTAAAACCCCCAGAAGCATCTTGATGTCCTCAAAATGAAGGCCGGTGGTGGGCTCATCCAGAATGTAAAGGGTACTTCCTGTAGAGACTTTGGAAAGCTCGGTGGAGAGCTTTACCCTTTGAGCTTCTCCCCCGGACAGCGTGGTGGCTGGCTGCCCCAGATGAATGTAGCCCAGTCCCACATCTTTCAAGGTCTGAAGCTTTCTTTTTATCTTGGGAATGTTTACAAAAAACTCATAAGCTTCATCCACGGTCATGTCCAGGACATCGGCAATGTTTTTTCCTTTGTATTTTATCTCCAGAGTCTCCCGGTTATATCTTTTGCCCTTACAAACCTCACAGGGGACATATACATCCGGCAAAAAGTGCATCTCGATTTTAATGATTCCGTCTCCTTCACAGGCTTCACATCTCCCTCCTCTTACATTGAAGCTGAAACGTCCCACCTTATATCCCCTAATCTTGGCTTCGGGGATCATGGCAAAGAGGTCTCGAATATAGGTGAAGACGCCGGTATAAGTGGCGGGATTTGATCTGGGGGTTCTTCCGATGGGAGATTGGTCGATATTTATAACCTTGTCTACGTGCTCTAAACCTTGAATTTCTCCGTATTCCAATGGAGCAATCTTTGAATTATAAAAATGCTGAGACAAAACCCTGAACAGGGTCTCGTTTATCAGAGTTGACTTTCCTGATCCTGAGACGCCGGTTATGCAGATAAAAAGACCCAAAGGAAGATCGACTCTTATCCTTTTTAAATTATTTCCTGCTGCTCCAAAGATGCTCAAGAAATCCCCATTGCCATTTCTCCTTGTTTTGGGAATAGGAATGGAGAGTTTTCCTGAGAGATATTTCCCGGTTAAAGACTTCTTGTTTCTGGCAATGGTCTGAGGCGTGCCCTTGGCCACCACCCAACCTCCTTCCTTTCCCGCGCCGGGTCCCAAATCCACCACATGATCTGCGGTCATGATGGTCTCCCGGTCGTGCTCCACCACCAAAACCGTATTTCCCAAATCCCTTAATCCTAAAAGGGTGTTCAAAAGCCTTTTGTTGTCCCTCTGATGGAGCCCTACTGATGGTTCGTCCAAAATATACAGCACCCCCACCAATCGCGATCCTATCTGGGTGGCTAATCTTATCCTCTGTGCTTCTCCTGAGGAAAGTGAAGCGGCGGATCGATCCAAAGTGAGATAGTCCAAGCCAACATCCATCATAAACCCCAGCCTTTCGTTTATCTCCTTTAGAATCTGCTTGGCTATCTGATGCTCTCTGGAGGTAAGCTTCAGCTTGGCGAAGAATTTCTTGGCTTGTTTCACCGATAATTCGGTCAATTCAGCGATATTCAAGTCTCTTACCTTTACCGAAAGACTCTCTTTTTTCAATCTTGCTCCATTGCACTCCGGGCAGGGCAACACGCGCATGAATCTTTCAATCCATTCCCTGACCGCCTCTGATGCGGTTTGCCGGTAGCGTCTTTCCAAGTTAGGAATCACCCCCTCAAAGGTGTCATAATATTCTCCCTTTCCTTCGGAGTCCTCCCAGCGAAATTTCAGCTCCTTATGTCCGGTACCATAAAGGAGGACATCTTTGACTTCAGGTTTTAACTTCTCGAAGGGAACATATAGGCTGAATTGAAAATGATCTGCCAAGCTTTTCAACTGATGGTAATACCAGCCTCCTATGGGATTTCCCCAGGGAGCAACTGCGCCATAAGCTATGGAGATTTTGGGATCAGCGACCACCAGATCAGGATCGATTTCCATTTTGGTGCCCAACCCACTGCAGGTTGGACAGGCGCCAAAGGGGCTGTTGAAGGAAAACATTCGGGGGGAAAGCTCCTCGTAACTTATCCCGCAGTGGACACAGGCATAATGTTCGGAGAATAGAAGTTCCTCTTTGCCCAATACATTTACCACCACGATTCCTGAACCTAATTTAAGGGCAGTCTCCAAAGAATCCGCCAACCTTTTGGCGATTTTCTTTTCTACCACCAACCTATCCACTACCACCTCAATATTATGCTTTTTATACTTCTCCAATTTCATCTCCCCTTCGACCTCCACGATCTTTCCATCCACCCTAGCTCGGATGAATCCTTCCTTTTTGATCTGGTCAAAGATCTCCTTGTGTTCCCCTTTCCTTCCTTTAACCAAAGGAGCCAAAATCTGAATTTTGCTTCCCTTGGGTAAGGACAGGACCAAATCCACTACCTGTTCTACCGTCTGTTGAGATATTTTTCTTCCGCACCTGTAACAATAAGGTGTTCCCACCCGGGCATACAAAAGCCGTAAATAATCATATATCTCGGTGACGGTTCCCACGGTGGAGCGTGGATTTTTGGCAGAACTTCTCTGCTCGATGGAGACAGCGGGGGAGAGCCCCTCGATAAAGTCGACATCCGGCTTTTCCATCATTCCCAAAAACTGCCGGGCATAGGCAGAAAGAGACTCTACATATCGCCTTTGACCTTCGGCATAGATGGTATCAAAAGCCAGAGAGGACTTGCCCGAGCCCGATAATCCGGTGATCACCACCAACTTATCTCGAGGTATCTCTAAGTTGATGTTCTTTAGATTGTGTTCTCTTGCCCCCTTAATCCTGATAGATTTTTCAGCCAAAGAGCACTCACCTTCCTTCAGGCGGAATCTATCAATATACGATCTCCTCAGCCCTTTAGCAAGCAAATTTTTCAAATTTTACTCATATGAGTAAAGGGGGTGTGTGAAAGGTTGAAGTTGGGATGGAGATATTAAACTTTTCGGAATACATATAAGTATTTTCATCTCAATCAAAATGGAACACTATAAGAGTTGATACTCCATTTATGCCTGATCTGCGGCATCTGGTCTCTTAAAAAACTTTTTTTTTAGGCAATAAAAAAATTGTTGACAAAGAAAAGATTATGTTGTAATTTTGAGAAACTTAAATGAGCCTTTAGATAAAAATTGAAAGGTTAAGATTATCGAGAGGTAAAGGAATTTAAAAACCACTAACGGATGAGGTGAAAAATGAAGATTCGTTGTAGCGTTGTTCTCCTATTTTCATTGACGTTTTTTCTCCTATTTAACGGCTCTGCGGTTAAAGGTGGCGGTTTCGCTCTTCCTGGTATTGGCTCAAAGGCGCTCAGCATGGGAGGAGCTTTCAGAGGATTAGCTGACGATTGGAGTGCCTCCTTCTGGAACCCCGCGGGACTTGCATATCTACCCAACTCCGAGTTTAGCATCAACTTTTACACTCTTAATTTTCGTCCCGAATTCACTCCAAAAATTCATTTTGGACAAGGTGAGTATCTCTACCCAATAGGGTATGAGGATGCGACCCTTTACCCGGAGGACAAAGCCTTTTTCCTACCGAGTTTCTCAGGCTTTTACAAATTCACCCAGATTGAAGGGTTTTCTGGAGGTATCGCCTTTTTTGTTCCCTACAAGTTGGAATCCAGATGGGACCTCTATGAGCCTCCCATGGGGTATGACAATGAAATCTCCTATCCCAAATTCGATCATCAGACCGATATCATCATATGGGATATTCATCCTACCTTCGCCAAGGATTTTATGGAGGGCAAGCTCTCCTTGGGGGCAGGTCTAAGTATCCAGCGAGCAGATTTCGAACTAAGAAGGGTGGTTTTGGCGCCCACGGATTTTCCTCGCCCCTATGAGTATTTCCCGGTGGATTGGGATCTAGAGACTGATGGTTGGGGAATGGGATTCAACGCTGGAATCTTGTATAAAGCCAGTCCCAAGCTTCAATTTGGGTTCTCGTATAGAAGCCCCATCGATATGGACTTAGACGGTCGCTTGGATATGGAAATGTATTTTCCTAAAGTCGTTTCCCATTCATGGCTCGATGGGAGAATTCGTAGATATTCCGATGGAAATTTCGAATCCACCCTTTCCCTTCCAGGTGATTTAGGGATTGGGATTGCCTACAAGCCCTTGGAGAGATTGACCCTTACTTTCGATGTCAGTTCCACCAACTGGTCTCGGTTAGATTACCTGGACGTGGAAGATTTATTTTTAGATTTCCCTATCATTGATGATACCTTATCGTATGACCTGCATCCAGATGAATCTAAGCTCCTCTTTGAGTGGGATGATATCATCAAATTCAGCGTGGGAGGAGAATATCTCTTTGGAGAAAACCTATCAATCAGAGGCGGATACTTTTTTGAAGAGTCTCCCATTCCCAATTCCACCTTCACCCTACTGATTCCGGATGTGGGAGATAAAAACTGTTTCAATGTGGGACTTTCCTATCAACTAAACTCCTTCGAGTTTAGCTATAATTATGAGTTGGTTGCTCACAAAAAAAGAGAAATATCGGGCATTATAGATCAAAACCAGGATGGCCTATTTGATAATTTACCTGGGGAGTATAAGATGGCTTTGCATTCGTCCTGTTTCTCTTTAATCTATCGTTTTTAATCTCAATTCTACATCCATAGGATCTAATCATGGTTCAATATCTTCACCATAGAGGAGGAATAAGAAAATGAAAAGAGTATTTATCGGACTTTTGTTTTTGGCTTTGCTTTTCTCAGTACTGGTAGGTTGCGGAAAAAGGGATAATCCCATAAGGACCGCTTACCCCTTTAACGAGCCTTGGAAACTTCAACCTCCGGCGGGAGGTTACATGTCTTTGCAGGACAACATGTTGGACGACCCTTCAGCGAGGTTGGTATATGTTTATCTGCCCCCACAATACGATTGGAAAAAGCATGGGCCTCTCTTGTCCGGTTATGGTTTTCCGGTTTTGTATTTGCTTCACGATTTCGGTGATGATTATTCGACGTTTGTAAACTTCTATAAGGTCGGGCAAATAGCCGATCGTTTGATTGCCGAGGAAGAGATCCAGCCCATGATAATCGTTATGCCGGATGGCTGGAATTCTCTGGGTGGAAGTTTTTATACGAATTCGGATTTGATCGGCAGGTACGAGGACCATATAATAGATGAGGTGATGCTTATTATTGATACCACCTTACATACGGTGGCAAAAGAAGATCCAGACACCAAGGAGATTATTCCAAATCCCAGATATAAAGCCATAAGCGGACATGGTATGGGAGGATATGGTGCTTTCAAGATGGCGGTGAAATACGATACTACTCTCTTTTACGCGGTGAGTGGCATGAGCCCCTTTCTGTTGTTCGGCTCCTTATTAAACAGTGAGATGATTGATTCGGTATTCAGGGAGAATGGAATTCCGGACCATGATTTCTCCGATTCCATGTACAGGAAAATAAGTCCCGCCCCCGTAGCGGACAAGCCTCTGACCTCACTTGTTTTTGCCATGGCGGCTGCTTTCTCTCCTCATGATCTGGCTGATACCGATCCCGATGATCCTCAATTCTTTGAGCTCCTGAACATAGGAGGGAAAAAATATGGTGTGGATTTGCCTTTTGATTCCACCAGGACCATCCTCGAGGGATCTGAAATATGGAATAGATGGATGGACCATGATATAAAAACTTTACTGAATCCTAACGGTGGGTTTAGGGAATTGAAGGTATATCTCGATTGCGGAGACCATGACCAACTAAAGCTTTACGACGGAGCCCGAGAATTTCATCAAACTCTTTCCCACCATGGGATAGAAAATACTTATGTGGAATATCCAGGCTATGAGAATTATCCAGCAGGACATAGGAACTTCATATACGACCGGCTCGTGGAGATTTTGAAATTTCACTCTCGGCACTTTCCACCACCTCGGTACTTTGGATATGAGGAGTAAGCTATAGGAGACTGTCCGAGAATTAAAATAATTGTAGGCGCACGCTTCAGCCTGCGGATTGGAGGGAAACAAGATGGGAAAGAGTTCTCTTTATAGAAAGATATGGTTGTTCTTCATTTCAATTTTCTTGCTTTCTTTTCCCATTAAAACGCAGGGAAGCCAGGTGCCATTTGAATTAGCAGAGAAAGTAGCCTTTTCTTTCTCAAGAGACATTTTTGAGAATGCAGTTTTTGGTCCCTCGGAGAGATATTACGGATTAGATAATAAGCCAGCTGTATATGTGTTTGCTCTTAACTTAAAAGGTGAATCTTTTCCTAATGAGCACGAAATTTTGAACAAAGTGGCAGAAGGAAGGAAAGTATTTGATCGGGGAAGGGAGCTACATGACGAGGAGCTGACAAAGGCTGGGAAAAGAATGATGGTTGGTGAAGATGAATATGGGATGATTATGGTTTCAGCAAGATACGAGATGGGCCCAATTATTGAATATTATAAAGGACTCCCACTTCATTACACAGCCAGAGAGAAAGCAAAGGGGGTGGCTGAGAAAGAGCTTGGCACAAAAGAAATAAGGCTTAACAGGGTTATTTTCTATACACCTTTTGATATCTGGTTTGAATTTGTCTCTTCTGAAGAGGTCATTTACGTGTCGCCTTTTACCTTTCCAAGCCTTTAGAAAAGAAGAAATCTTCTCCGTTCCGCCCTTAGAGATTTCTAAAGAGGAAAGTGAAAAAGCAGAACAGGAATGGCTAAGAATTGAACGAGGAGAAAAACTATACCCAACTTTAGACCAATTCCGAATATCGGGAGTTCCGGATTTTGACTGGTCTTATGGATGTTCACCCACAGCATCAGCTGATGTTTTAGGCTATTGGGATGCAAGAGGGTATCCTCTTCTTATTGATTATTACTTCTGGCGATGGGATGCGTTAGAAGGAGAATGGGATTACGTCCCTAATGTTCAACAGCAATTAGCTATCGCTATGAATACAGATACAACTACGGGAGGAACATATTTGACTAATATAGTCACAGGTACCCAGGCAGTTTGTAGCGATCCTTATTGGGAAAATAATTATAACTTCATTGTTGAAAACGTTGACGATAACTTATCGCGGCTTCTTTGTGAATTGAAGTTGCTTCATCCCACTCATTGGTGTTTGGATGGGCATCCTACGTATGGGTGGCACAGCGTTTGTGCAATGGGATGGGGACCGCCGGATACAACATGGATATGCATACATGATACCTGGAGCTCAACTCCGACCGAAGTGGTCATTGAGTATGATTGGGGCGGCGGAGGATGTCACGTCATACCGATAGTACCTCCTAGTTCTTTCACCGAGTTTGATCGCTTCAGCCCTGATGGAACGGTGACCATGGCATGGGGTGATTATGACGATGATGGATATCAGGACATCGCAGTCTCAAGTGTTGACCCTTATTCTGGAATATATAGAAACAACCATAATGGAACTTTCACCAAAACAATTACACTTAGTGGTGTAGGGTTTGCTTGGGGAGATTATGATAATGATGGGGACTTAGATTTGGCTGCCTCTAAATGTTATGAGCTTGGTAACAAGTTGTTTATAAATAACGGAGATGGAACTTTTACAGAGACAGAGCAGTTTGGCAGTTGCTGGAGTGGCTATGATATAGAATGGGCTGATTGCGATAATGATGGGGGACTTGGATGCTGCTGTGGCAAATATTGGCTTATACAGGAACAATGGAGATGGAACGTTTACTCAGATGGGATCAGACGTGCTTAGTGCGGATGATTTAGACTGGGGCGATTACGATAACGATGGTGATCCCGATCTGGCTCTGGGAATATACCATTCCTCATATCCTTCCAATGTACTCCTTAAGAATAATGGTAATTGGAATTTCGAGGCATTCGACGAGTTTGGCATTGCGCTTGCCTGTGCGTTAGAATGGGGGGACTATGACAATGACAGCGACTTAGATATGGCAGTTAGCGGATATTTTCGTTCTAATAGGCTCTATAGGAATAATGGAAACGATACCTTCAGTGAGCTCTACCTTTTTGTTGGAAATGAGTGGACCATGGATTTAGCCTGGGGCGACTACGACCATGATGGTGATTTGGATTTAGCAGCGGCGAATTTTGCTTGGGAAGATGACGGCGCTCCAAAAGTTTTATATACCAACAATGGGGACGGAACCTTCACTCGGGTGGAGCTGTGTGGTTTGGATCAAGATGGTTACCAGAGTTGTTGGGCTGATTATGATAACGATGGTGACTTAGATTTGGCTTATGGTATTTATAATGGACAGGATAAATTATATAGAAACAATGTAAATAATGACAATTACATCAAGGTTAAGTTGGTTGGTAGAAGGAGAGGATCGGGGGGGAACATGGGCTATAGTAATAGATCGGGAATAGGTGCGAAGGTAAAGGTTTATGATGAAGCCAAAGTGAGCTTATTTGGGTTTCGAGAGATTTCGAGCGAAGGGTCGGCCCAGGAAGCGCACGTTGGTGTGCCGGCAGGAAATACTTATGATGTTGAGGTATATTGGCCAGCAAGCGGGATAACTATGGAGACGCTCGTTACTGCTCCTGCGGTAATAACGGTTTGGGAATACTGCCGTGGCGATGCTAATGGAGATAAAGTGGTAAATTCTACCGATATAGTGTTTTTGATTGACTATCTTTTCAAAGGGGGCCCTCCTCCCGATCCTTGGATGGCCGGGGATGCCAATGCAGATGGCTCTATCAACAGTAGTGATACGGCATATTTGATTAATTACCTTTTCAAGGGTGGACCACCGCCGCCGCCGCCGAACTGTCCCTAACGAGTCCCTGTAAAGAAGTATGGGTGGCTGCCGCCTGTTGATCTTACATTGCTAAAGTAACTGTTATCTACTTAATTAAGAATTGATGTTATTGCTAAATAAACTTTTATTGTCTTTATTGGTCAGGTTGCCCCCCTCACACCTGGCCTGTTCGCATGCGGTGGCTCGTTTTTGTTTCCCCATCCATGTGGCATTAGCCAGATTAGGTATTTAGGTCATGGCCTCAGGCCGTCCCTCAAAGGCCGAGAAATCACCTCAACCCCACCTTGCCACCCTGATTATTTCATGATAAAATCAGTTTTTGTCAGCAAAAATCCAAAATCTACTTAATCTTTAGGGTCAAAAATAAGCCAAAGAAAGAGCCATTATTTCTGTGTGTGAATTCTCGAGTCGGTCTACCTGCAAGTTATTGATTAACATCACATTAAAATAAAAAGCGAGATGGATTCATAAGAGCCTTGAGAAAAAACTGGGCTACCCCGATAAATCTTTCTTGACAAGGGTGGAAATGTTTGATATAATAATATTGAAGAAGTGAAAAATACATGGAGAGGAAAGGGGGTTTGAGATGAGATGACCAATGTGATAGTTCGGGATAATGAGACCTTTGAGAAGGCTTTGCGCAGATTCAATAAATCCTGTGAGAAGTCTGGTATTTTGTCTGATATCCGGAAACATCAGCACTTCGAGAAGCCGTCGGAACGTCGCAAGCGGAAGTTGGCTGCGGCCAGAAGAAAAAACAGACGAAGAGAGAGAGAGGAAATCTGATTTATGCCCGCAAAGGAAGAAAGGCATATCCAGGGTAGATCAGGAAAAAACATCAAAGAGAGAATTACCGAGGATATGAAGAGAGCTTTAGCCACTAAGGATAAGGTAAGATTAAGGGTGACCCGGCTCTTAAAATCGGAGATCAGATATAAGGAGATCGAAAAAGGTTCAGAACTTACCGATGAGGATGTGATTTCAGTTTTATCTTCGTCCATTAAAAAACATAAAGACTCCATAGAGCAGTTTGAAAAGGGAGGAAGGGAGGATCTGGTCGCTGGTGAGAAGGCGGAGTTGGAGGTCATCTGGGAGTATATGCCGAAGCAGTTAGAGGAGGAGGAGTTTTTCCAGATCGTGGATGAAGCTATAAGAGAGGTGAATGCTTCAGCGCCTTCCGATTTGGGCAAGGTGATGAAGACCGTCATGCCCAAAGTCAAAGGAAGGGCAGACGGTAAGAAGGTCAATGAGTTGGTCTCATCCAAACTACAATCTATGTCCGAATAGCTATCGATGTTTTACTAAGAAAAACGTTGTCTGGCTGGAGATAAGGGTATGTGATTCCAGATCGAATCTCTCGGTTAGTTCGCACCAAGGCCCATTGACAATTTAGCCTTTACCCATAATCTTTCTGTTGCAACCAGCTGATCCTCAATCCCTTATGGGCGAAGGGATAGCCGTATGGGTGGGCAAGATGAGATACAAACATTCACAAAAAGATCGCACGTTACCTTAAAATGAGGAGGTAACGTGTTGTCTTTTGTAGCCAATTAGCTTTTGGTTTTTCGCTCTTACTGGAGGTAAAAAGCTGAAAGCTAATGGGTAAATCCACCAAAGGGCGAACCTTACGGTTCTTACCACAGGTGGAAATAAAGCGAGGGGAGAAAGATGAATATAGCTGATTACATCCTTTTGGGACTTCTGTTGGTGGCCATCTTAATCGGTTCCAAAAGGGGATTTTTCTCTGCGCTGCTTGGCGTAGTATCCTTTATAGTTGGGGTGATCTTCTCCATCAACTATGTCGACTGGACCACCAGCAAGCTGGTGACACACATGAAGGTATCTACCATCATGGTCGTGTTCGTAAGCTTTATCTTCATGTTTGTCTTAGTTTACGTTGGTGCCAAATTGTTAGGCAATCTCTTTTATAAAGTGGCTTCGCTACGTCCTCTGGGAAACGTGGATAAGATAGGAGGAGCAATTGTTGGAGCGTTTCAGGGCTGGATTCTAATCGGCTTCTTGCTTTTCTTGTTGGTTTTGCTCCCGCTGCCAGATTCGGTCGTGGCCAAGCTGGACTCATCCTTCTTTGCTCCAGCCATGAGGGGTGTTGTCCCTCTTATCTACGAGGGAACGGCATTCGCTCATCCCCAAAGTCCCTATCTGGTCGACAAGATAAAGGACGCTTTGAAGGCAAAGCCTGCTGAAGGTT
>Ga0209636_10004769_pt1 | contig 13851 bp, 11 predicted proteins | sample DeeMarSWOR152_54_FD_187464 | JGI IMG/M metagenome (GOLD analysis project Ga0209636, IMG submission 187464) | Marine sediment microbial communities from White Oak River estuary, North Carolina - WOR-1-52-54 (SPAdes) (version 2) | ecosystem: Environmental > Aquatic > Marine > Intertidal zone >...
AGCCCTGATGAAGGCTATAGATTCAGCGGATGGACAGGGGATGTTCCAGCGGGGAATGAGAATGACAATCCTCTCACAATTACTATGGATGGAGACAAGTCTGTAACTGCCAATTTTATTCGCCAGTACACTTTGAGTATATCTGCCGGCGATGGTGGGACAACGGATCCTGAGCCGGGAACCTACATTTATGACCAGGGAACAGAAGTGACCATAGCAGCTATTCCTGGAATTGGGTATGGATTCAGCGGTTGGGCAGGGGATATCCCTTCAGGGCACGAGAATGATAATCCCCTCAATATCACAATGGATTCGGATAAATCGATCACAGCGAATTTCCTTATACATCAATATAATTTGACCATAATAGTTGGGGAAGGCGGGACAACGGATCCTGCTCCCGGGAGTCACGTCTATGATAGCGGCACTACAGTCACTGTTGCGGCGACAGCAGATTCCGGGTATAGATTCGGGAATTGGAGTGGTGATGTCTCGAGCACAGACAATCCTGTAGAGATAATCATGGATGGGGATAAAACCATAACTGCTAATTTTATTCGCCTGCGGTACACATTGACCATAGCTGCGGGTTCCCACGGAACAACAGATCCTCCTCCAGGAAGTTATGAGTACGATTCAGGCGTGAGTGTGACTGTGACAGCCAAAGCCGACAGTGGGTACGAATTTGACAGATGGAGTGGTGATGCATCGGGAACTTCTAAGACCATAACGATAACTATGGACTCGGATAAATCCATAACAGCGCATTTTAAAGAAAAGGAGCAAAACGGTAACGGTCCAGGCGGAGCCTGTTTCATCGCCACGGCAGCCTACGGTTCCCCTCTTCACTCCCATATCGAAATTCTGCGGCAGTTCAGAGATAAATACTTGATAACCAACCCGCTCGGTCGCAAATTCGTCAGCATGTATTACACATACTCCCCACCTGTCGCAGATTTTATAAGAAGACGTAAATTGTTAAAGATCGCCGTCCGAAATAGCCTAATGCCTCTTGTGGCTGTCAGTTACTTCACGGTTCGTTTTGGAACACTCGGTACTGCGATTATGACGAGTTTGATGTTCATGTTTTCAATTTCCTTGGTCAGATTTTTCAGAAGAAGAGCAAGGGCATATCGAATAAAACCTAAAAGACTAATAAATACATCCAGATGAGAATAGAAAATTTTCTCAGCTTTCACATGATTTCCTCGCTTTCTCTTGCTTTATTGATGGAGGAAGTGCTAGATAATCGCTTTCCTGTTGAGAAAAGTGCTACTTTATTATGACTCAAATCAAAGGGGGTAAAAATGCGCGTAAGATGTCCCAAATGCAATACCTTGAATTCCTCTGACTCTGAATTGTGCAAAAAGTGTGGGGCTCCTCTTAAGCCTTCAAATGATATTGATCTTCCCAGAACACGGACAATGTTTGCACCCATGAAAGACGTGAAAGTCGGAAAGTTCATTAACCAAAAATATAAGATCATTGAAGAACTGGGGAAGGGCGGAATGGGGATTGTGTACAAGGCTGAACAGATTAAGCCGGTAGAGAGAGAGGTGGCGCTCAAAGTCATCAAACTGGGGATGGATACCGCTCAGGTCGTCGCTCGATTTGAGTCGGAAAGGCAGGCACTGGCTGTCATGGAACATCCTCATATAGCCAAAGTCTTTGATGCAGGTGCTACAGAGACAGGACGTCCTTATTTTGTCATGGAACTCGTCCGCGGTGTGCCCATCACCGAATACTGTGACACGTATAATCTGACTACCCGCGAGCGTCTGGAGTTATTTATTCCTGTTTGTCAGGCGGTCCAGCATGCCCATCAGAAGGGTGTTATCCACCGCGACCTTAAGCCATCTAACGTCCTTGTCACCATTCAAGAGGATAAGCCTGTTCCGAAGATCATAGATTTTGGAATTGCCAAGGCCACTGAACACCGTTTGACTGAGAAGACGGTCTTTACAGAGCAGGGCCAGTTGATTGGAACTCCAGAGTACATGAGTCCTGAGCAGGCAGAGATGTCTGGTCTTGATGTGGATACACGCACAGATATTTATTCTCTGGGAGTGCTGTTGTACGAACTGCTGGTTGGAGCGTTGCCCTTTGAATCCGAGACTCTCCGAAAAGCAGGCTTTGCCGAGATTCAACGGATTATCCGCGAAACCGAACCCCCTAAGGCCAGCACTCGTCTCAGCAGCCTGGGAGATATCCAGACTTCAATTGCCAAGCATCGAAGGACAGATCCGTCCTCGCTTCATAGACAGCTCAAAGGTGACCTGGATTGGATTATCATGAAAGCCATGGCCAAGGATAGGATACAGCGCTATGCATCTTCGTCTGAATTGGCATCTGATATCGACAGGCATTTGAAACACGAGCCAATACAGGCAAGTCCTCCCAGCACCATTTATCGCGCGAGAAAGTACATCAGGAGGCACAGGACAGGAGTCGTGGCAGTAGCTTTGATAGGATTGGCGTTGGTTATCGGTATAGCTGGAACCAGTATGGGCATGGTCAAAGCAAGACGGGCAGAGGAGAAAGCCAGACAGGAGGCAGAGACAGCTCAACAGGTTTCAGGCTTTCTGGTGGACCTTTTTAGAGTCTCGGACCCCAGTGAAGCCAAAGGAAACAGCATAACAGCAAGAGAGATACTTGACAAAGGAGCCCAGAAAATACAAACCGAGCTTGAAGACCAAACTGTGATACAGGCCCGGATGATGAACACTATGGGCATGGTGTACATGAACCTGGGTCTTTATGAACGGTCTTCTGCTTTGTTGGAAAAAGCGCTTGAACTCAGGCAAAAAACTCATGGCGAGAACCATCCAGAAGTAGCGGAAAGCTGTTACAGTCTCTCGCGTCTTTATCTTGAACAGGCGAGATATGCAGAAGCAGAGAGTCTAGTGAAGCGATCTTTAGACATCCGAAAAGAAGTGCTGGGAATGGAAAATTCTCTCACGGCTGATAGCTTCAAAGCCCTTGGAGAGATTTACCGTATGATGAAAAAAGTTGATGAGGCTGAATACTTCTTCAAGCAGTCTTTAGAGATCCGGGAAAAGGTTTTTGGACCGGAGCACAGCTCTGTGGCGACCAGCCTCTCCAGCTTGGCAAACGTGGCCAATATTCTTGGTCAATACGATCAGGCAGAACATCTCTATAAGCGTGCCCTGGGAATTTGGGAGAAAACGCTTGAGCCGGACGACCTCAGAATTGTTCATTGTCTTGGCAATCTTGCCGTAATTTATGAACAACAAGACAAATTTGCAGAAGCCGAGCCCCTTTATAAACGCTGTTTATCTCTTTGTGAAAAAGTGTATGGTCCGGATCACCCGAATCTTTCTGTAATCTTGAATAATTTGGGTCTTTTATACAGCAGACAAGGCAGATTCACTGAGTCAGAACCACTTTTAAAACGCTCCATTACCATCAGAGAAAAGGCTCTAGGGCCAGAACATCCCGCATTTGCTCAGGGACTGGATAATCTTGCTATTGACTATTGTCACAAAGGCAAATTCGAGGATGCCATTCCCATTTTTCAGCGGGCTTTAAAGATTCGGGAGAAAGCTCTCGGGCCTGACCATCCTGATGTTGCTGACTCTCTCAATAATCTTGCTGCTACTTATAAACATCTGAAAATGTATGAAGAAGTCGAATCCCTTTTCAATCGAGCGTTATCTATTTGGAGGAAGGCTTACGGAGCGGATCATCCTTCATTGGCTTCAAGCCTCCATAATCTCGGAGCAACCTATTTGGATTTGGGCGAGTTCGAAAAAGCAGAGCCTCTCATTCAGGAATCGCTGAGCATTAACGAAAAGAACTTTGGTCAAGAGCATAGCTCTGTGGCTACATGCCTCCATACTCTTGCCACCCTTTATCGAGAATGGGAAAAGTACGACAAAGCCGCGCTTCTGTATCAAAGAGCGCTGTCGATCGAAGAAAAAGTGCTTCCCGCAGATCATTGGCAGAAGGTTGAACTTTTAAAAGATTATGTGATATTCCTTCGAAGGGTCAACCGTATAAAAGAGGCAGAAGAGTTCGAGGCTCGGATTAAAGCTATCAGCAAAAAATAAAACCAATCTGATATTCAAAAGTAAGCTCTCGTTCCTAGACCGAAATCGTGGGATTATCTGCGAAGACTTATCACTCGTTTATCATAACTCTGCAAAATTTTAGCTTATAGACATATGCCACATCCTATTCTATAATTCTTGATAGGAAGATGAGCGAACTCATGGAAACGCTTAAGCTCGATTATCCGGTTCATTCATTAGACAGCCGATTATTTCTTCCAGCCGGCACAGAGTTCTCTTCAGAGAGCCTGAATGAGTTGATGGCAGCCGATAAGGGCGAACCTTATAAGACCTTTCCTTTTTTAGAGCATGGTACTATTCATCAAGATTTACTCGATATAATCCAAACGCCCCTCTACAACATGGTGTTAGATGGGACATTTCCTTTGGATCTGATGAAGAATACCCGTACTCTTCAGCCTGTTCTGGAATCTTTAGACTATTTTAAAGAGAATGATTTTTATACTTACCAGCACTCTCTGACGGTGTTCGCCATGTCCATAAACGTAGCGCGATACCTACTGGGAAAACCTGAAAATTGGATCAAAGCGCTTATGGCCGGGGCCATACATGATATCGGCAAAACATGCGTTCCCCTCAAGATATTGAAAAAGGCGGATCCGCTGCTAGGGGCAGACAAAAGGTTCCTGGAACATCATGCCTTGGCTGGCTTCGTGCTTCTCAGCTATTTCTTGAAAGATTACCAAAGTTTTGCAGCAAAGGTGGCCAAAGAGCACCATGAGCGGAGAGATGGATCCGGGTATCCCCTGGGCATTGCGTTGGAAGACAGGATGGTAGAGATCATTGCCGTCTGCGATGTATATGATGCCCTCCTTTCGCCAAGACCTTACCGGCCTACACCGTATGACAACAGGACAGCTTTGGAGGAGATCACTGAAATGGCCCAGAAGGGAAAATTCAGCTGGGAAGTAGTGCAGACCTTGGTCTCTCTTAACCGAAAGGACAGGCCGTCGTTTCGGGAGGTCAAGATATCCGCCGAGAAAAGGGGCAAGCCTCCGGCAAACAGCGTATATGGAGTCATTGTCAAGAAGGAGATGCTGAAAGAGATAAGCTGTCCCAATTGTCTCGGGTCATGCAAAGAAAAAAGGACCTTAAGCGAAGGCGTGGAATATGTTCGGTATCAATGCCTGAGTTGTGGAAAAGAGTTTGATGAAGATGATTTAAGGGATATAGAGTTCGAAAAGGAATAGAAATTTAATTTAGGGCCCTTGAAATATTGAGTTGCTCCATGGATTCTGGTCCGGTCTGGATGCGTAGATTTTTTCAGCTACTGTTTCTTTGTTCCTTGAACAGTTTTTTTTCGCGAGTGATTATTTTCTGGATCTCACAGATGTGATCCGGAATTTGACCGATGGGAGTGCCGGAGAGAGCGGCGTTGACCGGGCAGACAGCACAGTTTTTATACTCCCTACAGAGGAAACATTCCGTTCTCGATGTTCGGAAATTATCCATCCTGAGCGCCGCGTAATTTGAGGATATTCTGGGATAGATATTTTCGTGATTTCTCATGAAATCTTCCAGATCGCCAAAGAAGTAATTCGAATATTCCGATGTGTTTCCTTTTCCCTCAAAAAAATCGGCAAACAGGAAGCATCCCCAGATACCTCCATTCGGTGAGACCGCCATTCTGTCTTTGCCCGCAGCGCAGTGAAAGATACCTTTTTTCTGTGTATCCCTGAAATTGATAACCGGTATGTTTCCTGTCCTTTTATGGTGTTCAACAGCTATCTTTCTTAGACAGGACATTTCGTTCTCGAGCTCCCGGAGATCGGCTGTGTTCCAGGTCTCTATAGTTGAAAGGGAACAGCGAATATCGGGAACATCCAAATCCTTGATGTATTTGATCGAATCGGAAAGATAGCTTACAGTATTCGGTGAAAAGACGCTGTTGATTTCCAGGCTGATATTCGGCTGATTCAACAATTCCTTGATGATCGGGACGAGCTTTTCCGCGCTTCCTGTCTGCCTGTTCACATCCTGGGCAAGTCCGTCGAAGCTCAGCTCCACAGAAAAGTTATGTTCATCCAGGAATTGAATGATCTCATTTGTCAGAAGGCTGCCGTTGGTGGTGAGGGAGTAATGGACTGTCTGGTTCTGCTTGTTTAAGTTGTTCTCCAGGAAAGATACGGCTTGCCTTATCAACTTAAAAGAGAGAAGGGGTTCTCCGCCGTAAAAATTGAGGTAATGCTCTTCGGTCAGGAAGGGCAAAAAAAAATCAGTGCTTTCTCGGCCAGGGAGTATTCCATATAATCATTACTTTTTGGCTTATAGCAGTAGCTGCAATTGAAATTGCAGTCGTCCGTGACGATTAAAGTCAGACTTTGGAATTTCATCCTGGATTGATGTTTTGGCTTCGCTCGGGTATCAATGAGAAATATAGGGCTTGAATAAAATGGTGAATATTATCAAGGAACAGGAATTAAGACCTTTCCTGGCTGACAATAAATACCATCGTTGGGCTGGGGTTCTCCTCTGGCCGCGCTCTCCAGGTATTCCAGGGCGCCTTCTGCCTGAGTTTTCAGGTCGCCTTCGGGAAGGGTCTTTACAGCGTCCTGCAGTATTTCCAGGCTTCTTTTGACGTTCGGAGTGACATCGATTTTTTCGCTCATGATGGTTTTAATCCTCCCTTTATTGGATTATGGCCTTAAACCTCTCTTCATCTCTGCAGCTGTCGAAATTCCTGTCCATCTCGAGATATTTTTGATAGAGATAACGGGTTTTAACCGTTTTTTCACTGCTGAAAAATTCGGCCAGATAGTCGTATCCCAATTCCTGTTGCCCTATACCCATGTATATGGAGGCCATTTTAAGCTCACGATCAAAATAATAAAGTTCTTGTGGAGCGATAACCTTGATTTTTTTCAAAATTCTCTCAACCTCGCTGGCATCGCCCCTCTGGGCAGCGATCATGCCAAGATAGAATAAGGAGGCTGTCTGAGAATTAAAGTCGTTCGCCTCTTTCAATTCAATAAATATAGAATAACTATTATGCAAATCGCCCATGTAGTAATAGATTTCTCCCCTCAGAAAATCAGCCATCAAGGCAGCCTCTCCTCCCTTGATTTCGCTGCAGACCGCCCGGGCTCTCTCATATTCCCTGTTCAGCATCAAGAGCTCAGCGTATCTTATGTTGTTGATATGATAGGGACGGAGATAGTAGCTTTGTTCGTTGAGCTCCAGCGCTTTAGCGAAGTCCAGCTCGCTTCCGCTTTCGCCGTACCGGAGATAGTGGCAGAACCCGAGCAGCGAGCATAAAAATGAACATCCGGGATATTTTTTGACTGCGTTTTGAGCCAGTTCAAAAGCTTTTTCTCTGGTGTCCTCATCATAGATGAAATGTTTTATCAGATAGACCTGGACAAGGGTCGAATAATGCTCGGGGCATTCCGGGTCTATGGCTGAGGCTTTGTTGAGGAGTTCTTCAGCCTTGCTCAGCCATTTCTCATCATGATCCCAGTTGAAATTGAGATAATTCAGGTAGCACCGGGCCAGCCCGATATAGGCCTTGGCGAAATTGTCATCCAGCTCAACAGCCCTTGAAAATAAAATTATGGCCCAATTATTGCTCTCTTTGGTCCATTTATCCTGGTAGTATTTTCCCTGGATGTAGAGTTTCCAGGGATCATCGTTCTCTGAGTTTGCTCTGTTCAGGATATGGTTTCCTTTGAGATAGCTGTCAAAAGCTCCGTTATTTCGAGCGTTTGCATTATTGAGCGTAAAACCAGACAATATCTCGGTGTTTGGGCTCAGTTTCTTGTGGATCTTCGCGCAGATATCTTCCTTTAAAGAAAAGATTTCTTCCATCCTGTCCTGGGATTCAAGCTCCCAGATCACTTTCTCATCTTCTGTCCTGACCAGTTGAGCGTAGATCTTCAGCTTGTCGTTATCTTTTTCTATTTTTGTTTTTAAGAAATGGCTCACCTTGAATTTTTCCCTGATGTCTTCCAGATGTTTATCGGGATTCTTGCTTATTGCCAATGAATTTACAGGGATAGTCCTGATATTTCTGATTCTGGTGAGGCTGTGGATTATTTCGTTACAAATTCCTTCAGGTATATACTGCTCGAAGGCTGATAAATTGGTGCTTTCGGATGGCAGGACGGCAATGACTAGATTCTCATGATAGGCGGGGGAAAGTCTTCCGTTGGTAATGTATAAGGATGCAGAAACAGCCATTATGAGTATCACAGTTGCTGCCAGGCCGATAATCGCCCCCCTTTTCTCCAGGAACGCTCTTTTTTTGAAGTCTTTATGGATTTTTTTTTCTTTCAGCCATTCGTCGATTTCTGATTTATAAGCGAAAACCTTGGAGCGCGGAGAATCCTCATCGAAGCGGTGGACCGGCAGCCCCAATTCTTTTTCCCATCGGGCGCAAGTTCGAATATCTCTATCCAAGTAGACCGAGATTGCCTTCCAGGAATCCAATATTTCTTTGTTCCTCATTCTGATCCTTTTGGAATTAAGGAGTTATTATTATTTTATGGGAAAATAATATTATTTCAACGGAATTTTTTAAAAGGACTGAAATGAAAAATCCATGATTATGTAAAAGTCAGGTTGATTACTTCTTTCTCTTTGTAATTTTAACTTATTAAGGTGCCTTATCAATCTGAAAAAAAAGGGCATAAAAGGGCAAAATCGGACATTTTTCCTGATTTTGTTGATTAATTCTTTAAATAATATTTATTTTTTTAAATGAAAGGAGGATTTATCGGCTAATTTAAGAGTTGCATCTAATATCTCAATCTAATTCCTATGCCACACAAAGGAGCATTCATCATGCCATTAGTTTTGGAATGGATAAAATGTTTGGGTGATAGATGGTGTGATTTTTTCGATGTCAGGTTGGACAGCAGACATTTTGATGAATTGGATGGGGTGTATATTGTTTGGTACTGGCAGGAAAAATATCTTCCGACTGTTGTCAGAGTGGGTCAGGGTAACATCAGAGAGAGATTGCTTCAGGACAGAAAAAGACCTAGCATATTGGCCTTAAAGGATTACGATCTGTTAGTGACATGGGCTGCAGTCGGAGAATCCCAGCTTGACGGAATTGAAAGATATCTTGGAGAGACCCTTGATCCCATAATCGAAAGCCATTTGCCCAAAGCGCCTCCCATCAGAGTGATTTTGCCATGGGAAGGAAGCTACGTTTTATCTAAAAAAATCTGAACTTATCAATAACTTTACAAGCACAATCAATTTCACCTGAGTGTGAGGTCGGAAAGAGGTTATTTCGTTTTCCCTGTTTGATCGATGATATTCTTGAATCTTTCTTCTTCTCTGAACCTGTCGAAATTCTTGTCGATGTCGATGTATTTATGGTAAATATATTTGACCTTGTTTTGTTTTTCCTCGGCGAAGAAATCTTCCAGGAGTGTGTAACCCTTCTCTTTGTTTCCAGTGCCCATGTATATGGAAGCCAGCTTTAGCTTGTCATCGAAAAAATCAAATTTTTTCGGGGCGATGACTTCGATTTTTTTCAAAAGCCTCTGCACCTCAGATTTGTCTCCTTTTTGGGCTGCGATCATGCCCAGATTGAATAAGGAGCAGATTTGAGCATCAATGTCGTCTATACTCTCGAACTGCAGGAATAGAGCCTCGCTGCTGTCCAGATCGCCCATGTAGTAATAGATCTCACCTCTGAGGTAGTTGGCCATCAAAGATGAATCGCCTCCCTGCATTCCGTGGCAGACAGCCAGGGCTTTTTCATATTCTTTATTCAGCAATAAAAGCTGGGCAAAAAAGACATTGTTGATGTGGATAGGATGAAGCAAGTAATTTTCCTCTGTGAGTTCAAGGGCTTTGAGGAAATCACGCTCGTTCCCGAATTCTCCAAATCTCAGATAGTAGCAGTATCCGATTTGGGCATAAAGGTTAGAATGACCAGGATACTTTTGAATGGCTTCTTGAGCCAGAGTGAAAGCTTTGTCTTTTGTGTTTTCGTCAAAAGCCACATATTTTAGGAGATACACATTGATTAAAGCGGAGTAGTATTCAGGACATTCAGGATTAATTGTTGCGGCTTTGGCAAGAAGCTCCTCAGCTTTGGTCAGCCATTCCTTTTTATAATCCCAGTTGAAATTGACATAATTTGCATAGCAGCGCGCCAATCCGATGTAGGCCTGGGCGAAATTATTGTCTATTTCAATGGCCTGGGAAAAAAGATTGATAGCCAGAGTATTGCTCTCTTTAGTCCACCTGCATTGATAGTATTTTCCCCGGTTATAGAGCTTTACAGGGTCATTATGCTCACGTTTTGAGCTGTTCAGGATGTAATTGGCTTTGAGGTAGCTGTCAAAAGCCGCATAATCCCGGGTCATCCTGTCATTGAAGGAGAGGATGGAGCCTTGGCTTACATCTGGATTCAGCCTCTTGTGGAGTCCCTGGGATATATCCTCCAGCATGGAAAAAATATTTTCGAGTTGATCCTTCGATTCCTTGTTCCAGATGACTGTATTGTTTTCAGGTTTGATAAGCTGAGCATGGATTTTCAGTATATTCTCATTTTTTTCCAGTTTTACTTTTAAAAAATATGTTATTTTCAGCTTTTCGCTGATATTTTTCAACGCTTTATAGGAATCATCATATCTATCCAAGACGGCAGAAGGAATGACTTTGAGGTTTTTGATCCTGGAAAAGCTGTCGGTAATAAATGTTCTTATTCCTTCGGGGAGATATTGTTCATATTCCGAGAAGTTGGAACTTTCAAATGGAAGAACAGCTATAACCAGACCTTGAGGATTGGATGAAGAATATTTTCTGTACGAGAAATAAATCACGGCTGCGGCTATCAGCAGCAAAGCGGTGGCCGATGCCAGCCCGAGAATCACCCATTTCCTTTTCAGTAAGGGATTTCTGAGTTCGATATGGTTGGCCCTTTCTTTCAGCCATTCATTGATTTCGGATTTATAGGCGAATACCCTGGAAGATGGAGAGTCCTGGTTGATGCGGTGAATCGGGAGTCCGAGTTCTTTTTCCCACCTATAGCACGTCTTAATGCCTCTGCCCAGATATACGGAGATGGCTTTCCACGAATCCAGGATTTCTTTATCCGTCATCTCAACCTTCTTTGATGGCTTATAAATATTTTCAAATAAAAAGCTCATAATTTCAACTGATTTTTGTACTATTTTCTATACTATTGTTCATAGCTATCCCCGCAAGAATTATTTCAAATGTCGGCAAAGGGGCTTTTCGGAGAATGCAAAAATTTGGAACAAATCGTTGGAATGCGATTTTTTACACAATAATGCCATCAATAAGTGGTAAAAGAAGGTCAAAAAGTGTAAAAAAAGGACATTTTGCCTGATTCTATTGAAAATTGAGGTGAAATGAATCAACTTTAATATGAACGAAGAAATGTTTCCGTACTGAAATGGGTGAAGTACTTCAGGGCTGTTGGGGTGTCTTGATCGAGGTCAATTTGGACCTTATGCATTTTGGCTGAATCACTTTTAGGAGAGTGATCGACAAAGAAAGAAGCCCGCTGTTTACTAATAGATTATTCCCTCCTCGGTGAAAAGGGGGTGGATGGGAACCAAAAAGGCGGGGGCTCAAGTCAGGATAATTCAATCTTTAGAAATACGTTCATAAGCCTTCCGTCCTAATCGGTCATTCTGGATGAGATAAAGCAAGTCCGAAGTTCCTCCTTTTAAATTTAGGGAAGATTTGAGTCGGCACTGACCTTTTTTCAAGAGTCAGGCAAGAAACCAGGGGGAAAATAAGCTTAAAAACCTCTTGACAAAATTAGGTTCTTGTATAGTATAATAAAGTAAAAATAAATAAATAAAAGTACATTAAGGAAAATGAGAACGATCTGGTTAGGGAGTAAAATCATCAATCAGTATTCTCTTATCGACCTGCAGGAAAAGCTTCAGGTCAGTAAGGTGACTGCGCTTAAGCTTGTTGGTTCGGGGAGGATCAAGGCCCAGAAAATAGGACGTCAGTGGTGGATCAATGAAGAAGATCTCATTGATTTCCTGGAGGCGAAGACTTCAGTCTAGAGAGGATAGCCGGAAACTCGTAGACTTAAAAAGCAAATCTCCGTTATTTTTGACATCAGAATCTTCCTGTGCTATAAGCCAAAAAAGACCCAACACTGAATGTAGAAAAAAGGCTTAAATCCTTTCCCTGCTGGGAAAGAAAGTTTTCCGTTGAGACACTCATTGCCTTTTCATATTTACAGAAGGAGGGCTAGAACGATGAAAAAACCATTCAAGAAAAATGTCGCCCTGGCCATCGATGGAGGAGGATACAGGGGAATCATGGTGGCCAAAGCCTTATGGATACTGGAGGATCATCTTGATGGAAAAAGCTGTCCGGAAATTTTCAGCCTGACAGCCGGCACATCCACGGGGAGTCTGATATCGGCCGGAATCAGCGCAGGGCTGGGGGCTCCCCGTATTTATAAGCTGTACCATGACCTTGGGAGCAAAGTGTTCAAGAAAAGACTGAGGTCGACCAAGCCTTTTTCCTATCTCTTCCGCTACATGTACTCCAACCGTACTCTGGAAGAAGCGCTCCGTGAGAATTTGGGAGAAATGACTTTTGAAGAATTCCATAACCAGAGTCCTCAAAAAGATATCATCATCACAGTCAGGGACCTGAAGGAGAACCGTACCCGTTTTATCAAACCCTGGAAAGAAGAGTACCACCCCTGGAAGATCTGGAACGCGGTCCTGGCGAGCTGCACGGTTCCCACCTATTTCCCTGTCGTTGACGGGAGGTATGTCGACGGCGGAGTGGGATCCTTTTCCAATCCGTGCTACATCGCTGCCTATGAAATAAAATTCTGCCTAAAGAATTGGAACATGGAGGAGACGACCTTGATCAGCATCGGGACCGGGAGGGCCAAACAGGGCCTGAAGCCATACGAGGCGAATAAATACTGCCAGTTGAAATGGATCAGGCCAATGTTCGATACTTTCCTTCTGGATGCTAACGACCAGCAGGTAAGGCTGGTCAAACGCTTTTTCAGTGACCTCGATTTCCGCCGCTTTCAAGTCGACCTCGAGGAACCCATCGAGATGGATGATACGTCGAAGACCAAGGAATTGACAGTATACGGAGAAAAGCTGGGGAAAATGATTATCGATGATGAGCAGGATCAAGGAGTGGTCAATCCTCATGAGGAAGTCGTGCTCTAGCTCTTGATTGATGATAGATAATACCAAGCAGGACAGGAAAAAGAAGATCCCAACGTACGCTTTGATCCTGGTTTTATGGATCGGCGCCGCCTGGTTGCTTTATCCTTTGATCAACATCGATTCGGTACAAATGGACAACGCCAAGGAATACCTCTACCGCTCAGCCTTTGGAATCGCCCTGATGATTATATTTTTCGGGAAAACCATATACGACCTTCTCTTTCCCCAGGTAACGTACAGAAAAATGCCTCTTCTGAATACCATTCTTCTCTCCGTTTACGCCTTCCTGCTGGCTGGGGGGATAATCTTCATGGCGGTACGAATGATCGTTTTGTACCTGAGAAGCCGGGAAGCCGGATTCCTCTTTTAAAAGATTATTTCAAGAATTCCATTTTGTACGAACGGGAATCTGTTTTTTCGCTGTGAGAAAAAGGAAAATATCAGGATCTTTCCGGATTTCTCTGTGATTTCTAGAAGGATACCAAGCCTAGTTGTTCTTGGCTCCCATCTTGACCCAGTTTATGAGGTTCTGGATGAGAACCTGGTCCAGCGGTTCCCTTGCCAGGGGCATCCGGATCCCGATCGTCTGATTACCCTCGATCTTGATGATC
>Ga0209636_10004771_pt1 | contig 13850 bp, 11 predicted proteins | sample DeeMarSWOR152_54_FD_187464 | JGI IMG/M metagenome (GOLD analysis project Ga0209636, IMG submission 187464) | Marine sediment microbial communities from White Oak River estuary, North Carolina - WOR-1-52-54 (SPAdes) (version 2) | ecosystem: Environmental > Aquatic > Marine > Intertidal zone >...
TTGTGGTGAGCGTAGCCCAGTGGTTAAGGCGCCAGGTTGTGGCCCTGGAGATCGTGGGTTCAAACCTTCCTGCTCCACGCTTACATGTCTCTATCAATGCTCTTATGGATAGCAGGACCTCAGGAGTGACGCAGCCGCAAAGACTGAAACGGGGCTATTTCGAAGACGCGCACTGCGGAATTCCCAGGGGACCAATTCCGTGGACAGGAAGGGGCTTATGGAATGGCGCGGGAAACTCGGACGCTTCCATATGTAACCTCTGTCTCTCGTGTTCTTTTCACTCTTCTTTGACTAGTGTTCTTGGCTCAGATATACAAATTCACGTGGCGCATTCTATCCCCTGTATAGTTCTGCCGTAGTGAGAGATTCCTTCATGGAATATAGATATATGTAGCCCAAAGAAGCGAGGGAGGCTATCAGTCATGGCGTATATGCTCTATCTTGTGCCCCATACCCACTATGATGCGGTCTGGGTGTTGACCAAAGAGGATTACTTCTATATCAACATAGAACTGATACTGAGAGAGGCAGTGGAGCTGATACAGAAGTCAGATTACAAATTCTTGATCGAGCAGACTGCTTTGATTGAAGAAATTGAGAGAAGAAACCCGCTGCTTTTTGAGAAGATAACAAAGCTGGTCAAGTCAGGCAAGATTGAAATCGCCGATGGCGAGTATTTGATGGCTGATACCATGATTCCTAACGGAGAGACCCTTGTTAGAGAGATACTTTTCGGCAAAAGGTATGCGAAGGAGAAATTTGGGATAGAGGTCCCGGTGATGTGGGCTGCAGATAGTTTTGGCTACAATGCCCAGTTCCCCCAGATCCTGGTGAAATCGGGTTATAAATACTTTGCCTTTCGGCGAGGGGTAGATAGGGACAAACCATCTGAATTTTGGTGGCAGGGACTGGACGGTACCAGAATTTTGTCGCACTGGATGCCTCTTGGCTATCGGGCCGGTCTTGACCTCTCAGCGCTGGAAGAAAGCTTCACCACACTTAAAGCAGCTGCTACCACCCGTCATATTTTGATGCCCTCTGGAAGCGGGGTGACTCTGCCCCAGCCTGAAACAAGCAGAACGGTGAAAAGGTGGAATAGGACGCATGAGGACTCAAAAATGAAAATTGCCAGGTGTGGTGACTTTTTTGGGGCAATGGAGAAGGAGGCCGCAAACCTAGAGGCCAGGACAGGTGAACTTTACTGTGGTAGATATTCTGAAGTGTTTCCCAACGTTTGTTCCAGCCGTATTTGGATCAAGCAGAATCTCAGAAGAAGTGAGAATCTGCTATTGGCCTGCGAAAAATGGGCTACGGTAGCTTGGCTACTAGGGATTCCCTACCCGGTGGATGAATTCAGGGACGATTGGAAGAAAATCCTTTGGGGGGCTTTTCATGATGTGACACCTGGCACCGGCATAGATGAATGCTATGAAGAAGCGAGGGACAATTTTGCGTATCTTGAAGACCATCTTCCCCAAACGCTTTGGGATCTGCTCTCATACATTTCCCAGAGTTTGCAGGACCGGGAAGATGTCATCGTATTTAATCCGCTTTCATGGGAGGTAAGGAACTGGGTTGAAGTAGAATTGTGGCTGGAGAGGGGCAAGATTAAGAGGATGGGGGGGCTTAAGAGTGACCAAGAGGAGGTGGAGGTAGAGGTCCTGGAATTTACGCGGTATTCAGATGACTCCTATCAGACTGTCAAAATCGGCTTTGTGGCTACAGTTCCTGCTCTGGGGTATCGAACGTATAAGATTATGAGCAGAAATCCGCGTGGGTTAAAGACACCCAAAATTAAAACTAAAGGGAACAGGATTCAGAATCAATTCTTTGATGTCAGAGTCGATCCATCCAACGGGCTGATTGAAGTTTCACAGGACGGTAAATTTGTGGTCAAAGGAAATGAACTGGTCCTGGAAGAGGAAACAGGAGACCTTTACTATCACCGGCAGAATCTGGAGGAATCCTTCAAAACGGAAGGAGACAGGGGAATTAAATACGGCAAATTCAGAATGACTAGCTTCAAGATCAATAAGACTTCGCTTCGGAGAATAATTGAAATTGAGAGCGATTATTTTTCTCTTAGATGGCCTTATCGGCTCGTGGAAAAATTTGGGTCGCGCTTATGGCGCCACAAGTTTCTGTCCCTATCAAAGAAAATAATTGTCTATGAAGACATTCCTCGAATTGACTTTCGAACCACGATTGATAACCGCCATCCTCAAGTACGAATCAGGGTCAAATTTTCCACCGATATCGATTCCTCGGAATATCAATCTGAAACCCAGTTCGGTGTAGTCACTCGGCCTGTAGACCAGTACCATTTTCATCCCGAGGAACAGTGGATGGAAGAACCATGTGGTATCTATCCGGCCCTTAACTGGATTGACTACTCCGATGGGGAAAAAGGGGTGACACTAATTAACAAGGGCCTGCCTGCCCATGAGGTTAGAGAGAAGGAACTATACTTGACGTTGTTGCGGAGCGTATTGATGCTCTCCTCTGACGGAGAAACCGGGCCCGCTATCCCCACGCCCGATGCCCAGGAATTCAAGACCTACCACTTTGAGTATTCCCTCTTCCCACACAGAGAAGACTGGAAGAAGGCAAATTCTTTCATGCCAGCTAACGAATTCAACAATACCCTGATTGGCTTCCAGTTACCACCTGAAACGCGCAAGAGGATTAGGACGCTTCCTTCGCGCCTATCTTTTGTTGAACTCAAACCGGAAAATCTTATCTTAGTCGCTCTAAAGAAGGCGGAAGATAGCAACGAGGTGGTGCTGAGATGTTTCGAAACAAAAGGGGAAAAGACATCAGGAGTGGTGAGTTTGTTCAAAGAGCCTGTCTCAGCCAAGATAGTGAACCTGTTGGAGGAAGGAGAGGAAGAAATTGAATGCAGTGGTAGAGAGATACGGCTTGAGGTGAAACCCTTTGAGATAGTGAGCATGAAGCTCAAGTTTTAGAGGTCACGATAAAGCAGCCTTTCTTCACTCTCATCCGCCTCGCAAAGGACTGAACCTTCAGGGTCGACAATCATACTGCGGCCGAGGCTGACGTAGTCACCCTGGGGACCAACCGCATTCGCCTTAGCGACAAATAGGCCATTTTCTACTGCTCTAGCGATTGGCAGGGCACGATTCTTATCTACTTTACGACGTGCCTCCGCAGGAAGATAATAATGGGCCGCCAGAAGAAAGACAACCTTAACGCCCGCCCTTGCGTATTCCTGCGTCAGTCGCGGGTCGTTCTGGTCTCGGCAGATAAGAAGGCCGCATTTGACCTTCGCCACTTCAAAGGACAGTACTTCCTTCCCTTCAGCAAAGTATAGCTTATCAAACTCGGTCAGGTTGTTTTTGAAGTAGTTGAGCCTCTGGTTTGCTGATACAACAATAGCGGCATTATAGAGTTTTCCCGCCTCAGCATAGGGAGCCCCGACAGCAATGGTTATGCCTTCCGCGGTGACTACTTCCTGCAGTTTGTCTATTGCTTGAGCTACCTCGTCCCACACGATGTTATGGAAGTCACGTCTGTAGCCCGTAAGGCAGCATTCTGGGAAGCATAAAAAGTCCAGTCCTAGACTTCCCGCTGTCTTGAGGTATGATAAGATCTTTGCCACATTTGTTTCTATTTCATTGCAGAAGCTAATTTGAGCTACTCCAGCTTTCAATCCTGACCTCCAAGGATCAAGCCATCCTCTGTTTGACTATTTCCTCAGCAGCTCTTGCCCAGCCCTCAGGGCCAATCCCCTCCATCCTGCGGAGATGAGGGATATCCATATCTTCCCAAATCCGTCCCGGCTTTTGCACCAGAACAGGGATGTCCACCGCTGAGAGCATAGGTAGGTCGTTGGGGCTATCACCTATGGCTATGGTCTCTATCTGGCCTAGTTTACTACGAAATAAGTCGGTCAAGATTCGTGTAGCCTTGCCTTTATCGTTGGGTCCTGTCACGTCATAATAGCGGCCGCCAGATGTATAATTGAGGTCTGCTTTCTTTATCGCATCTAATACTCTGTCAATCTCGTCTGGTGTTCCCTCAAGATTGAGGGTCTCGTCATACTCCCTGGCTTTGGCTCGCTGTGCGGCCTCGGGAACCAGGCCGGTTAGCGATGCCACTTCCGCCACACTCATATCTCCGAAACCTCTAAAATTGACTCCGGTATCAATCCTTATCTGTGCCAGAGTTTCTCTAATTCTGTGGTAGGGAATGCCGAGTTCAATTACCTGGTAGCCATCCTTAGCTTTATGATACTCAAAATCAAATGGAAAATAGCCTTGGGCAATGAAGACCGCCCCTCCGTTCTCCACGATGAAAGGGTCGTTTATCTGCAGCTCTTTTCGGTATACCTCTTGCTCTGCTCTGGTCTTGGCCGAACAGAAGATGATAGGTACCTCTTGGCTGCCTAAATGCTCTATGGCTGGCAAAGCTTTATCATAAGAGTAAGTTTCCAGGTCGAGCAAAGTGCCGTCTAAGTCTGTGAAAACAACTGGTTTCAACTTCATTAGCCTTAACCCCCGTGTGTATGAATGTTGTTTCGGTGTCTTTCTCCGGCCTGATCAAATACCTGCCTTCTTTAGAAATTGCTCTATCCTTGCCCTTTCCGCCTCATTGAGCAGGTTGCTCCGGTATGCCACCGAGTCAAAGAAGAACTGAACATGCTGGGGCATCTGCCAGAGTTCCTTCTCTGCATACAGGTAGCCGTAACGGGTAGAACTGGCTAGCTTCTCCTGACTCACTTTGTCACTATCATATCCCACATGCTCCACTAACTCGGGGGTAAAGCCATTCTTGCGGGCTATTGCGTCAAGAGTGCCATGAATTCCCGTACCATGCTGGGCTGCATCTTTACTTCGGTCAGCATATTGGGCAGGTAGTCCAAGCTTTTTGGCTGCCTCTCGATGAGGGTGCTTGCCAATCCTGTCTTCAGCAGATGTAATCTTTAGCTGAGGCGATACGCTCATTGCCAGCTTGACCACCTCGATGTCGGCGTAAGGGAAGACCTTCTCCACCCCATGCGCCATAGCAATCCGGTTCTCCCTGTCAAAGGTCTCTATATCGGCTCTCCCTAAGTCACCCCACATATTCTGCACAAGGCCATCATAGCCATCTTTGGCAATAACTTGAGGATACCAGCTATAACCTCCCCATAGCTCATCTGGACCCTGACCAGAGAAGATTACCTTGAGCCCATCCTGGCATGCCATCTCCACCGCGGCGTAGACTCCAATACCAGCTTCAATTTGCACCAAGTCCCTCTCTTCGACAGCAGCAGCTACCCGAGGTATATATGCCTCAATCTCATCCTGGCTCAGTCTTCTTACCTTGTGCTTTAGCCCTAGCTCTTGAGCAAAGCGCTCGGCATATTCAATATCAATCGCCCCCTCTACGCCGGCAGTATAAGTCGTCACTTCAATGCCCCTGATTGCGGACGTATCTGAGACGAGCTTGGCTATCAGGCAACTATCTACGCCTCCTGAAACGAGCGCCGCCACCCTTCTAACATTGTGTAACCTCTCCTCAACAGCTGCTTTGAGCAGGGCACAGTAGCTGTCCACGGCCTCAGCCAAGTCGGTGATAGTCACTTGAATGTTCATCCTGCTCAACGGGTTGGCTTCACTAAGAATAATGCCATCTTTGCCAAACGAGGCAATCATTCCCGCTCGTAGGGGCCTTACATTACGCAGCCCTATTTCCCAGAGAGCCGTCTTCCTTGAAGCAAAGGCGAAGAGTCTGTTATTTTCGGCGTAAAAGACCGGCCTGAGACCGGCAAAATCCCTCATAATCACCACTTGCTTGCCGTCACTTGCTGCCAGGCAGAATTCGCCATGGAGCATAGGCGACACCTGCTTCAGTGCCGCAACCAGGCCATTTTTATACTTCTGTCCGAGCAGGTGGGCCACTATCTCTGCTGTACTTTCGCTAGTTGGTTGCTGCTTCGAGGCGAGTCCCAACCTGAGGCTCTCACTATTGTAGAGATTACCCTCATAAAGCACCGACAAATTGCCGCCGTGATCAAAGCCAGGTCTTGCTGGGCCCTGCTCCCTGGTGGCAAAGGAGACCTGCGCCAGAGCCTGTCTTCTTATCGCCCGAACATCCCTTTGCCACCTGCTTGATACTCCCTCTGAGACAAGCCAAGCATCGGCAGAACTATTGCTACACAGGGTACTCATCATAGAGTCTATCTGTCTGCCTACATCTTCGTCATTGCGATTTACAATACCACAAATAGGACACATATAAACTCAAACTCCTTTCTGGCTTCAGGGACCGAATCTAGGACATTTGCTTATTCAATTGGTGTACCTGCTGGGTATCAAATTTGAAGCGTGGTTGGCCAAATCATGGTACAGATACTGAGGGTCGAGTCGCATTTTACTCAGAATAGCCTTCCGGCCACACCTTTGTATCTTTATCCAATATGTTTTCTGAAGCAACTGTAACACTATCGCCGAGCACGCAATTATCGGGAACATGGCTGCCTTGTCCTACATAGCTATGGGAGCAAATTACGCAATTTCTGAGTATTGCCTTCTCCCCTACTCTCGAGTGGTGCCAGAGTACCGCTCCTTGCACTACTGCGCCTTTGCCAATTTCACAATGTGGCCCCAGAACGACGGGCCCTTTTAGCTTGGCGTTCTCAGCGATAATACATTCTTCAGCAAGCAAAACCGGCCCCTCGATTTGGGCAGTAGGATGGAGCTGACTCTTTCCTTGAACTTGAACGCCTCTACCAGCTTGCTGTAAAAGCAGGTCATGGTTTGCCTTCAGGTATTTCTCCGGTGTACCGATATCAATCCAGTAGGCGTCGGAAGGATAGCCCAAGATAGGCTCACCCATCTCAAGGAGTCGCGGAAATAGGTAATTCTCAAACATAGACGGAGTTGATGGTGGAATATGCGCTAATACCTCAGGCTCGAGAATGTAGATGCCGGCGTTTATCATGTTAGTAGTAACCTTATCCCAGGTCGGCTTCTCGACGAAGCGCTGTACCAAGCCCCGGGTGTCGGTCTCCACTACCCCGTATATGGTAGGGTTATCTACCGGAGTCAGCGCTATGCTAACCTTGGGCTTGACTTCTTTGTGGCGTTTCATCATAGCTGTGAGGTCTATCTCGGTGATAATGTCGCCGTTGAAAACAAGGAATGGCCCATCTAGGTATGATTCAGCATTCTTCACTGCTCCGGCTGTGCCCAGAGGCGACTCCTCCACCAGATAGGTAAGCTGAACTCCGAGTTGAGTACCATCGCCTAAACACCTTTGGATGGGGTCAGGGAGATAACCCATGGCAAGAATAGCGTCGGTAACTCCGTGCTCCTTCAAATAGCCCAGCAGATGTTCCAAGAAAGGTCGGTTCAGGATAGGCACAATCGCCTTGGGGGTGTTGCACGTTAATGGGCGTAACCTCGTCCCTTCCCCACCGACGAGAATGACCGCTTTCATTCCTCTTCCGCTAATGCTGAATATGAATTCATGTGTTCCGTTACAACTTTGGTGAACTTCTTGAGTCTAATAGCCCTTAGTGGACTAATAAGGCGTGGTTTCGGTGGTTCTTCATCCGACTGGATGGCATTCTGCTGTAAAAGCTCGTCGCGAATTAACCGCTTGGTCTCCTCTTCACAGAGTGGAGAGTGATAGATAGACCCCAGACCGGGCAATAGCATTTCCACTTGAAGATGCCGCCCACCCTTTTCTTCATGCAGATGAGGGTTCCTTGTCTCGGTCTGGAATATCTCAACGCCATGTTTAGCAGCGGTGGGGTGCGCCATGGGCAAGACACCACCAAACCCTTCGAAGATAGATATGAGCTCCTGAGGTTCCACAGCGTAGCCTGAAGCATACGTAAGTATCTCTGCCAGCCTCAAGGTCATAGCATGCTCCCCGGCATTGCCTGTCTTGACAATCTCAGTTTCGAATCCGGTTCTATTTGAGATTAGAGAATTCATGCACCTGTTAGTTATCTCTGATACTCGACCCCATCTCTTAAAAAACATGCCTGCCGTTATTTTTGGCTTGTAGCGCCACAAAACCCTGACCATGCTATAAGGGGATTTAGCCATGCTGAAGCCGGTAGCGTAGCATCTGGCATACTCCCATACAGCACCGGGAAAATAATTATCAGCATCAATGAAGCCGACAAACTCTTTCTTGGCAGCCATAGCAACAAGCATGGCAGCTACCATGCCTTCAGCCTTGCCATTCCTTATCAGTTCGTCCTCTCCCAAAATGTCGGTGTAGCCTGCCTCAGCGAGAGCCCGGGCCAGCATGGGGTCTTTCTGGTGAATAATCAGAGCCTCGCGGCGAGTAAAGTGACAGAACTGGTTGAGAGCATCTTTCTCCATCCTGAATCGGTCAATCCGCCTTCTCTGGCTGTTAGAGACTACGATTATCAGGCACTCGTGAGGAACTCCACTGACAACACCCTCGAAGAGCTTGAGCTTCTCGTCCTTAGTAGGGATGACAATAGCCATTCTCTCTTCGAAGTCCTTGATAACATCCTCCTCGATTTTTTGCACGGCGATATTCTCTTGGGGGCGGAGTTCTTTCGCTCTGCCAGAATCCAGTTCCAACACCTGCTGCACATCGTTAATCCGAACTGAGCCAAAACGCTCGGTGTATCTGGGGCTTTCTATTCTCATGGGGCCTCCTTGACAGCGCGTAGAGTGAAGACGTAGTAACCTAAGTTCGCTATGAGCTATTGTAACAATCTGAGAGGGCTGTTGGCAAGAGTGGGTGGTGACGCACTAGTCCCCATCATAGCTGTCGCGCGAAATTCTTGATAGTGAGGATTTATTCCCCGATAGAAATGGGCGGCATATAGAATGTCGCCTGGGGCTTAGGTTTTTTCGGCCCCGTTGAGTTGTTACCCCTGCCGAAAGACAGATCTGTTCTTTATTTCTTTAACCTCCTGGTAGACCTCGAGTGTTTTTCTGGCTGCCTGCTCCCAATTGAAATTCTCTTCCACTCTTTTCCTGCCCGCTTCGCTCATATGCCTTTGTGCTTGTTCATCATTGAGGAGCTGTTTAATTGTGACAGCCAGGGCATCGGCTCTGCCTGGAGGAACTAGCATACCGGCGTTGCCTACTACCTCGGGCAATGCCCCTCCAGTTGTGGATATAACGGGAGTGCCACAGGCCATAGCCTCAGCGGCAGGTAATCCGAAACCCTCGTAAAGGGAAGGCACTACGGCTATTCTTGCCGCTAGATAACGTTTTACCAGTTCATCCTGGGTAAGCCTGCCGGTGAAGTGCACCAGCCCGTCCAAATTGAGCTTGCTTACCAATTTGAAACCGTATGAAGGCAATGGTTCCATATCCTCTATAGAAGAGTGCCGCTCTGCGTCATCAACGATGGTCAGCTTTAAGCCGTCCTTTCCCAGGGTTTGCAGTGCTTGCAGTAGATAGAGAACACCCTTCTTCCTGTCATCGGTATTGCCCACCATGATGAGGCCATCCCTCTCTTTGCTTGCCTTGTCATCTCTCTTGTAGATTTCAATATCTATGCCGTTGTAGATCACCCTTAGGTTGTCAAAAGGCACCTTAAAGAAGAGGTTTATGTCCTTTGCCGCATTTTGTGACACTGTGATTATTCGGTCCAGGCGCCGCGCCACGAAAGCTTGCATGCGGATGAAAGAATAAAACCTTTTGATTGTCCATCTCTGCCTGAATCCGTTGGCTTGCTCGAGGTCGGCCTGCCTGTCTATAGGAAGGGGATGGTGTATGGTGGCTATTACTGGGATGTTTAACCTTTTCATCAACAGGAGCCCGTAGCCCAGGCCTTGATTATCATGAATGATGTCAAAAGGGCGGTGTTTACAGAGTTCTTTTAGCTTGGTGTAAGCCCTGAAGCTAAATGCCCAGGGTTCGGCGAAGATTCCCAGGCGGCTGGCACAAAGCTCGTGTAAGTCGATGAAGTTCCTGGCATTGGGGAGCTTTCTCCTGAAAGAGGCTCCTGGATGATATATGCTGGAGCTTGTAAGCTGATGGAGGACTACACCTTGACTCAGTTGGGGGAGAGGAGCACTGGCGATTACCTCCACCTCATGGCCCATGCGCTGGAACTCGCGTGATAGGTAGTAAATATAAATACCTTGCCCACCGCTGTAAGGATTTCCCCTATAGGTGAGCAGGCAAATTCTCATATCTTCTACCCGGGAGGTACTTCAGGAAGGGATAATTATAGCATGTTTGCCGGGTGTGGAGAGGTTGGCCTTGTACAACAATGAAACGACGCAAAGGCATGTTTTCGAGATTGAAAGGGACAGCCATTGTGAAGTATAATAACACCTGTATTTGTGGTGAGCGTAGCCCAGTGGTTAAGGCGCCAGGTTGTGGCCCTGGAGATCGTGGGTTCAAATCCCACCGTTCACCCCATTTTATTTTTGCGCCTATAGCTCAGCGGACAAGAGCAGCGCTGTTCGGATTCTGGGCCAGGTGTCCCAACGAATCATTTTGCGTATAAAAATGGAACCATTGCGCTAATTCCCGAAATCCCGTTTTGTTCGTGAAATCCCGTTATGTCCCGACCAGTCCCAGACATTTTAACGCCAAAACTGTAGCCTCGATTTATGCATGGGACAGTCACAGTAAGGGACTAACAATAATACCATAGCAATAGAAACAGCGATGACGATAATAACAGGGATATCTACCAAACGTGATATCGAAATTTGCTTATTCTGGCGAAGCTTGAGGATAGTTGACGCTTTCCCGAGCAACTTTTGAGAAGGGACTTGGCTCTAGGGAAATGTGACATTCCGCTCAATTGCTATATGTTTCGAGAACGTCTAGATTGGGGAACTTCAATTTGCATCTTTGGAGCCTTAGCGATCTGCATATTTCTTCCGTCAAACCTGAGCATGTTGAAAAGAACAATACACTCTGTAATGCTTTTTACGTTAATAGTCATCATATAGCCAGGGTCCACAAAAAAAGAAAACTCCGGCTTAAGTAATCTGCAAATGTCCCCAAACAACGCATCATGATCCTCAATCATGTGAACCGTATCTAGCAATAGAACAATATCTCCACTCGAATCAGGAATTCCAGCGTCATGAGAGTTAGCCAAGACTGTGCTAATGTTGTGCAGCGACTCTCAGGCTGCCTGCTTCTTGAGCACCTCAATAACTAATGGCTGGATATCGATGGCATAAACACGACCCGCCGGGCCAACCACTTCGACCAAGGGAATATTGTAATGAGCCGGATTACACCCGTAATCCAAGATAGTCATTCGGGCCTTCAGGGGTGATTTCTGCGTATCTTCTTTAGGATGCCTTACAAAAAATATCCCAGACATACGTAATCCACTCCGCGCTAAGCCTATCCAACTTCATCCTTAAGTAGCCTTAGATAGCCTCTTCCTGCCAAATATGACTCTGAAACTGTAGAAGGAATAGAGGATTAGTATTAGTAGCGCTATATCCAGGTGGACCCTAAATCTTTGAAAAATCTCTCAATCGCTATTCTTGGAACGAATACACTTCATTGACAATTACGGTGGGGCATGTTATAAGCTGTACTGGGATTACTGATTTGCGGTAGGAGATGCCCCAGCTGGGGAGCCGAAGGGGCAAGGGACCAAGTAGTGGTATGAGGTCTTGAAACTCTCAGGCAGAAGGACTAACGCAAATAGAACCCCCTGGAGAGGCCTCGACATGAGGTCACCAAAGGTGTAAGTCGGCGAGTACTGAGCCGACAATCTCTCAGGTAAAAAGACAGGGGCAATCTGTGTGGTGCAGGTTGCCCTTTGTTATTTGGTAGAAAGATAAGGTTGTTGAGCAATGTTCTCAGAGAAGATTGAGCGATGCACTTATTGAAGAAGACCGCCCTTAGCAAGGTACACCATGGCCTGAAGGCCAGGATGGGAGATTTTGCTGGCTGGGAGCTGCCTATGTGGTTCACATCCATTCTGGAAGAACACAAGGCAGTCCGTTCTCGGGCAGGTGTGTTCGACGTGTCTGACATGGGTAGGGGTTGGGTAAGCGGCAGGAAGGCCGGCCAGTTCCTCGAGAAGGTGCTGACCAGGTCGGTGCGTCGGTTGAAGATAGGTTCCTCGCGGCTGTGCCTCCTGTGTCTGGAGGGCGGCGGCATTCTCGATGATCTGTGGGTCTATCACGTGGGAGTGGATCAATACCTGCTGGTCTGGAACGCCGGAAATACTGAGCGGAAGCTTGGCTGGCTATTTCGTTGGTCAGAATCGGACCCTGATGTCACTTTCAAGAACGCCACCGACGATACCGCTATGGTGGCGGTCCAGGGTCCGGCTGTCTGCCAGCTAGGCAGTATGAAAGCCATCTCCAATCTGCCGCGCTTCGGCCACGCCCGGGCGAAGATAGACAAGTTCGAGGTCTTCGCGGCCAGGACAGGTTACACTGGAGAGGACGGATTCGAGCTCATAAGCAGCACAGCAGACGCTTCACCTTTGTGGGGGTTTCTCATGGGTCAGGGTGTGAAACCTTGCGGTCTGGGGGCGCGCGACATATTGCGGCTGGAGGCGGGTATGCTGTTGTCCGGCCAGGACATGGATGCCAGCACAAACCCCTTTGAAGCTGACTTGGCCTGGTTGGTGGAGTTTGACAAAAGGGACTTCGTCGGAAAGACATCCTTGCTTGAGATCAGGCGTCGGGGCGTTGCACGTAAGCTCGTTGGCTTCAAGACCAAGGGACGGGAGATAGCTCGTTCAGGCTACTCCATTTTCAAGTCAGGCCAGAAAGTGGGCACAGTTACTAGCGGTGGATATTCACCAGCTGTGGGCGTGAGCATTGGACTGGGTTACGTTCCCGTTGAGCTATCAACAGTGGGCACTGAAATCCAGATACTTATTCGTGACAAACTGGTTTCTGCACAGATAGTTAATAGGAGATTCTACAAGAAAGGGGGCTTCAATGAACCCGAAGGAATACAAATACACACGGGAGCATGAATGGATCTGCCTCGAGCCCGGGAATACGGGCAAGACCGGGCTCACGAAGTATGCTGAGACTCAGTTGGGGGACATTGTCTATCTGGACCTGCCAGCACCCGGCACTCAGGTGGAGCAGTTCGAGAAGATGGGCGAGATAGAGTCAGTCAAGGCAGTTTCCGATTTCTTCGCGCCTGCCAGTGGCAAGGTGGTTGAAATCAATGCGAAGGCTATTGATGAACCCAAGCTGGTTAACGAAGACCCATATGGGGTAGGCTGGCTGGTCAGGTTGGAGCTGAGCAAACCTTCAGAACTTGATGCATTGATGAGCAGCGACGCCTATGACAAGTATGTAGAATCGTTGTCGCAAGAAGGCTCGGAGTGAGCGGAAGATGAACTCGATGTTATCACCTTATCTGCCCAATACCGATGCCGACCGCGAGGCCATGCTCCGTGAGATCGGAGCCGCATCCATCGATGAGCTATTTCGAGATATACCCGAGAGGCTCCGTCACACCCATTTCAGTTTGCCTGCTCCTCTGTCTGAGCTTCAACTGAAAAAGGAACTCTTTCAGTTAGCCGAGAGTAATGTGAATCTGGATGATTATGCCTGTTTTCTGGGCGCTGGCAGTTACCGCCACTTTGTTCCCTCAGTAGTTGATCATATCATCGGGCGAAGCGAGTTCTATACGGCCTACACTCCGTATCAGGCCGAAGTCAGTCAGGGAACGCTGCAATCAATCTACGAGTACCAGTCGCTGGTCTGTCAACTCACCGACATGGAAGTGAGCAACGCCGGGCTCTATGATGGCAGCACCGCCGCAGCTGAGGCGGCAGTCATGGCATGCATAATAACCAAGAGAGGCAAGGTTGCCGTGTTGAACACCGTGAACCCCACATATCGTGAGGTGATAGGTACATATGTCAAAGGCCGAGGCCTTGCAAGA
>Ga0209636_10004772_pt1 | contig 13849 bp, 15 predicted proteins | sample DeeMarSWOR152_54_FD_187464 | JGI IMG/M metagenome (GOLD analysis project Ga0209636, IMG submission 187464) | Marine sediment microbial communities from White Oak River estuary, North Carolina - WOR-1-52-54 (SPAdes) (version 2) | ecosystem: Environmental > Aquatic > Marine > Intertidal zone >...
ATAAATAACTGATATGTTATGGTGAGATTAATTTGGGTAGCGACTTCAATGTATAAAACAACTTTCTTGTCCTGCTTATAAGAACCATATTCTATAATGTCTATGTAACTAATATTTACATCGTTTGTGACATCAGATAGTTGAAATTCAAACTGATGCTGAGGTATAAAGACCGCAAAAGGATCTATTATATATGTTGATCCAATAGAAGCTGCTATCACGACAGCAATAGCAACTATAGATTTTAAAAATGAATTCAATACAATATTCATTTTGATTACCTTATTTTTACGAATTTTATTGCGAATAATAAAAGATTCTCTCTCTTTATAAAACTATGCTCTAAACAAGAGTGTACAGAACCTGAACAGTTTTTTCTATCAATGTTCAGGCTCTAAACACCGTTTAGTTAACATTGAACGACTATCATAAATTCTGAAAAAGAAATTTCTTATCTGCTCTATTATCCATATAATAGGTTAAAATCAGAATTAATATTAATTTAATTAATTAAATCATCGTTATTCTGCCTTTCACGTGGGATTTTCTTATAGCTCTCGTGAAGAGTGAGTTTTCCACAGAATTTCTTTATTTTCTTCTATTTTTTTGATCTAGAAATCTATTCTTTTCAACGCTTCTATTATTGCTAATGTAGCACTTTCTCGATAATTCTCTGTTCCCCAAGTTCCATCTCTATTTTGATTGTTAATGATCCATGGTAAAGCAAATAATATACCTAGTTTCGCAGCTAATGAATCATATTTTGCTAAAACCCTTAACTGAAAATATATCGTCAAACTATATTTAGCTCCCTCGATAGACATAATTGGTTGTTGTAAGGCGTTATACAGTAGTGCAGCAAACCGCCATAAATGTGCTTCGACTAACCGGTTTATACGGTCATTGGTCACTTGAGACAAGGCATTAACTGTAATGTATTCACAACCTTGTTGTGGCATAGGCATTCGTAACAAATATTCTGTATGCTTTTCGAGTATTTTTTCTTCCAAACGTAGCATAAAAGTTTGAGAGGGTAGGGAACTTAGTAAATTTATGTCTGCTATTCCCCCCTGTTTAAATTCAATCAAGGTTTGGTTATAATAATCTTCAATTTCAGGAAGTGATAGTGATTGTTTTCTTTTCCATGCACTTTTACCATGTTGATAATGACATTCACACCAATCTCCAAAAGCAAGTGTGTCTAGTGCGCTCTGTAATCGCTTATGAGACTCGTAACCATGAAGTAATAAAGCTTCCATCACCATCCCATTAACCCACATGATTCTTGAACCACAGGGATTAAAATAAAGCTCATCGGCTTCATTGATTTGATTTATTTCAGCCTTAACTCTATTACGAAATCTTGGACGTTGACCACTGGTCTGCTTTAATCTTTGATCTACAATTTCGATTTGTTTTTGAACTAAATCCTTTGATAAAAGAAACATCCCAGGATTATGCGGTGATTGTGGTTGTTCCAATAACCAAGAAATAGCTTTTTTTACTTGAGGATGATCGCTAGTCAATCCCAATTCATTCAACTCGATTAAAACTTTAGCTGTAAGAGGTAGTTTGTTTTCCCATGATCCGTTTTCAGATTGTGAACTTAATCTTTGTTGTATTAACTCTAATTGTAGAACTTTATCATTATCATTTTCAATATCCAAAATTTGTCTTGCTTTCCACCCATTGAAAGTATATTTCTCTTTCCAATAATCATTAGGATTGATTTTAATGTTTAGGAGTGCTTTTTCTGTTTTTAATTTCTCATATATGTTCACTGGATCTCCAAATGTTTCTACCTGTCTTGTAACAACGTAAGATGTTTCAATATCAATGATGCGAGGATATTCTGATTCTATTTTCTTAATATCAAATCTTTTAATGGCAACAGCATTAGATCTTTTAATAAAACAGATTGTTGTTTTTCCAGAAATACCAAGTTTTTGTAACACATATTCAGGTATTTGTACCCTGTATCTAGGTAATATTGGAAGTCGTATTCCATCAGATTTTGATGAGATTAAAATTTCGTCGTCAGTCGATAATGTGATGGAGTCAGTTTTTGAGATATTAAGAAAATCCATTGCTTTTTTAACTGATACCTTACCTGCTCTGTGAAGAGTCTTGTAATCTATTATCTGGGGTATAGTTTCTTTAACATGCCGGATTTTCATATGGAACTCTGTTAAATCTACCATATTTACACTTACCACTTTTATATCTAAGAGATACACCTAAATATATGGATATTTACATATACTAATCACAATTTTGAACGGGGGACCTCTTCCTTATGCTCATAATTATTCTTATGCTTCCAAGGGGGGGTGGATCACTTTAAACGAATTCCTGAACTAGAGGTATTTGAGTATCATTCCTAGTGGAACTCGGTTAATTTGATTAGGTTTTTGATCTGTGCTGCTGTTAATTAAATCTTCCAATATTTTGTTACCTATTTTATCTAAATTTTGGTTATCCTCTCTTCATATTTTATAGGATACGTTGTAATGACTATTCTTTTTGATATTTGTAATTGCATTGTAAACAGAGGAAAAGCAATTTAACAAAATAAAATTCCGTTGTGAGATGATGATGAGAAGATTAGACGCTCTGAGAATCGTTAAATGAATGTAAGGGGATCATAATGAACTATAAAATCGTATTAGCGGGAGATGAAGGGGTTGGCAAGACCTCATTAATCAATCGTTTTGTTACTGGATATTTTACTGGTGATTACAAAGCAACAATAGGTGTTAAAATATATACAAAGCAATTATTTGTTGACAATTATGAAGTTATGTTACAAATCTGGGATGTCGCAGGCCAGACATCGTTTCGTAAATTTCGACAAAGATTTTTCAACGGTACAAGAGGGGCCTTCTTAGTATTCGACCTAACGTTACCTAAAAGTCTAGACAATCTTCAAGCATCATGGATAGAGGATATCCAAAACATAGCAGGGGAAATTCCGTTAGTTCTAATCGGAAATAAAGTAGATTTAAGAGAATCGGTGGCGGTCTCACGTCAAGATATAAAGGATTTTTTAAAACATCACGCTAATGTTGGAGAACACTTTATTACTTCAGCTCTGACTGGTGAAAATGTGGAGAATGCTTTTCATAAATTGGCGTCGCTAATAGGAACAGTCATTAATAATAAAACATATTAAAACATCAGAGTCTTTTTCAGATCAAAGCATTAAGGGCTGATTCAGAATAGGAAAATAGTTTATAAAACTACAAGAAGATTCCTTTTCCTTGTACCTCAGCTAAGTATCTCTTCAGAACTAAGGTGAAAAAATGGAGATATTTAATTATTTGATCAATTTGGGAGGCTAATAAAGGGTTTGGTAGATTTGTAGAGGTTTTATGTACTTGAATAACTTAGAAAAACTATTTTACTGATATTCAAGTTGAATATAGATCAGAAATGAGTTGATTACTGTATCCATTGATATTGTTTTAATTAAAAGAAAGGTTTGAATTCATTGATCATTTTTAAGTGTTAATTTCCCCTAAGGAAAGGTATTTATATTGAAAATTATTGTATTATAGATAGTTATATAGATTGTTAAAATAATTGAGGATTCACTATGAGTAATCTCGATCGTTGGGAAGCTGGCTATCGTAAGGGATTTGCTAAGCCAACTATCCTCCAGATACTTCTTGATGAAGGAGAAAGCTATCCTTACAAGTTAACAAAACAGATTCCGAAGCGAACCCAAGGAATGTTAACAATGGCGTCTTCTAACATTTATCCTATACTTAAAGAACTGAAAGATGAAGGATTGATTAGGGTAACAGAAGAGAAAGAACGCAAAGTCATGTACGGGCTTACAAAAGAGGGTCAGTCCTTTCTAACGGAACTACAGGAATCATTAACTGAATTCCTTAACATTATGCTAGCAAATTTTAGTAATGAAATAAAGAGGATGAAAGAAGATGAATGACAAATTTTTATCCATAGATTCCTATATGCAAAAAATTGATTATTGGCTTCCTTATCCTAGTACAAAAAAGGAACTAGTTTTGGAAAGATTAAAGGCGGAAATCACAGAGGCCATTCAAGACACGGAGAAAAAAGATCCTGTACAAGCTTTTGGTGACCCCTATCAAGTTGCGAAAGACGTAAGTTCAGGTCAGGATTGGCACATACAGCGATCTAGTTATTCTGATCGAGTCATGGCCTTCATGATTGACACTTTTATACAAATGATTGGAATTTTGGCAGGTGTCTTTATTTGGTTGAGAACAGTATTAACTACCAATTATTTTGCAATTGGATCATCACGAAGTCAGATAGTAATCGCATTAGTAACATTGTTTTTCTTTCTAGTTCCATATATACTAGTTTGGAATGTGGGCTATTTTATTTTCTTTGAAAAGGTAACAAGTAAAACTCCAGGTAAAGCTTTGCTAGGATTAACTGTTTGTGATGTATCAGGGGTTCGAATAACCTGGTCTCAAGCAATTATACGGAATTTAACTAAAACAGAGGCTTTTATACTTCTATTTGAAGTTATTATCGGAATTGTTCAGAAAACTGACTTTCAAAGACCATTAGATATCGTAGCTAACACTATAGTAATTAGAGAAAGATTCAAAAATCCAGTTAGAGAACATAGTACAAATTAGTATTATACTAATCTGTTTTACGTGTTAATTCAAGAATTAGATTCTTTTATCTCATACCTTTTGGTACGTATACCGTTGGTTATTGCACAAATATATCCTATTTTTATACCCTCGTATTTTCCTTTCTTTTAACCTTATTTTTAGTGGCATATTTTCGAGGAATATTAATGAAAAAGGCACTAATGATTTTAATTGTCATTACAACAATAATTTTACTTGTAACTTCAGGAATGGCGAAAAATGATTATAGTATCTCCTGTGAAGAAATCAGCCAAATAGATACAGGTGGAGGAGCATTCGCCATTACAATTTCTGATAATTATGCTTACGTATGTGATATAACAGCCAATCTTGGAGGATTATTTATTATTGATATTTCAGATCCAACTAATCCTCTTAAAATGAGTAGGTTTTTTGATGGGGGCTTAGCTCAGGAAGTTGTTGTTCGAGATGATATAGCTTACGTTGCTGATTGTTCAGACGGTTTGGAAATAATTAATGTAAGTAATCCCTCCAATCCTGTTAAAATAGGGTCGTACAAAATAACAAATATGTATACTACTAGTGTCAAGCTTTTTGGAGATTTTGCTTTTATTGGCGATCTTCATCACGGTTTAATCAGACTTAATATTACTAATCTCTCTGATCCAGTTAAAATCACTAGTATCCCCTATTCTTGTCCTAGTTTAGAAGTCTCAACGAATTTCTTAGTCACAATTAATCATGATCATGGTGGGTTGGAAATAAGAGATCTAGAAAATCTTACCAAATTAGGGGATTATTCTCCTATAAATGTAGATTTAATTTATTCTGTTCTCCTGCAAAATCTAGTCTTTTCCACCAATCATCAGCAAAATACCGGTGAAGTACATATAATTAATATAAGTGATACAATTAATCCTGTTTTGATCTCAAAATATAAAGGAGCCACTGTTGCTCACAAATGTTTCGTAGATGAGGATTTATTATATGTACCTTGTAGTGATGCTGGAATTGAAATTGTAGATATATCCAATCCAGCAGAACCAAAAAAAGTAGCATCTTATTCAGATAATAGCGGAGTGGCTTTTAATTTATATGTAAAAGATAACATAGCTTTTGTTGCGGATGGACTAGATGGATTAGAAATAATACAAATGACGATCACAGAGAATAACAAAGGTACTAATGGCTTTTCACTCATAGGTTGCATTATAGCAATACAATTCATTAAAAGAATGAAGAAAAAGAAACAAATGAAACAAACAAGTATAGGTTGATTGTTGTTTAATATAATTGATTATTAGGCCATGATTGAATAAAACTACTTCCAGGGGCCTCCTTCTCTTGAAGTATTTCCCCTATACCATGTTCTAATCCAGCTATTCCAAGAATAGCTCCAAAAATTGAAACAGTCACTTTTGAAACCTTCATCTTAGCCTAATTTCCTAATAAAGTTGTCTATAAACCTATTAATTTGATCCCAATCGCGATAATCTCTTCTTTCATTACGAACAATGTTTGGATCTTCATCTCCCACCATATTCAACATTTTCTTATTTATCCAACTTAGATTGGTATTCTTTGATAAATCAAATACTCCTCCAAATGCATCATATAGTACATTTTCTCCTAGGTTCAAACCTAATTCTTTAAAGACATCTATCAAATATTTTTCAATAATTGTAGGTCTCTTATAAGGATCAGCAGCCTCTCCAGAACTTAAATAAATTCCAACTAATATTTTATTGTCGTTTATAGCTTTTGTATTATTTTTCAAGAATTTTTTTGCTTCTTTTGTCCATCTAGCTATTCTAATACCACTTCCAATTAATACTCCTGAATAATCTGTCATATCAAGTTTTTCTTTTTTCCTGGCTTTTAAATTTACTAAATCAATTACGAAACCTTTTTCTTCTAAAGTTTGCTTAAATTTAATTGAAATCTCTTCTGTACTACCAAAACGTGATGCATATGCAATCAAAACTCTTTTTGACATAATAAATGGCACCCTGGATTCCATTGTACCTGATACACGGTTAATAAACACCACTTAAATATCAATAGATACTGATGAGTGATAATAATTGTTTTTCTTATTGTTCCGAAAATATTCTTACCTGAAATGATATAAAAGTAATTAATGTTTGTATTAGAGTTAAGAAAAGGAGAAATAGCGGAATATTAATGGTTTTTTCTTACAAAGTCGCACTACAAGCACTATAAACAAAGTCAAAAGCAAAGGAAGAACATTCCAACCAGTTATGACAGAAGAAGGAGTTTCAGTAGTTGGTTCAATTGTTATTGTTGTTGTTATTATTTTAGTTAACGTTGTTGCACTTGAAATTGTTGTTGGAGGTGTTGTTACTCTCCCATTGGTCATCATCAGAAATAATTTCTTCTTTTTCTTAATGAAATCACTAGGATGCTAAGAAAAACAAATGATATATCAAAAAATGGAATAGTATTGCCAGATGTTGTTGTAGACATCTTTGAAGTGGTGCAATTACTTCCTCCAGTTGTTGTCTCGGTAGATTGGATAGATGATGAACTATCAACATTTTTTTGTACTCCTTCGATAATGGTGATGTCAATGTTAATGGAAGGTCCTGAACCTCTCTCTTCAGGGGCAATCGGTGTACTTCTAGAGATGTAACTAGTGACTACATACGCCTCATCAATTAATGAACCTGAAAATGACTCAGTTATTGTACTTGCTTCTCCATAATGCAAGTTTTGCTTGACATGCCAACCACAAGAATCATGTATAGCAAGGGAAATTCCAATCACATCCTGTGGGATCTTATTAATGATGACTGTAAAGTTATTCGGTGGAGCTTCCAGTTTGTGAATATAAAAGGCATAATGATTGACAGAGATGGTTTTATTAGCTAGTGGAAGTTTGTCTACCACTTCATAACTAGTGATTCGGGCATCGAATCCTTCAAATCCAAACAGATTATTCTGAAAACCCAATTCATCTAGAGTAAGAGCAGTAATCCAGTTCATAAAAAGCTCATTAAATGTTATATCATAACCTGCGGCGTGTAGGACTGTTTCAATTCCATGAGGGCCATCATCAGGTTCGGTTATTAGGTCTCGGAGAATATCTACCCCATATTTTTCAGCAATATAGAAAGCAAAAAGATATGTACTTCCATAATCTTGATCATCAGTCCAATATAATGGTGAATTTTCAGGATGAGGTAAAAAAGAAGCAACCTGGGGGACGAGATTATTATATGGACCTAAATACCCCGCATGATATGTTGCATATTGAGCTAGGGATTCCAAGGTAAATGGTGGTTCACCCCAATCATTATTAAACCAAATAAGATGATGAAACTCATGTGCCATGGTTGGGTATAACCAATTATGATGAAAAAGCCTGTAACAAATGTAAATCATTTCACAAAGATTGGAAACATTATGTTCAATGTCATTAACTTCAGAATAGTAATTGTAATTATCCAGAAATAAGATGAAAATCTTCGGATCACCATCGATATCTCCCATCGTGCCATTGGGATGTCCAGCTAGGTCAATTATGCGAGGATAGATTACATTATCGAATTCATTGCAAATCTCTTCAACCTTTACCATAATCGATGCTTCTCCTAGTTTTAGAATACATTCTTCATCCATATAGATATAACACCAGTCACCAATTGCCAGCAACTTTGAGTGGACTTCAAAATATTCTCCCCTGACATAATTATATGCCCAAAAAACACGTTTTTCTTCAATATCGATTTCCTTTTCCATTTTTGAAGAATTGAAAGATATTGTGAAATTAATCTCAACAATCATGATAGAAAGGAGGATAAGTGTGAAAATCATATATCCCCCTATAATATGCCGTTTAGGTACACTCATTAATTTTCACTTTTTCCATTGGATTGTACTTTACACAAATTAAATATAAAAACACTAAATTTAGCTAGTACGAAAATTATAGACTTTTATATTCCTATAGATCGAGGCAAAAAATTTAATGACTTTTTACACGAAACAAGTGTTCTAAATTTAAGAACAGTATGTTTTATATTATAGTACAATTTTTAATTTTTTAGATTTTGTTCTTGAATGTTTGTTCTGCACCAAGAGTGTTTACTGAGAATTTGTGGGTTGGTTGGATAGTTGTTGAAAAGCCTGTTGTTATCTTAAGCTTCTTTACTCCTAACATTAAGACAATCAGAAATGTCGAAGAAGAGCTTAAACAAAGCTTTCCTGACATTATTTCTACTGATACGATTACTGGTGGTGAAGGTTTTCATTTCTATGATTGGTGAGCTGACCACATTACAAAAATGGCAGAGAAGTATAAGAAACATGATTAATGATTGTAGTGTCTCTAAATTCTGTGGATTCCATTTAATCAAATTAAAAATTAATCTGTCCTATTATTATTCCTATAATAATTGTGAAAATAGTAATAATAATTGAAATTCCTAGGGATTGAAAAATAATTTTAATTGCTTTATTCCTGTCTTCTCTCTGGGAAACTCTATCCTCTATTTTTATGGTTAGTCCTAAGTTTGAGGAAATGTTCTGTTGGTGAGCCAGGCCGTAAGCAGCACAGAATTTATTCTTAGCTTGAATTAATCCAATAGATGATATTTCAGCAGGTATGAAAATAATCACTCCAAAGAGCGGATCTAATTTTATGTAATAAATCAGTCCTAAGTATACAATAGTTGCTATCAAGGTAAGACCAAAGCCTATATAACCTATTCGACGTCTTTGTTTTATTTCAGCTTCACCGATATTGCATACTCCTGCAGAATATTGAATTTCTGGCATGATTTCACCTTTTTATTGTATTTTCTTGTGAATCCATGGGATTAGTACTGGATCTTTCTTTTAATACTCTGAATATTCTGATTCAGTTTATATATGTCTTTTTATTGGTGGGATTCCTTAACCTTTCAAGAGATTTAAAGTAATAACTATCGAACCAATAATAGCTAAAATTCCCTATAATATTCAAGAACTTAATATGTTAACCTAGACTCTTTCAACTTGTAGGAGATTATTGAGAAGACGTTGGAGATAAAGCTCGAACTGATTTCTTTCTTCTTCACTAAACCCCAAATAAAATAACTCTGTCATTTCTCTCGAAACTGTTACGTACTTGCTTTGGAATTTTTCATTTTTCTCTGTCAGAAAAATGAGTATTTTTCTTCGATCTTCTTCAGAAGGTACTCGTTTTAAGTGATCAGATTCTTCTAATCTATCTAGCATTGATGTTAAAGTAGATTTACTGAGTCCAGTTTCCTTTCCCAATTCTACTATTGACACCCCATCTTTTTTCCATAATGCGAATACAATTCTCCCTTGTGCGGGGTTAATATCGGTGATATTATATTTCTTAAGTTTTTTTGCAAATATTCGACCACTTATTTGATGTATTTTAGCAATTAAGTATCCTGCTGCTCGCTGTTCTTTCATAGAATCCATATATGTCACTCAAGTTGGAATTTATACTTACCTCTATACCATATTTCAACAAATTTGGGTTTTAACATTAATATCGTGTAATCTTCATCAGTTTCTCCTTTCGGATAATATTGAACCCACCAGTCAAGCCAGAGTTCTTTTTTAATTTTCTCATCTGTAACAATTTTAATTTCTCCCCCAAGCGTTATTCCCCGTATATTTTCTGGATCTAAAACACATACAGATACTTTTGGGTTTTTTTTAACATGTTGTACTTTGTTTGATGAAGTATTTGTCGATATATAAACTGTGAGGTCTTCTTGATGCCTTTCAAAGACCTTAGATAATGTTGGAAACTGTTTAATATTCCTTAGATTGAAAATTCCCCTCGTGTGAGGATATCCATTTTCATCTATTGTTGTAAAACTTGTAGCTTTTTCTTCTTCCATTAATTTATTGCAAAATTCTTTCATTTCTGTTTCATTCATGTCAAATAACCATCCTGTTTCTGAAAATGATGGATTGTTCTATATAGGAAGGTTTTATATAGGACTAATAACTTTTTTGTATCAAGATATTATAACTCCCAAATCAGTTATTATTGATAAAATCGTGATTTTTTACCTTAGATTTCTTCTTTTTCTCATAATCCACACAGTAAAAACCAATATAGCGCAAACAGCAAGAAGAAGTACTGTAAGTTCAACTAATCTTACTAAGTTAGCTTTATTTGAGGAATAGATACTGTAAACCAGCACTGTATCTTCAATTGATGATAACTGAACAAGAACATCTGATTCATATACTAAAAGAACTACCCCAGCATCGCTGTTCTTAGTCAACTCAAAATCTAAAGTTGTTGTACCATTTATCCAAACTCGTTCACGATATAAGACTTCTAATTGTCGGGTATCCTTCACCTGCAGGTGTAATTGCTGAGCGAATGGATAAGCGTTCTTTTCTTCGTTGATATCCTCAACAATGACTGTTATAGAGCCTTGTTCATGGTTGTAATCTACATTCGTAATACTATACTTGGGAAGATATGGATTGTCGAACCATGGGCAGAAAAACCAGTTCAGGGATTTACCAATCACTTTTTCAAAAGATTTCTGAAGATCTGGAAACGTGGCAATTTTAAACCTGTATTCTTCAAAGAAGTGTCTTAATCCTGTCATAAAATCCTTGGAACCTATAGTTAAGCGAAGTTTCTGTATGATTAATGGTGCTTTTGTGTAAGCAGTATAACGGTAACTCATATTAGTGCCAAGAAAATCGTATATCGATTGATTAATCTTACTTGGTTGGCTAAAAGTATCATAATAGGTCCTTACGATATCCAGTGGCCAGTAATTGTCAAAATAATGCCAATCAGGATAATAAAAGTCAAAATAAAAGTCAGTAGACCAACAAGTTAATCCTTCATCTAGGTGCCCCCAATCTATCTGATCATTCCCAACGAGCTGGCACCACCACTGATGCGCGGTTTCGTGAGTAACAATCAGCTCTTGATAAAATTCATAATCCTCTGGATGTTGATCAACAATGGATTCAGAAATTTGCACTTGACAGGGGTATTCCATACCGCCATAAAAGCCATATGCTTCTACAACGTTGAAGGTACTATAAGGATACGAGCCAAAAGAAGAATTAAAAAGAATGAAGGAGTTAACCGCTGCATCAAGCGTATCCTTTTCCCATAACCAATTACTATGTGGTAGATAGTAACACGAAATATTTACACCATTAACAACCTTGGATTCTACTTGAAAGTATCGTGATGCGGAAAATACCATTTCTCGAACTGGATAATGAGGATTGTAATGATATTTCGTTGTTGTTCCATCACTCGAACTATTCAATAATTCACCTGTTGCTGCAACAATCATTCCATTTGGGATTTCAATAACAAGATCATAATATGCCATATCAAAATGAAAAGGGTCACCAATCTTAAGATACCCATCAATGTTCCAGCCATCATATTCATCATAAACACAAGGAATGGGGTAAAACGCAGTACAAGAATAAACCCTTGATTGGTTGCTATCAAAACCTTGAGAATTGGCTCGGTCTTGACCGTCAGGAAGTGTTGTCCTGAAGGTTATACGGAAAGATACACTCTGATCAGGTTCTAATGGGGAGGTGAGATTCACCCACATTAATTGTTGATCAGAGAGAACTTTATAGAAAAGATTTGTAGCTGAACCTGTAGTAACAACCTTTAATATGTCAATATTGCCTTGACGGTCTTCATACAGCATACCAGACGGATATAGATGGAAAGGAATATGATCAAATGTGATAGGATCATTGTTATAATAATCCACAGTTAAATTACCTTCTACCACGGAAAGTGTTTCATCTAACTTGACTGACAAAGACAAGTTTGAGAAAATTTCCTCTTCTTGAAGTATATCAAATTTAATATTGTTATGTTCTAGGAATTTTGTCGATATCCAGCTATTATCAGTACATATCCATTCACTGTTGGTGATCAAAGCAGTTTCAGTTACAGGATAGAGTGTTTGAGTAAAAAAGGATAGAAGGAGAGTAAAAAATAGTATGATAAGTTTTTCATGTTTCATAATATATTATCTCTTAATTTTAAGTAATATTACGATTGAATCTATTTGAAAGTTGATACATCCCCTAATCGTATCCATTTATCATCTAGCTGCTTAAATAACGTGATCCATGCACAGATGAAATCTAATTCTCTTTCAGAGCCATCATCTATTGAATGTTCACCTTTTACTTGTACAATATACCACGCTATTGAACCATCATTCGAAAAGCCTATTATTGGCTCACAAAGATCTTTATACTCTGTAAAAATGGTATTATTGAGATAATTGGTGAATTGAGTTTTTATTTCTTCTAATGTTGGCTTGTGTATCTCTCCATTTGAAACAGACAGATAGTTCTCTGATATATCTCGAATGAAAAAATCTACATTCTTATTCAAGTGAGTATCAATTCCTCTTCTATGTAGGGCTAAAATTTCCGATTTCAATACTTTAAAATCAGGATTCATTAATATCACGTCAAAAAAAGGTAAATCTGAATAAATGAATTATGATTTGTGCAAGAAACGAATCGAATTAATTAATTAATTCTATATCATCAACTCTTCATGGGGAGGAAAGAGATAGATCTTCTGAATGAATTACGTAAATGTTATTCAAGGGAAGTGGTTTCTGGAAAAGATTTAGATGTCTTTTAGTTCAATAGAGTCCTCTTACTTCTGAAGATAAGTTCATTAGATGTTTGATTGCATAATTAATGTTTAGCTCCCTCTGGAGTCAAAAATTCATCCGAATCTAGGATTTTTCTGACAAAAAATCACATCATATTTTTATCTGTTTTTATATTAGTTTTGAAAACTACTTCTATCACATCAACCTTTCTAGAATAAAGGAAAAAATTACAGGATTTAGGATTTATTCTTTCCTGTGGGTTCGTTGCTCAAACCATGGGGCAGGTTTTCCTTTACCAGCAGTACTATATTCTATTGCTTCCATCATAGAGGGAATCATCCGATAAGGAATGCTAACAATTAATTCATTTGGATTATATTTGTGAACACGGCGAGCTGTTGGATCACCCATTGTAATGTTAAAATTACCAGTTACTAAAGGATAGGTGATTGCCCCCCAACACAGAGAACCAGTAACACGAGGTTTTATAGGAAATCCATGATAATCAGCAAGAAATATCAATCTACTCGCCTGCCATGGATTAGCAAAGATCACGATAAGATCTGGTCTTAGTTCTGTCTTATTTAAAGGACT
>Ga0209636_10004773_pt1 | contig 13847 bp, 8 predicted proteins | sample DeeMarSWOR152_54_FD_187464 | JGI IMG/M metagenome (GOLD analysis project Ga0209636, IMG submission 187464) | Marine sediment microbial communities from White Oak River estuary, North Carolina - WOR-1-52-54 (SPAdes) (version 2) | ecosystem: Environmental > Aquatic > Marine > Intertidal zone >...
GATCAGGAACAGCATGGCTATAGTGGTGAAGAGCACTTCGGCACAATGATGGTCGGCGCGGCCAAGTATTGACCTGGCCAGAAATTCACCCGGGGACAGGGTTATTAAACCAGCCGCTAGCACGCCAACCCAGCGATTGAACAGCACCTTACCGATGAAATAGACCGGGATAATACTTAAGGTACCTAGAACTGCTGGAAAATAGACACCAACCATATCCACAGTGTGCTGGGTTGGTGAGCCTAAACCAACGAGCCAGATAATACCAGCCAGGAGATAATCAAAGAAGGAGAAACTGCCTATTGGCATACCGCTGGGATAAAGCATGTAGGGGTCAATCGAGTTGAGGCGAGGGAAATTATGGACGAGGTTATCAATAATACGCATGTGATAATAGGAATCGGTACCGACGAGTTTTATCCAGTCCGCGCTGAAGATTTGGTCGTAAGGTAGAAAGATTCGGAGGTATAAGGCAATGCCGAAGAACAGGGCTACCATTATGCCCGCAACAAACTTTGGGGAGAACCTACTTTGAGTCACTTGTTAGCCCTCTCTACTATATTATCCTCCCCGGTACCGCTTATAGACTGCGCCATCATCTTTCCCCTATCCAAAAAGGATAAACCACTTTCAGCTTTTTTTCAAGGAACTCACGCTTCTAGCTAAAGCAATACTAATATCCCAATGCCATAGCCAGTCCGCGAAAACGACTGCACCAAGTAGCCGCCCTTGGTGGCCGGCTGCAGTGACTTATCATGCAGCACTTCTATCCTCTCTCATAGACCAATGCGACCAATTTCTGCAATATCGTGACTTTTAATGTATCAGCAAGCCTCAAACTACACAGCAGTCTAACTTTGCATCTAGGCATGCCAAGCTGTACATTGCTTAGATTGTTAAATGTGAAATAGATCGCTGAAGAAGCTTACTAAAGTAGCTTGTCCTGCTGTATACAGTATGTTATTCTATGTGAACTGTAGAGCAGGTGTGGAATTATGCGCTACTACGGGAATGTTGCTGCGTGGACATTCCCATTTTGGGTTGAGGTCTTCACGGTATGTCCAAATTGAGCAGTGAGGGTCTAGAGCCGATTTTTCATCCCCGTTCAATTGCCCTTGCCGGAATTTCAATCAGTAATCCTCATCATTGGACAAGAGTCTTTCTCGAAGCCCTCATCGAATTTGCATTTGAAGGTCCAATCTACCTCGTAAACCCAAAAGGCGGTGAGGTCAAAGGACTGCATGTCTACCGAAGGCTTCAAGATATCCCCAATACTGTAGATTACGTAATCAGCACCGTAGGTGCTAAAGTAGCCCCCAGGCTGGTTGAGGAATGTGCCAATAAAGGGGTAAGAGCAATCCATTTCTGTACTGCAGGTTTCGGCGAGATTGACGAGGAAGAAGGTGTAAGGCTGGAAACTCAATTGTCTGAAGCTTCTCAAGAAAGAGGCATAAGAATGATAGGCCCTAACTGCATGGGGATTTACTGTCCTGAGTCTCGCCTTTCTTTCAATCCAGGCTTCCCCAAGCAAAGTGGCCCAGTGGCGTTTATTAGCCAGAGTGGTGGGAATGCCGGAAGTATAGTTAGACAAGTGGGGTGGCGGGGTGTTCGCTTCAGCAAAGTTGTCAGCTATGGCAATGCTTCCGATCTTAACGAAAGCGATTTTCTTGAGTATGTAGCCGCTGACCCCGATACTGATGTAGTAGCTTTGTACATCGAGGGGGTCAAGGATGGGAGAAGGTTCCGTAGGGTGCTAGAGCAAGCCGCGGAGAAAAAGGTGGTGATACTTCTCAAAGGAGGAGTTGGTGAAGGAGGAACAAGGGCAGCGGCTGGGCATACTGGGGCACTCGCTGGGAGCCAAGCAACGTGGGATTCCCTCTGTAGCCAATTGAGAATCATTCGGGTTTATTCTCTGGAAGAACTGGCCGATATGTTGGTGACATGTTTGTTTATGCCTCTTCCTGAAGGAAGAAATGCTGCCTTGATAGGCGCTGGTGGTGGAAATAGTGTTCTGATAGCCGATGAATTTGAAAAAAGAGGGCTGAGAGTACCATCGCTGCCTGAAGGAATCAGAAAAAGGGTACGCGAGTTCAGTCCGGCAGCAGGCAATATTATTTCAAATCCTTTAGACTACTCACAGACCTTTGTGGAAGCTGACAAGCTAGGAGAGGTGGTCAGCATTGTTTCGCGATGGCAAGGGATTGACTTCTTGGCTGGGTTCTTGGACTTGAGCGGCTTTGCGCGGGGCGAAATGTTTTCCTCATGGGTGGATGCAATGCTGGAAGCCAGCCAAAGATCTTCAAAACCGATAGCTATCGTACTGCAAGTCGGTACTGTTCCAGAAGACATGCAAGAACTTTTACCGCTCGTCAAGAAGTTTGTTGCATCTCAGTTACCCACCTATTTATCTTTTCGCGGGGCTGCGACTAGTATCAATTCGATGCTGACCTATAGCGAGAACCATGCTGGTAGACTAAAGACATAAGGGGAGACTCAAGGAAAAGTCGAAGGCCCTCAGATGGCAGAATATATGTCTTACCCACGCAATGGCATGACCCGAAGTGTGAAACTTAGATGACCCATGTAAGCAAATCCTGAATCCCCAACCTTGGGATTGAAGTCACCTAACGTCGCTCTTTTCCTTGCTGTCCGTCGTCTTGAGCTCCAACTGCCTCCCGAGGAGGACACGAACTGGACTTTTGTTTATTGGTCCTTTCGATGCTCCTATTGATCGTGGTCTTCACTCATATAATACTACGCCTTCATGCTCAAGTGATTTCTTAAAATCCTGTTTTAACTCGGAGACAAGTACTTCCCCCTTAAAACTCGTGGGAATCTTTGCAAATCGGATATAGTCAGGACGGGCACCTTTCGAAACCCTCTTACAGGCTTTTTCTACAAAACTAGCCTCCAATTGTGGTTCCATATCGGCCACTTCTTTGCTGAGTTCAATGGTTACACAGCAGCTGTCTTCGTGTTCAGTTTCTACCCGAAGACCTATCACAGCTAATTTAAACTGTTCGACTTTTAGGTGAAAGTCTTCTACCAGCACCTTTGACAGCTCGGCTGTAACCTGGTCATAGGCATAATTGGCACCACCACGGATAAGAAGCGCAGAATCTCTAGACATCCAATAGTAATCTAGCTGTCCATCCTTCTTATTCCTTAAGACAAAAACGATGTCTCTAAGGCCGGTATACCAACCTTCCCTAAAAACAGCCTTGGTAGCTTCAGTATCGCCTACATAGCAATTCATGATATTGGGGCCTTGTGTAATAAGGTAACCAGGCTCATCAGTTTCACAAGGCTGAAAATAAGCTTTGCTCTCTGGATCAATGGACTTCATCACTTTAACCCGGGTAAAAGGGGGATGCTCTCGGCCGATGTAATAACCGACTGTTTTTTCACCTTTATAGTAGTGCGACCAGCCGACTTGAAATGCTTTGGTGAGCTCATCCCTCGACATCGCCCTCGGTGTGGCCATCACTTGGAGACAGGTTTCCGTTGAGCCGAAACGAACATTAGGTAGACGGTTACTAAACTTAAGTATGCGCTTCACTGTGGTTGGGCCGACAGGTGCAGAACCTATTAGGATATCTGTTTGACTGAGTGCCTCTTTAATCTTGTCCTCTTCAACTGGTAATTCTGATTGAGCGGACAGAGCTTCTAAGAAATCAATATGCCGGGAAACCATAGGAGCGATGAGTAAGTCACGCTTGCTGTGTGCTACCTCTACGAGTACCTTCCAGTAGACCGTTGAATAACGTTGCAATAAGTGTATCTTAGTCCCACCACGCCTCATGCCCCAGTCCGATAACGACGTCGAGTTGCCATGGTGCAAAGGATTGACCAACAGTAAGTCCAATCGCGTCGTTCTTGACATACCAAAGTATTGCTCGAAAGTGAGCGCATTGGCTAAATAGCTTCGGTGGGACAAGCTAACTCCCTTGGATTTGCCAGTGGTACCGGAGGTGAAAATAACCATTTTTTCATCATCGTAACCTAGTGTGGGGCAAGCCCAGCTGGTGGTAGGTTGATATGCTTCAGTTTTTTCGACTTCAAGAAAAGACTTGCTCAATAATCTGGGTTTTATTCCCTCTATCCTACTGGCAAAATCCTTATCATAGATCAGCAACTTTGAATCTGTTACCATCACCTTATAAAGGATACGTTCGTTATCATCCGCCTGCCAGTTAATAGTAACCGGAACACATCCCACTAGAACCGCGGCAAGTCTAAATACCAAATCGTACAAACTGTTATGAGAAAAACAATGAACTACTCGGTCACCTTTTGATAGTCCCTGCTCAGTAAGACACGCAGCCCCTGAACAGGCTAAATCCCAAAACTTTCCTCTGGTTAAGATGCGCCTCTGTATATTCCCACCATCAAAGGTGTAATAATCTAAGAAGGGTTGCGCTCGATTCTCAAAGGCTGCTCGGTACTCATCTATGGGGGAGGGAAAAGGACTCAAGGAACTAACGGACGCGCCTGTACTTAACTCATATAGATTCTTCTCATGCTCAATCATATAAGCCATTTGCCAACTTATCAAGGGATAGCAGGAAATGTAGATAGGCTCACTCAATCTTAGGCAACGGCCAACCGTATTTTGCCCGGTGCCTTATCCTAGCCAGAGACCCTACCCTCTTGAACCAGCCGGGGTTGATAGCGTAATGTTTCTCCATTGGATAGTCCGGAGGACTTCCCGGCAATTTTTGGACGTAACCGGCCTCCACAGCAGCCTCAAAATATTTTTCGCCTTTCTCAGTTCTGAGGAAGATTTCAGTGTGTCCCACCTTCTCTCTTATGGCCACCTCCTGAAGATCAGTCCTTCCCCAAACGTCACCGCAGGCTATGTCAGCAAGTTCGGAAAGATGCTCTTGACAAACAAGACACCTTTCCAGACGAAAACCAATGAAAATTGTAGGCGCCATGCCCCAAAGAGCCATAAGTTCGCACCTGCCAACCTCCCCTGTTTTTGACCAGGCTGTCATGTAGCCAGGATAGGGCTCAGCACGGAAAGCAAACTTCGTAACATCTTCTAGTGGAATGCCAAAACGGTCTCTTATCATATATTCAGTACCTTCAATGTAAGTTTGCGATAGACAATAAAGCCCAATCATGATCGCTACATTGTCCACCATTTTAAAGTTATATAGCTGCATCTTTCTAAGACCAATGATGAAACAAGGCAGGCCTACTATGCCAATCTTCCTAAAGCCTCTATCAACAGCTTCCCTAAGAACACTAAGGGTTTGGCTTATGCTATATTTGGACCTCGAGCAGTCTATTAATTCCTGCCTTGTAGTAGCTATTTTGGGAGCTACTTTCCAAGGTTCAGTTTCATCCCAGCCAGCCACAATAGCACAGTCCAACGCGCCGGACTCGAGTCCATAGGCAAGAAGCGCCGTCACCACTCCACCAGCAACACCTGCCTTGCGAATGTCAGTATCTAAGGCATGCCCAGCATATAGGCTGCGATATATACCGAATTGAGCCTCCTCAACAGTTTTGGTCCTGCCGAACACCATCTCCTCCAGCTTGGTCAGGGGAATATAGCTGCCGGGACAAACCTGGGAGCATAGAGTGCACTGGTCACAGCTCCAGCAGCGCTCGCCCTCAGCCCTAGCCATCTCCTCGGTTAAACCAAGCTCCACCTCATCAAACCCGCGCAACTTTTGCTCAAGGGAAAGACAAGGCATTTCCGCTCGTTTCCTCTCACCCATTGCCGTCTCAGGAGGGAGTCCCTCTACCTCCATCCTTATGTCATCTACAGGCAGAATACCATCACCTCCAAGATACTTATCGATGGCAATAGCTGCTTTCTTAGCGGCAGCCATGGCTTCGACAACAGAAGCCGGACCGGTAATTGCATCCCCAGCAGCAAAAACTCCCGGCCGACTGGTTTCTAACGTATCACGATTAACTTGAATGGTGCCGCCTCTACCAGTTCTTAGGTTGAATTGACTGGGAATATTCGGAACCTGCCCTATAGCAACTATTATAGAATCAAACTCCGTAGAGAATTCGCTTCCCTTAATAGCCACCGGTTGCCGCCGCCCACTGGCATCAAACTCACCCAGCTTCGTTCGATTACAAGTTAGCTTTAATCGGCCTCCATCATGGCTAATTTTGCTAGGAGCTGTCAGAAAGACTATCTCCACCCCTTCTTCCAGTGCTCTTTCAACCTCCACTGGGTAGGCTAGCATCTCAGCCCTGGAACGACGGTAAATAATAGCAACTTGATTGGCACCAAGACGAAGGGCGGTACGGGCGCTATCTACAGCTACATTTCCGCCACCGATCACCGCCACCTTATCCCCTAGGCTAACTTCATCGCCAAGACCCACTGCTCTTAGGAAGGCCACACCATCAATTACACCAGGGCTTTCTTCCCCCTCCACTCCTATGTTCACATTGCGGTGAGCTCCCAAAGCAAGGAAAGCAGCATCATAACCCTGCTGGAAAAGCCAGTCTAAGGAGTCAACTTTGCTACTAGTTCTTATCTCTACTCCTAACTTCTTTACAAGCTCTATTTCCTGATCTAATACCTTCCTCGGAAGGCGATACTCAGGAATACCTACCCGCATCATGCCACCCACTTGGGGCAAAGCTTCAAACATAGTAGCACTGTGCCCCAGCCTTGCCAGGTAATAGGCTGCGGTAAGCCCAGCTGGACCGGAACCGACGATGGCAATTCTCTTCCCCGTCGCCTTTCCAGCCGGCTTTTCATCATAAAAGGCATTATCGTAAACAAATCTCTTAAGCATCTTGATAGCAATCGGCTCTTTCTGTACTCCCTCGTGGCACGAATCCTCACAAGGGGCAGTACAAACTCTACCTAGTATCCCAGGGAACGGAATGGCCTGCTTTATTAATGCCAATGCCTCATTGAATTTCCCTTGGCCGATAAGCCGATTATGCTTAGGCACATCTATCCTCAACGGACACACAGCGCTGCACCGGCTAGCAAGAGGTGCCGCTCCAGCACGGCATATGCCGACAAGCTCTGGGTCTGGCTCAGCCCTTCTCATAGTCATAGCCTTAGAAGGGCAAACGCTGACACACAGCCCACAGCCAGAACACAAACCACTACTGATATTCTCACTGTAATGCTTGCCAAATCCTTTGATTTCCCCCCTCACCCAAGGCCTTGTCCAGTAAAGTGACCCCATACTATCACCTCCAAAATACAACATTCTTAACAAGTTGTCCCTTCACACCCAGTGAAAGGTATTCCACTTCTAGACGTTTTGCCAAGGCTTTTTATCATTACAGGTTGTCTTAATCACTTCGGAAGAGCTCACCCACCATATTCCAGCTTAGTGCTTTCAAACCTTTTGAGTCACGAGGCACTTCGACTTTCTCCATGTATTTGTAATCAGTGATTGTCTTACAAGGCTAAAGATAGTTGGTCAACGAATGGTCTATGTCCTACGAGTCGTAATGCGTGACAAACCATCTTAGTAAAAAGGGCACCAACAACCGCCATTAAGCAGTAATTTGGGTGCCCTTCTTTCATTCCCCCCCGAAGCTAATTTGCTATTTTTTCAGGATTATTCAGTACGTTATAAATTCAATATAGTCCTTCCCTACAGCTTTGTCAATACGCCGAAGTGCAAAGCTAGACCCTTGTCCCCGCGGAATGCAGTTGTCACCTTGGAGGAGGAGTTATTGTTATCTCAAACACCTGGCAGGTGAAGCAATTATTACCTTAGTTCATGTCGTGTGTTAATCAAAACGCACAGTAAAATACTGTTTAGGCTTGTGGCTACTCTTGGCTGAGTGACAAGATATAGCTTTTGCGGCTCTTAGCGGAAACACTCTGGACTATTATTAAACCCCATGATGCACACAAAGCGAAGAGCGCTCCTAATCTTCCATGAGTTAGGATTGCACCCAAGGTCTTCCTAGGTTTCTTTTGACACTGGTAGCATAACGAATAGGCTATGCGATGCTGCTTTCAGCAGTATATATTCGGTGAATTCCTTTTGCAAAATAGTGCCAGTTATAGTTGTCGTCATCTCCGAGAAGTCCAAGTTTTTGGCTAGAATTGGCGGAATGTTCCGAGACACAAAATACCACCTTACAAATATAGGGATAGCTGGTGAGCATTTTGTGCTCCAGCTGAGGACTTGGGCATTGAAACTTGTTGGATAGGCTGGTTTGACGAAGTGGCAGTAAAATCAACATTGAATATCACACAGCACAAGAAGATAGATGCCGTGATAGCGTTAGGTTATTACGATAGGGAAAAGCTAGGTCCAGAACATAGTAGAGAGCCAACAGACAAAATCGTGTCCTTTAACTCCTATTGAGTCTTACGATTTGCGAGTCTCGAGAACCAGCCAGAAAGACCTTCAAAATCGCCACGCGGCTTTTACGGCGCTCGCGGCAGGTACGGTGGCCCAATCCTGAAGGCCATGTGAACTCTCTTCTTCGCATAATGCTCAGAGTTTTCTGCGAAATTCCCTTCTTATACTCGCCAGCCGTATGCTATAGTTGCAGCGAACTGCATGAAGGAGGAAGACGATGGAAATGAAGAAGGAACTGGCAGCACCGTGTGGCCTCTACTGTGGAGTCTGCAGCGTTTACATAGCTCACAGGGACAACAACGTCAAGTTCAAGGAGAGGCTGACGACTGTCTACAATGTGCCAGTCGAGGAAATCACCTGCGAGGGATGTCTCTCAGATCGGCCCTTCGGTTATTGCCTTACGTGTCCCATCAGGTCCTGTAGTGAAAGCAAAGGCATTGAAGGCTGTCATCAATGCGCTGATTTCCCCTGCCAGTTGATCGAAGATGTCCCTTTCGACGTGGGCAAGAAAGTGATATTGCGCGCCATACCAACGTGGAGGGAGCTAGGAACCAAGGTATGGATGGAGGAGGAAGAGAGGCGCTATATCTGCCCCCATTGCGGCTATCTGTCTTTCAGGGGGGCAAAGAGATGCCGCCAGTGCCGCAAGCCGCTTGACCTTGATTGAGTGCGAACCATCAGCACTGTTTTTTACCAAGAGATGACAACTCAAGCAAATGTGACCCATTGTGAACAAAGCGGGCATTTGTGACCTACGCCTCACATTCTGGGCCTTTGTATACTGGTAGGCCAAGTAACACGAAAGGCAGAAGTTCCTTGCTAGCCAGTATCTGCGAATCTGCACAACTGGGTAGTGAGGTTATCTCATGGTCAAAGATATCGCATCTCATTGCTTTCCCGACTGCCTCAACCTCTAGGTGAAGGGTAAACTGTGTTGCATGGCTTTTCAACCCCATGTTTGCTATCCTTTCTCCCAGAGGTGCCGAAGAAGGAGGCCGTTATCCCTATATAGTCGTGTCACACACTGGCTTATAGATAGGCAAATGAGCTGCAAGGTCGCTTTCAAGGTGCAAAGATGCTGACGGAAAAAGGAATTGCTCAGAGGAAAGGAGGTTTTCATGGAAGAAGCCCTTCGTGGAATAAGAGTATTAGAACCGTCCCAATACCTCTCTGGGCCTGTCGCTGGGATGCTTCTGGGCGATATGGGTGCCGAAGTTATCCATATTGAAAGACCAAGTATAGGAGACCCATTACGAGGGTATGGCTTTCAGGCAGGCAATCAGAGTTCCCGATTCTTGTGGGTAAACAGGAACAAAAAAAGTATAACCTTAAACCTTAGTACGCAAAAGGGAAGCCAGCTATTCAAGGAACTGGCAAGAAAGGCTGACGTCATAATCGAGAACTTACCACCAGGCACAATGACAAAATTTGGGCTCAGTTACCAAGAAATAGAGAGGGTTAGTCCATGTATAATCTTTGCCTCAATCTCGGGATTTGGGCGAACCGGGCCGTACAAAGACAGACTCGCTTTCGACTTAGTAGCCCAAGCGGCCGGGGGGTTAATGAATCTGACCGGCTATCCCCAACAACCGCCCGTTAGAGCCGGCACCGCTATGGCTGATATACTTGGTGGGTTGGTGGCATTATTTGGGGTACTTGTAGCCTTATTCTGGAGGGAAAGAACAAAGCGGGGGCAATATATCGATGTTTCCTTAATGGATACCACATTTTTTACCTTAGGCTACCAGTTCATAGAGCATATAAATTTCGGCTTTAGGTCCGAGCGTGAGGGAAATAGATACCCTGGGGCAGGAGTAACCGATATCTATGAATCTAAGGATGGTTATTTTGTAATACAAGCTCCGCGTGACCACATGTGGAAGAGATTAGCTAAAGCAATCGGAAAGGAAGAACTTGTCGATGACCCTCGGTTTGACACCGATCTCAAAAGGTCGCAAAGCGCCGATTTAGTGAAGGAAGTCATCGAGCAATGGTCACGGAGTAAATCGATGAAAGAAGTGACGGAAATCCTTACTAGGGCAGAAATCCCTTTCTTCCCAGTTATGACTTTTGACCAGCTTTCTCTTGACCGTTCCCTTCTGGCACGAGATATGATTTTGGAGAAAGAGCAATCTTCTATGGGGAAAATAAAAACTCCAGGCATCCCCCTAAAGCTGTCGGCTACTCCAGGTAGAATTGACAAAATGGCACCATCTTTGGCTGAGCATAATCAAGAGGTATACGGTCACCTTTTAGGTTTTACCAAGGAGGAAATCAAAAGGCTTGAAGAAGAAGGCATTATTTAAAGACGGTTATCTCCCTTGGCCCTCTATCCCTCTTAAGCTAACTTAAGGGATGGCTCTTGAATAATCGTTCTAACTTCTTCAGCGCTTACTGTTGCATTGACTCTTGGAATCGTATGCCAGCCATTGTTCTCAATCTGACACGAACCCCTGGTCGTGCGGAACGCGGCTACGACTTTGGAGAGACATGCAGTACTATTTCAAATACCTCTTGAGTGGGACGACTGTTGCAACAGTCTGCGTCGTGTATTAATCAAAACACGCAACGAAGTGCCATTTACGCTTGTGCTTAGTCTTCATTGAGGAAGAAGACGAGCCTCTAATATCATCAGACGCATATTCCGTGAAAATGAAGCCAAGAACAAATAGCTAGGTTGTTGGAGGACGAAATGGCACATACAAGTGGCCATAGAGGCAAACCAAGGCCTACAACTGCTGGCTTTGGAAGTCTTCTACAACCTTCTTGTTTCTCACCAGGGCATATTCTATCCCATAGCCCTGCCTGAGCCTGGTAGGAACACAGCAACAGCTGCAACAATTGCAGATGGCATAAAAATGTTGCTGACACCTCATAATGGTATGCGTTAGCCTTTTCTGGTGGCACTGACGTAGAATCTCTTTGGCTTCCTCCTTCGAGACCTCACGGAACCCATTCGGCCTAATTTGAGAGAATACCTCAACACCAGTACCAACAATGATTTCACTCATAATGGGGCTATCACAATGACGAAACACCTGGCGACAACTGCAGGGCCCCAAGGCTACATTCTTCGAAGCATCTACTATCTGTTCTGCCTCTGCTACGGTAAGAAGGTATCCGTGATGCCCATGTTGTCCGTAGATATTGGCTATACGCCGTACCCATCTGCCAATCAAAGGGATACTGGTAAACTTCGCAAGGAAAATATAGAGCTTTAGAAACTGGTGCTGGTGCTGGCCGTAGAACCGAAGAGAATGATGCATATCACCTATTATATAATAATGGCTGTGCCGAGATTTACTCTCTCCCAGCGCGAATAGCCTGATATATTAAGTCTACCACGTCCTCATATGTCCGTCATATGCCAGAAACCGAGTTGTCAGCCACCTACTTGGCCACACTACGTTAAGCAAAACGTCCGATGTTACTCAATTCCCGTAACGGCGTCTCACTACGTAGCTTCATAACCCGCCTCCGGTGTTGCTATTGATTACACCACCTGTACCAATACAAAAAGTAGAACCTCCTTAGGGAGGTTCTACTTTTTAACAGACCTGGTAGCAGGGGTTGGATTTGAACCAACGATCTTCGGGTTATGAGAAGTCGAATGTAGAAGCGTTTTAGTCACCATTGGATTTTGCCTCTATAATTGGCTCATTCACTTGCTCAGGTAGTATTTCGGTTAATGTATGTACATCCTTAGGCTGTTTCTTGAATGTCTTAGCTCTGGCAATGATCTGCTTAGGCACATCCTCATTAAGATTAAAGCGATACCCAGAGCGATTACCTTCGACCAATGTCTTACCTGCTCGGTTGAACTCTTTGCGGAGCAATTTCGTGATTACGGCAGTAGACACACCAGCCTTCTCGGCCAGTTCCCTTGCTGCGAGTAATTTAGTTTCCTTTACCTTTTTGATTTGTGTTGCCATTTACTTTCCTCCTATATATTTGACGATAGCCAGATAATAAGAGAAAAGACGGGCAATCTAAATGGTCTAGTTCACATAAGGGTAAGGGGAGAAAATTTGATTACGTCTTATAACAATTGTTAAGCTTTGGATGAAAATATTCTTGCCTTTACAGCTTTCTCCTTCAAATAATTAGTGAAGGCGGAACAGCTTACAAGCATATAGTAGGCATCTTCAAATGCTAAGGTATCTTCACCCCCCTGATGCCGAAGTGCGTGTTACGGATTTCAACGGTACGATAACATTATGGGAATAGCCCCATTGACAAAATGTATATGACGCTTTATAATTAGTACAATAAACTATACAGGAGGAATCGGAATGCAAATAAGTAAATTTCGTATTTACAAGGCGATCATAGCGGGCGGGCTGGGCATTGCTGTGGCAATTGCAATTGTTACTAACACCGCCATAATCGCGCTGGTGGCGGTTATTGTAGCTATTGTACTTGCGTTTATTCTGGAACGTAGCAACAAAGAGATAGTACGGGATGAGCGAATCTCGCAGATCAGCGAGAAAGCTGCTTCTGCTTCTTTCTATAGCGTGCTTATACTGGGGGCAGTCGCCTCATTGGGCACCGCCCTTTTCCGCAGCCAGTTGCCGGAAAACGTTGTTTTTGTTGGTGTTATCATGGGCTATTTTATCTGTCTTGCATTATTACTGCTTATGTGTTTTTACCTCTATTTCAGCCGTAAGCTATAGGGTGCAACAGATGAAAAACAGGCTAAAGGTATTTCGTGCCATGCACGACCTCACTCAGGAGGCACTGGCCGATCAATTACACGTGACCAGGCAGACGGTCGTCTCCATCGAAAATGGTAAATACGATCCTTCCCTGCCGCTTGCTTTCCGTATCGCCAATCTTTTTAATGTAAAAATTGAGGATGTCTTTTTATGCGAAGGTGAACCGGGTGAATTTCATGGCTATCCACCCATGTCTAAAAAGTAAAGCCTATGTATATAGGGATACCATCTGCGCAGTTGTTAAATATTTTGTTTAGTAATGATTGCAGGTCATTATCTTTAGAAACGAAAAAGGCACAGACGATAAAGGCTGTGCCTTTGTTTTTACTGGTAGCGCATACCGGATTCGAACCGGTGATCTCCTCCTTGAGAGGGAGGTGTCCTAAACCCCTAGACGAATGCGCCAAACGTAATTATATCACCAACTGTTCACAAAGTTCACAACCCTCTCATAGCGCTTAAACAGGAGGAAGTCCAGTTGAACTCAAGCTGATCCTTCCCCTCAAGAATTTATTATACTGAGATATACCAAGTCAATTAAGTCTGATGATAGCTTGCAGTTTGGTAAATCACCACCATAATAGGTCGCGTCTAAAGGGTATTGCGATTCTGTGGGAGGGCCTTTTGAGGAGGGATTTAGCGCTTGAGTGCGTGAGAGCAGCTTTGCCTAAAAAGTCTTGGTTGCCCAAAAAGTCTACAGTCATAGCAGTTGCTTATCCATTTGCCTTTCCATAATCTCAGCAACAGTTATTGCCTCAATTTCTAGGTCTTCTTCCCTTTTGGCTCGCCTGATTTCTTTTTCCGCATCCCTACT
>Ga0209636_10004774_pt1 | contig 13844 bp, 13 predicted proteins | sample DeeMarSWOR152_54_FD_187464 | JGI IMG/M metagenome (GOLD analysis project Ga0209636, IMG submission 187464) | Marine sediment microbial communities from White Oak River estuary, North Carolina - WOR-1-52-54 (SPAdes) (version 2) | ecosystem: Environmental > Aquatic > Marine > Intertidal zone >...
GGATAAAAGACTTAGGTTCAGATCGAATCTACATTTCTTCAGTTAAAACTCAAGCATGGAAAAACATAGAAGGAAAAAACCTAGCTGAAATCACTAAATTCAAAAGAAAAAAAGATGTATTCACAACATTATTTGATCTCTTATTGGAGGAAAAGGGAGAAGTCTCAATTCTAGTTGAAGGAATGAATGAAGAAGACATTCGCCGAATCATGACCAATAAATACACAATGATTGGAACAGATGGTTGGGGGGTCGCTCCTACAGGAATTCTCGGCTTTGGAAAACCACATCCACGATTTTACGGAACTTATCCACGAATACTAGGAAAATATGTCCGTGAAGAGGGATTGTTAAAACTTGAGGACGCAATACGAAAAATGACAAGTTTTCCAGCACAAAAACTTGGCCTCCATGATAGGGGTATTATACGTGAAAACATGATAGCAGATATAGTGATATTTGATCATAAAAGAGTAATTGATCGTGCAACGTATGAAAATCCCCACCAGTTTCCAGCTGGGATAAAACATGTCATAAATAACGGTGAGATCATTGTAGAGAATGAACAACAAACAAAAATACTTCCTGGGAGAATCTTAAGACATAAACCTACCTAGAGTGGTAAGAAAATTGAAAATAAAATTGAATATGAATGAGATACCTTATCCCCCACCACCAAATGTCATTCAAGCTGCTAAAAAGGGACTATTGCTTTTGAATCGTTATGCCTCACCACAAGATCGTGAACTAATAACGAAAACTCTTGCCAAATACTCAGGAGTCCCAAAAAAACATATCATCGCATATCCAGGCTCAGATCTTATATTAAGAGAAATTATTCATATATTTTCAAAGGATAGGAAGGTTATTATCGTTTATCCAACCTTTTTTCCAACATTTTTTGCAGCAAAACAGTTTTCTAGGAAGTTGACAAAAATTCTTCTTGAACCACCAAGATTTTCCTTGAATACTGATCAACTTTACAAAGAACTGAATGAGCCCTCTTTGGTCATCATAGATAACCCGAATAACCCAACAGGAAAGATATTACTAGATAAAAATATTGTTGAAGCCATTCTTGAAAATACAAATGCTTTACTTGTGATAGATGAAGCATACTATGAATTCACTAATTTCACTTTCGCTGACATGGTGGAAGAGTATCCAAACCTTGCCATTGCTCGAACGATTTCCAAAGCTTGTGGTTTAGCTGGCGCACGAATTGGATATATCATTGGAGGGGAGATGTTTATGGATATCTTTTCCTCAGTGTCTATAATGTTACCGCAAGTCAGTTTGTTTGCAGCGATTGAGGCGATAAAGAATCCAAATTATATTAAGAAAAATGTCTTACTGACTATTAATGAGAGAGAAAGGGTAAGAAAAGAGTTAAGAGGGATGGGGTTTCAAGTTTATCTAAGTAAGACAAATTTCTTACTGATCAAGACAGATTTTCCTAGTATAGGAGCGAAACTTGCTGAAAGAGGAATCTTGGTTCTTGATCTTACTGACAGATGGCTCTCAGGATATATCAGAGTAGCAATCGGAACTAAAAAAGAAAATAACGTTTTCTTATCGAATATGAGAGACATTGCACGACAAGCTAACTGTTAGGAGATGTAGATAATGGGTATTAGAGTTGAACAGAAAGACTTAGTATGGACCATTGTCATAGATAACCCGGATGTTAAAAACGCGGTCGATGGTTCTACCGCAGCAGCCTTATCAAAAGCTTTTAAGGAATTTAAAATTTCAAAAGCACATGTAGCAGTACTCTGGGGGGATCATGGTTGCTTTTGCTCTGGTGCAAATCTGAAAGCGATTCAAGAGGGACTTGGAAATCGCATTGAAAAAACAGGAGATGGGCCTATGGGACCAACTAGGATGTTGTTAAAGAAACCTATTATTGCTGCCGTATCTGGTTATGCTGTTGCTGGTGGGTTTGAACTTGCGCTCTGGTGCGATTTACGAGTGATTGAAACAAATGCTGTATTTGGTGTTTTTAATCGCAGATGGGGTGTGCCTCTGATAGACGGTGGGACAGTACGATTACCTAGACTCATTGGATTAAGCAGAGCTCTTGATATGATACTTACAGGACGGCCAGTGTACGCCGATGAAGCCTTGACCATTGGATTAGCAAATCGTATTGTTGAGGACGGAAAATCGAGAGTTGAAGCTGAGAAATTAGCACATGAAATTTCAAAATTTCCTCAAACATGTCTTAGAGAAGACCGACTTTCTACTTATGAACAATTTGATCTTGGTTTGGAGAATGCCTTGATGAATGAATTTGATCATGGTCTCATCTCATTTAAGGAAGCAAAAGAAGGAATTAAGAGATTTATGGCTGGTGAAGGACGGCATGGTCAATTTTAAAATGATGGGAATTGCTTAACACGTTGATGTTGTTAAAAGAAAGGCGGGTAAGTAGATTGTACATAGTTTTCAAATACTAAGAATTTTATTTTCGTAAAAATTCTACTAAAGGAGAATTTACTTTATCTGGCCGTGTATAATGAGGCATATGTCCAGCTTCTTCAATTGTATGGAATTCAATTGATGGAACAGCGGCACATACTTTTTGACTTGTTGGATAAGGGATAGTTTGGTCGTGTTCTCCCCAGAAAAGCTGCATCGGTAAATTACGCTTCCCTAGTCTTTCATAAGTTCCCTTTAAATTTGTAAATGGTGTATTTAAAGCTGTAGAGCGAACTGCATGGAGAAAACCCTTATATTTCATTTGATCTGCATATTTACTCAGATAGTCATCGATATGTACGTATTGGTAAAAATCTTCCTTTTGAGTCTCTATAATTCGGTTATGGTTAAGATATAACTTTAGAATTATACTATTCAGGATTGGAACCTTTAAAATTGATAATAAGACATTTTTTCCTCCTGAAAAACCTATGGGGTCAATTAAAGATACTTTTTTAATTATGTTTGGATATCTGTCAGCAAAAACTACACAAATCCCGCCTCCCATGGAGAGTCCGACAAGATTGATTGTATTACGTGTTAGTTCAAGCTGATCGATGACTTCAAAGAGCTGATTGATGAAGAAATCCATATTATAGGTAGTTTTGGGACGATCGGAATAGCCACGACCATATAAATCGTACCTTAAAACTCTAAAACCTTCTGTAACCAGTACTTCAAAAGTTGGATCCCATACGAATAATGGGGTTGAGAATCCATGTACTAATACTACAACATCGCCCTCTATTGGTCCATCTAGTTCATAATGTACATATCCATTTGATAATTGTATAAATTCTCCTGGAAGTGATTTTCTCGTCGTATTATTCAAGTCTATATATTCGTATTCCATAATTAAAGACTCTCACTATATTAATGCAAAAAACTTCTTTTTGACATTAATCAACTTAATTCATATTTGCAATAAAGAAATTTTACAATTTGCATTAAACAATTCTCAGGAACGATAGAATGCACAGGAAGATCCATTATGAAACCTCAACAATTGTAAGTAGACTTGACAATAAACAAGTAAAGCGAATTCGTAATCCTTTGAATCTTGAAGATTATAGAAAAAAGCCTTTCTTAGTGATTCGAAATGGAGCCAGAGATAACCCTGATTCTAGAAATTGGTCTAATTCTCACTTGCGGGGTATTGGGATCCGATGGATTAAAAAAATTAAAATTTCCTGAAATATTAGGATTTATTCTTGTGGGTATTATTGCTGGGCTTGTTTTCCGACCATTCGGATTATTTCAAGATCATTACGCAACTATTACGAATATTGTTGTTGCTGTTGCTTTAGGCTTTATTGGTTTTAATCTAGGATCGGAAATTGATTGGAAAACGATTAAATCTATGTCCTACAAGGTCTTGATTATTCTTGTTTTCGAATCTTTTATTACCTTCTTTTTTGTTGCATTTCTTGTCCTAGTGATTACTCAGGAAATGTACCTGGCTTTTTTATTTGGGGCTTTGTCTTCTGCGACAGCTCCTGCAGGAACCGCAACAGTATTTTGGGAGTATGATTGTAAAGGGCCATTAACTGTTACTACGATGATAATTCTTGCTCTAGATGATATTTTTGCAATTATTCTCACGGATTTTGCCATTGATTATGCAGCGATACATCTAGAAGGGGGTAAATTTGATGTATTCAATTTATTCATTCCTATGATCATTGATATGGGATATTCAGTTGTTCTTGGATTGATAGCGGGGATATTATTCTCATTTATGTTGAATCGCGAAGAGGAACATGGTGAATACGTTAATCTCATTCTTGGAGCGATACTTGTGTGTATTGGAATCTCTGGTTTCTTGGGAATATCATATATTCTCCCTACAATGGTATTCGGAATTACCATAGCAAGCTTTTGTAAGAGGCCTGAAATTGATCCACAGAAGAAAGTATTGATCTCTGAAATTTTTGAATCCTCAACTGAAGGGATTTTAGACTTTATTGATGAGGAGCTTCTTGAAGTCAGAGAAGATGAACCTCATCAGATTTTTCATGAAGTGTACCGACTTGCTTCTCCAATCGTTGCCTTATTTTTCGTTTTGATTGGCTTAAACCTTGAACTTTCTTCTATAACTCAGATTGGTCTTCTTGGCATATTCTATCTCATCGGCCGAACTCTGGCAAAATCAATCGGGGCTTTTATTGGTTCCAGTGTGGTTAAAGCTGAACCAACCGTTAGGAAATACTTAGGGCCGTGTCTTTACTCACAAGCAGGTGTAGCACTTGGATTAGCTGTCCTCATTTCCGATAAGCTAGCATCATTTGGAGTTCCCGAGATGGGACTGTTAATTATTAACACAATCACAGCAACAACTATTGTGTTTCAAATTTTTGGCCCTCTTGCGATAAAATGGGCTGTTGAAAGGTCAGGAGAAGTAAGATTTCGTACCTAGTTTCAAATAACCAAGGACTTGAAATAATTCATCTTGAGTGAGTGAGGCAAGAATATTATCATATCTTATTAAAGCGCTTTATTATGAATATTCCGAGATGTCTGAGGGTCTGACATTGGAGCTCGATAACATCTTAATGGTTCTCTCACTCTGGAATGAGCAAAAGGATCCTACTGTTCATGATTGCAAGAAATCACTCAGTATGTTAATACTATCTCGATCCAATGTTTTATGCCATGTTTCCATCTTTTTCCATCTGGATTAGCTCAACAAAGCAAGAAACCTCCAATGAAACTCACGCTACCTCCAACTGATATTCTGATTTCGCTTCTTGATATTGAAAGAGAATGATTATTTGCATATAAGAATCTTAAGTAATACCGACAACACAGAAAACGTTTTTTTATAAATGCAACAACTAATGATAGGCCTAGAATCTTTTAATTAGAAAGTATTCTTTAATAGAATTAGGATATCCATTAGAAACCCCGAAGATCTTATATCCATATTTCTGAAAGAATTCTGGGGATTGAAATGATAAAACATTCACTAATCCCGAAATGCAGCCATTCTCTTGGGCAATTCTTTCTGCACCTGTCAGGAGCTCTCTACCATGCCCCTGATTTCGGTAATTCTCATCAACCCAGAGACGCACGATATGCACAGCCTTAAGAGTTGTATAAGCTTGTATTCCTCCAATAACTTGGCCATCTTCTTTCTTTATGACTAATTTAATATTAATTTCAGGATTCTTTTTCCTCAGTATACCAATTTGTTTTGTGACGTATTTGTGTAATCCTTCGTGAAGAATCTTCATTGAGTCTTTAGATGCATCTTCAGAAATAGTAAAACTATCGTGGTTTGGTCCGTTAGCCTCTTTAGGTATCTGTTCATTTGATTCAAATTTCTTTAAGAGAATATATTCAGTGATACCTTCGGTATATCCTTCAAAAATTCCTAAAACCTTGTAACCAATCCTTTGATAAAATCCTGGCGCTTGAAATGAAAAAGTCCATGTTTGTGATGCTGGGTAGCCTTTTTCTTTACCAATCCTTTCAGCTTGCAATACAAGATCTCTACCATAACCTCGACCCCGATACTTCTCATCTATCCAAAGAACCTCAAGATGCATGACTCCAGTTAACATACTTGTGATCACTCCCCCAACGATGTTTCCATTATCATCTTTCAATACCAAACTGATATCAGGAGTAGGAATATCCAATTCACCATTCGGATAGCTTTTGTTATTATCCTCTAGCCCCTTCTGAACTATCTTTATCTCTTCTTCAGATGGATTATCGATGATAACAAATCGATTGGAATTCTCACAATAATTCATTCAGCATCTCCTTCTCATCTAAAAGGCCTCAATGCATGATTCAAGAGTAAAGGTATTTATGGTGTAAATGTTGGTTATTTCACTTCGATATCGTTGGTTATTATATTTCAATTGAATAAGAAATTCTTAAATCCTAAACCAGAATTTAAGAATTCAGAAAACCAAAATCAATAATTGATTATAATGAGGTTGTTATCTTATGAAAGGCAAAATACCTTCAGATGTTTTAGAAGCAATGTTAGAAACAATTCCAATCGAATTTTCTATTCTAGATAAAAATGATAAAGTTTTAGCTTGGAATAAACATGAAACACGTTTATTTAAGAGGTCTGAAAAAGTTTTAGGTCGTGATGTCAGAAAGTGTCACCCCAATAAAAGCTTAAATAAAGTAGAACAAATTATTCAAGAAATGAAGGATAATTTACGCGATAAAGCCCGTTTCTGGATTGACTTAAAAATCAATGGTAAAATTGAAAAAGTTTTAATCGAATATTACGCACTGAGAAATCTTAAAGAAGAATATCTTGGATGTATGGAATCTAGCCAAGTGATCACCGAAATCAAAGGTCTTATAGGTGAAAAACGTCTGTTAGAATAAAATCGCTAACCAAATTCACTTATGTGATTTAATATATATGTATTGATGATCAGTGTGGTCTTAGAAGAGAAAATACTTGTACGTGGCCTTTAAGAGTATAAGGATTACATGCAAGATGTACGTTACTGCCTAATACTTAAAATCTGGTGTAGTATAACTACGAAATTATTTACGTATGTCCTTGTTCTCTTCTCTAACTCATCGTTTGATAAAGTGAGCATTGTAACACTAGGGTGTGAGGGATTGAATCTATTAAAATACCATTTCAATTTGGTCTTTTTAAACCAATTTTTTTCAGATTGCATAATGGAAATATAAATAAGGCCAGTTTCCTGATATAAGTAGTTTTATCTGGTCTTGTAGAGAAGACTGAAGCTCGAATTTTTGCGAAATTGCACCTATTAAGTGAATCTTTTGAGGTAGATTATGTTAAGATAAAGGGGAGTCCAGATACTTATCGGACTCGTGTTGGTGATTACAGGATTCTCTAGATCGTATTTCGCGATAAGAAATTTGTTATTATTTCGGAGACTGATAAACGGAGCCGTGGTTACAAATGTTGAACTTTGATTATATCAATTACTTCTTAACATTCATCCACATTTTAGTGTCCTTCTTTTACTTTACTTTTTTCCGTGTGTTACTCATCTTCATCTAATCTCTTCGATTTTAATGGAGACTTTAACTTGGTTGCCATTGAAGTTTTTAAGGAGCACATTTAGTTGAATGTTTCTTGGGGACTTTCCCGTATCAATGATACTCCAAAATGTGATTGATGCAGGGCAACCTCCATTATTCTTGTTCTTGTTCGTGATAACAATATCTTTAATGCTTGATGAAGGATTACCAATTTTAATATTCCAGCTTTTTTCATACCAACTAGGTATGATTGAAGGGAACTATCCAACCTCCGATCTTTGACGCCAAGTCAGAAGAATAGTCATACAAATCGGTGGTTAATTCAGATCTGTTGTAGAGATTCCTTATACCTAATTTCTCAAAAGATTTAATTACAGGAAGAAATCAACTTTTCAACCATGTTAGGGATTACTCTCATGGCTATTATTACAACTTGCCTAGCTTTTGGTCTCATCGGGGGAATAATTACTTTTAAATCACCTAACAGAATTAAATTAGTATTGTTTCTCGTATTTTTAGCCAATATCCCCATTTTTTTCTTTGCATACTTTGGATTCCGATTACCATTAGATGAAATTATACGGTTTTTGATTATCAATAATGATATATACGGATTTATTAAGAATTTCTACGCTCCAATAACCGAAGAAGCATCCAAATTATTAGTATTTCTTCCTCTGTATTTTTTTCGGAAGATTGATTTTGATCAATTACATTGGTATGCATTTGCAGCGGGTCTTGGTTTTGGGACTGGCGAAATCTGGTTCTTAGCGTCGGTACTTGCTTTGGATCCGTATACCAGTTCTCTCCCCTGGTACTTTCTGATTGGATTTCTAATAGAACGATTATGTGTGTGTTTCTTACATGGTTCATTCTTATATGGTAGCTTATATTATATTTCTCGCAAAAAATACGTTTATGGCCTCCTCTATGGATTTGGATTTCATTTATTAACTAATTTTCCAATTTATGCAAGTTATGTACTTAACCTGCAAGAAAATATGATCTGCATTTATTTACTGTCATTTTGGGTTATAATCATGGGGGGGATAATGTTTATGCTCACATCTAAACTCTATTATGGGAAATTAAGGATGGGTTACATGTTAATGGGGCAAGCAGAATGCCCAGAGTGTGGTAGTATCTATGATCGACCTTTTTTTGGCATAAATCTTGTTACAACTCGAATTGAGCGTTGTCCGCATTGTAACCATTTTCACCGTGTAAAACATTCGATAAAAAAAGAGGATGAAATAGCACTAGAATAAAAAATTGATAATCTGATTAATTTCATAACATGGGAGTCCCCTCTCCTAGTATCACTAACTGAGAAACTAGAGGAGCACGAAGGATCAAAAACAGCCTTCTCGAAAACTTTTGTTCTTATAACATATTTAAAAGAGAATATATGGTTGGATTCCACCAGCAACACGATTTCTATTGAGATTTTATCTGAAAATGAAATCATATGGATAGGAAATGAATTCAAGATAAAACACGTTTAATCATTAGTTTTGCATCTTCGGGACAACTGGTGACACAAAGACCGCATCCAAAGCAATAGGTTTGATTGAAGGTCATATCTCCTCCTTCACTTAGTGTTCTAGCCATAAATGAGGTAGGAATTTTAGGAGTTATCTCGTTTTTTTCTGAGTGGCACAATGAGAAAAACAGCAAAGCATAGAAGAAACTCGAAGCCAGGAGTGATACTTATTGTAGGTCCAGTATCAGCATCTTTATCAGGATAATACATCCCTTTACGAATAAGCAGATTATCGAAAGCAACATATGATTTGAAAAAAAACACCAAAAGCTATCCTTTCCACAGCAGCTAGTTCACTATAATTGGTAATTACAATGGGATCATGCACTGTGTAACTCTGTGAAATTGATCTGTTTGCTGAAACTAACGAGTCCGATAAACGAATTTGGACTAGAGATAAATTGATACTCAGATAAAGCAATAAAACGGCTAAAAGCAAATTAATTTTGGAAGGTCTGTTTTTTCTACTTAACACCTTTCCTCACTCATTAAATGCTTTTCTTCTAAATAATCTGAAGTATTTCCAAATTTTAGAGCACATTCAAGTATATAAGGCCATGTAATAAACAAGAAAATCCAATGTGGGCTGCTATTCCCTTGATGCGAGTTGTTCAGTTTCAAATCTTCATCTTTATGATTCCATTCATAGCTTCTTCCAATAAATGTTTGTTGATCTTGTGTGATAGAAGGTAGAACCGCAAGTTGGGAGCATCCTCCTCCAATTAAGTCATTAAAGGTCCAATTCCAGAATGGAACCTTATCAGGGGATATATCAAAATGATCTGCGAATCCTTAAATTTCTTGAGTAATCCCAGGACAACATTCTTCACTATAGTCCCATAATTGGGCAAAGCTCTTAAAACCTAACTTTTTCAAGTCAATCTTACCTGAAGTGGCGAATTCCTTCCCACCAGGTAGTTTATTAATCATTCGACCCATTTGTTGACCTACTTCATAGTGAGTACCCTCAAGGAATAGAGAGTGGAAATTTACATTTTGCAAATCGTAATTTCTGTTCTCCATTTTGATCATCTTGAGTCTCATAACGAAGTCTAAATATATTCTTCTCCAGGCAAAAAAGTATTTGATTCCAGACTTATTCTTTCTTCTTTTCTTCCTGTTACACATTAGCTATATAAAACTCAAAAATCCTATATTCTCAATTGTATCAAGTTAATTCGGTATTTCTCAATCAAAATTAGGATTATAAGAAGTTAGAGCATTATCAAGTGTTCTGAGATAGATTCCAGTAATTTTCTCTGTTATTTTCACCAAATATCGTGTATATGGTTGATAGGTTTTTAGAAACATCTTTTTAGTAAACTCAGTTTCATTAGTGATTCTAGGATTAATCAATGCACTATAACAACGTAATATGTTATGTAAGACTGAGAGAATCATAAAATACTCAATATCATGTACTTTTTCCCAAGAGAAGGATTGGTATAATTCAATAAATTTCTTTGAGGCGTCTTCACCTGTTGAAGATGCTGCTACTATAGTAAAACCTAGATCATGCCTGAAGTCACCTAATTTTATGTTTGCCCAATCTATTACAACAATCTTTCCATTTGGAGTAACAATAATATTATTCATGTGGAAATCTCCATGTAATAGTGATAATTTTTCACTCCTTACTTTGTTCTTTTCAAACCATTCGATTAGATGACTTAATTCGATGATTTTATTCTCGATTATCATTTTACGAGGAAAAGATATTAAATTATCAACTAGAATATAAGGATTGGACGCAAGATCAGGTTTTTGAAGATAATCAAAATTGTTCCTCCAATTAAACTTATGAATATCAACAAGAACCTGAATAAAGTCACTAAGGAGTTTATTCTTTTCATTTTCAGAAGTAATTTGCCTATAGTAATCAGATAATAACACTCCAGGAACTTTTTTCATTACTAAGTAGCTTCGGGAAAGAACTGGAGAGGCTTTATTCCATAATAAAGGTTCAGGAACAGAAAAGTTGGCATTAAATAAGGATTTAAGAGTCTTAAATTCATTTTCAGCACGGTCAGAAAGCTCTCTATATACTCTGAAGATTAAAGGGATTGCTTGACTATCGAGAGAAAGGATGAAACTAAAACTTTCTGTGTCTGCTCCTTGTAATTTTTGAAAATTATCTAAAAGATATTTCTTTTGATTAGAAAAAAGAACCTTCAATTCAGAAATAAGTTCTTGTTTCAGCTCCTTCGTAATTTCCATTTTTAAAGCCAATTCCCTTTACAGAAAGATAGGAAAAATCTTAGTCGTTCAAGTACATTATTTTCAATTAAGCTTCGTTTAATGGCCATGTTCCTTGAGCGACACGGTTTTTTATAATTTGCCCCATATGGTAGGAATTATGCTGATTTAATATACAATACATTTTCAAGGTTGGTTTGTTCCCAAAGGTTTTCATAGGTTTACTCAGATCGATTGTCTCAAGAAGAGTATCCGCCTCATTAAAACCTCGTTTGAAATCATCTACTAGCTGTTCCCACATTTTTTCAGATAGATGTTCCTTTGCTTTTTTAGTTAATTGTTCATTAGCAATTTTATTAGCTTCTTCCCAATCAGCTGATTCATCTTTAATATTTTTTAAGAAAATATCCTGCCAGACAAACATGTGATAAAGAATTTCATAGGTAGAGAGGGAATTAGCAATAGGTTTCTCAATAGCCTGATCATGGGTTAGACCCTCTAAAGCTTCTAATACGCTTAAGTGAGTATAATCACCAACCATCGATTCCTTAACTATTTTATTAAAAATATCCATGTCTATCATCTGCTTCTATATACATTTCATCTATTTGCTAGAAATATTATCAGATGCTTATTGTATTTATCACATTTATAAATAAAGTGTTTAATTGCATTTATTGTCATAAAAGAAAAGGGAGAGAGTATCATTTCTAGTGATGTTCCTCCCTAGGAAAAGCAGCCTTACTTGGGAGATTTTTAAGGGAAAGCCATTCCAATCAATTTCAGCATAAGTAAAACACGGAAGGTAACCCATTTGTTTTCTTTTCCTTTCTTTCCCCACGAAGAATACATTGTTGATTTTGTGTTTTCCAATATCCATCTCTGGTTTTCAGTTTTTTTGGACAATACAAAATTAATACCATCTTGGAGTGATTCAGCTTTCATTCCTAGCTTCAAAAGGTTCGTAATCACTTCTACAACATCATTTCTACCAAAACTTGGACTCGTTAGTATATTATTAGGGTGAATTCTATGGTTACGATAGGATCCGAGGGATTTGCTATATTTTCTAACAATATTCCGCTCTAAGACTCCATGTTTCTGATAAAAGTCCAAGGTTTTCCTCTTTAAATCCTCCACCCTAGTAGTCAAGTAACTATCTGGAACTACGGTTAGGGTACGTAAGAATTGCATTATTCCCACAATACAGCTATTTGGGCCATAACAGTGACCTTTTAATCCCTCATACGGCCATTCTTCAGGAGGCTGCCAATCTCCATCATCGAATCGCTGATAACGTGCCTGAATATCAAACGCGTGTTTCACTCTAGAATCATTCCCAAATCCCCATTTTATTAAAGCCCATACCATATCCGCATTTAAACAGGCTAATTTATCCTTATAAAAGCCTTGTTCAGGAGTATACATGGTTTCTAGAATATATTTACCAAGTTTTTGGATACGCGAATCTTCTTTTGGGACTCCAGCTTCACAAAGGAACCGTGCTTGCCAAGTAGTTGCTTTATACTTAGGCAAATATTTTGCATTTACCCAATAGGGATTATGAGTTTTTAACCATTTTTCCTGAAAAAAACCTCCATCCTTATTTTGATGATTAAAAATGGCTTTTATGGGTTTTGAGGTTAACATCCCTTCTAGACTTTCTTGCACCTCTGAATCAGAGCTAGGTCTTCCTAAAATATGAACGAGTGTGTTATACTTAGTTAAGGGATAGGAATCCTCCAATAACCATTCTATTGTGTGTGTAAATTCATCCATTCAGAGGGTTCTCCATTTATATTCCTTTCTTTGCTTATCGTGTTTTATGAAAAACGGAAAGAATATTATTGTATCAATCTCTTTTTTAAGATTATCAACTAAGACAAAAGGCATAATATCACCTTAAACAATATCTAAACTCGTTTTTTTAGAACATGTGCAAATATCTTTGGAAATAACTCACATGTACCAGTTTTCCGTATAATTAATCCTAAATTCCGCCATACTAAATGACGAACTTGTTTAATTTCCAGTTTTAGTTGTTGCCCAACCAAATGTTCCACCCATTCAATCCGACATGGGATAGCTGAAGGTGGATCACGATAACCATGATCGCTTTCGATCAATATACGTTCCAGAGGAACCCGAGTACGAAACTTCGAGTGTCTAGCGACTGCAGAATGTATAGAAAAGTAACATCCAAGAGCTACGGCCTCTTGAGTTTGATCTGCGGTTCCAGTCCACCAATGAAGTACAGGTATAGCATTATTTATGTTTTTTTGACGCAATTCTTTAATTACTAGTTCAGTTGCTCGATAGCTATGGATGCTGATTAAACGTGGGATTTCAGTAACAATTTCTAATATTTTTCTGAAATTCTGGCGTTGTAGGTCAATTGGAACACGTGAACCTGTATCCAATCCAACTTCTCCAACGATTGCAGCTCTTTCCACCAAGTCATAAAAATGATCTTTATCAAATGTTTTTTGTGCCTCAAGATTGTATGGATGACATCCTACCCCCCATACGATATATGGCTCATTTCGATCAACAACGAGAGTAGATTCGTCAAGAGAAAGGGTCATTGCAAGAACTGCCCCAGTGTCAACCAGCTCACTAGAAGTTCGAG
>Ga0209636_10004775_pt1 | contig 13843 bp, 13 predicted proteins | sample DeeMarSWOR152_54_FD_187464 | JGI IMG/M metagenome (GOLD analysis project Ga0209636, IMG submission 187464) | Marine sediment microbial communities from White Oak River estuary, North Carolina - WOR-1-52-54 (SPAdes) (version 2) | ecosystem: Environmental > Aquatic > Marine > Intertidal zone >...
AAACTATTTTTGAAAAAGCTTCTCATCATAAAGGCTTTAAAAAACTACCACCAAAATTAAGGAACATGCTGCTGGATTACCTCAGCCAAGCAGCGTAATCATATAAAATGGCAAAAGTCGAGCTAAGTTATTGTCAAAATACGCAATCGCCGGATTATTCGGTCAGTGATTTCCCGAAAGAGTGTCTTGTCAAGCTCCCGGTAGGCAAACAGACCCGCTGGTGACCTTGGTTCCTTGAAATTCGATCTTCAATCTACGGTCAAAATCGAGTCTCAGAGCATCCTTTAGTGTTTCACCTATTGGATTCTCCGGTTTAGGAGAGTCAAAACTGGCTTGAATGGCCTCCATAAGCTCTATCTTATCAAAATCCTGGATATTTTTTTACGGGTGACTTGGGAAATCCGGGATTAGCCATTTTCTGGTTTTTAAGTGGGTCTCTGAAGAAGCCATTAATTGACAAAAAATGGGGATTTGAGCAATTTTCGGGGTGATCTGCAAGGGACAGGAGAAAAATCCAAAATATTTTATTTTTTTGTTGACATCGGATTACAAATGTAATACTTTATATTAAACTACACTTGTGATATTGGGAGACTTGCTTATGAAAAAGCTGCCAAGGATATCCGAGTCGGAATGGCTGGTGATGCGGGTATTGTGGTCAAAAGGGGCATTGACGGCGAATGAAGTGGTGGAAGAATTGGCGGGAAAGACGAAATGGAAGCCGAAGACGGTTAAGACACTAATCACCAGACTGATGCAAAAAGGAGCGGCGAGGTTCAAAAAGGAAGGAAGAAAATACAGGTACTATGCTGCCGTTAGCGAAGTCGAATGCGTTGGTGCGCAGAGGCGTTCGTTTGTTCGGCGGGTTTATGGGGGGACAATGAAGCCGATGCTGACGGCGTTCCTTGAGGATGCAGAGCTTTCGGCAGAGGACATATCAGAACTGAAGAAAATTCTTGAGCAAAAAGGAAGGGGATAAAGATGGAGTCTTTAAGCATACAGTTATGGCCTTTCTTTGAATGGCTGCTGCGAACGACGGTACAAGCCAGCCTGTTGATTTTCCTGATTGTGCTGGTTCAGCTAATGCTGCGAGGTAAGTTAGATGTTCGATGGCATTACTTTCTATGGATTGTATTGTTGATTCGGCTGGTGATGCCATGGGCCCCTGAAAGCAGGATTAGCATATATAATTTGTTCCAAATGTTATTTGAAAGGGTTCCGACGGAATTGGTAGCGGCCAATTCGGCAATTGAAGCAAACAATTCAGCAGTGGGACACCAGGCACTTGGGCATATCTTTGTTAATATGTTGCCTGTTATCTGGTTAGTTGGTGCTTTGGTTTTACTGTGTTATATGTTTTTTTCAAACCTGGTCTTCTGGATAAGCGTCAATCGTGAACGGCCCCTTGTCGACAAAAGTATTTTAGAACTGCTGGAAAAGTGCAAATCGCAGATGGTTATCCGGATGGCTTTGAGGATTATTGTAACCGACAGGGTCAAAAGTCCTGCACTTTTTGGTTTTCTTCGACCTGTTCTTCTGCTTCCTATCGGCATGAATGAGGCGTTTAGCCTTGAGGAGCTTCGTTATGTTTTTCTGCATGAGCTGGCCCACTTGAAACGTCACGATATATTCGTGGCTCATTTTGTGAGCCTGGTGCAGATTTTGCACTGGTTCAATCCTCTGGTCTGGCTGGCTTTTTATCGAATGAGGTCCGACCGGGAACTGGCCTGCGACGCTTTAGTGCTTTCAACAATGAGTGCTGATGAACCTAAGAAATACGGTCGAGCTATTATCAGTCTTGTGGAATTGTTCTACCGAAAGCGGCACCTGCCGGCGATGGTGGGGATAATGGAAGATAAATTACAGTTAAAAAGGAGAATCAAAATGATTACAAGATTCAAAAAGATTTCGAAAAAATGGTCATTAGTAGCAGTGTTGGTCATTGGCTTGATAGGCGCGGTAGCTCTGACCAATGCAACGAGTTCTTCAGAAGATGATGTCGATATCAGCGAGGATACTCCAATGGGCTGGGGTGGTTATGCTGAGGGATATGAAGTGAGCAATCCCCCCCAAGGCTATGGCGGATACGGTGGTAATCCCGGCGGCGACAACGCTCTCGGCTACGGCGGCTATTCGCAGGGCGGTAACAGACCAATCACAAGAGGAAGAATCAATAGATCTCGTTCCGAAGAAGCCGACGGCGGAAAGGGTCAGACTGTATTCTACGGAGTAAGTAGCGAAGGCTCGGCCCCAATGGGTTATGGCGGAACAAGAGTCAAGGACACGAAAGAATCCGATAGTCCGGATAGTAACACACCGGCGCCTTCACCTTGACCAAATTCAGACAGTTGTTTAGTTATTGATTGAGCAAAAAGAATTGTGATTCAAGGAGGGCAAAAATGCAAAACGCTAAAAGAATACTTGTAATCGTAATTGGATTTTGTGTCATTCCTGACTCTGTCTATTCGGCCGGAACGACGATAAGCCAGGCTAAGTCGGAAAAACCCACCGCTTTTGAATTGCTGGAAAAATACGCCGAGACTCAGGACAAGATTTATAAGTCCTTCGTGATCAAATGGGAAGAGGCAAGAGAGCAATATAATTCACACACATACGGCATAGAGAGAGGGAAGAGAAGGGGAGGTGCTTTCTGTGAAATGAGGTTTGACGGCAGGCGGTTCTATGCGATTCGTAGCGATTTTGGCAACTGCAGGCCGAATGTACGCATTTTCATACCAAAAGACGATCCCATGTATTCTGTCATACTGTGGGATGGCGGATTCTATTACTCATTTGTCAAAAACTCGAATAAGGAACAAAGAGAACTGGCCGAAGAACGTTTCAAGACCATAAAGGAACGCGAAAAGTTTCTGAAAGACAAATCGGGTCTGTTAACCATAACAAACCGGCCCGAACGGGCAAAAGGCGGCCCAAGTGATTTCCTGGGTGCAATAATAGGGCATTGTGATGATTTTCACAACCAGCGACTCGTATCCATTCTTCGCCGGGCAAGCAAAATATCCGTCCGTGATGAAATGGAACGTATCGGAACGTCAAAATGTTATGTAATCGACGCGGAGGCAAAGCTTGACAGATATACCATCTGGATTGATCCTGAGCACAGCTATAATATTGCACAGTTTGAGGACAAATGGGAGAGGATATTGAAGAAAAGCCAGACAGAGGTCGGCAGAAGAATCCAAAGAGACGTTTCAATCAAAAATGTCCGGTTCAAAAGGAGTGCCGATATATGGATTCCAGTGGAGGCAGAAGTTAACGATGTTACGCGCAACATCGGCAAAGGTATGTTACGGATAACAAAAAGACGCTATAAAAGAACAGATGTACTCTTGAATCCTGACCACGAGGGACTTGGTTCTTTTGCTACTGATTTCCCGACTGGTTGCCGCGTACAAGTCAAGGGCCTTGAAGGTATCAACGAAAGCAAAACCTACACATGGCAGGATGGGCAGGTCGTGGACGAGAAAGGCCAAGTGGTTTTTGACTCTAAATCGAAGAAAGCCAGCAGGGGATAATCATGTGCAGATACGTAATCACAATTCTGATGTGTTTGGTTCCATTACAAGTAACAGTAGCCAAACAGCCCACTGCTCTTGAATTGCTGGATAAATACGCAGAAACTCAGGACAAGCTTCAATCCTTTATCGTCAAATTTGAAAATACACGTTATCATGCCAGTACATCACTTCCAGGACGGCTTCCCCGACTGGGACCCAGCGAACCAACGGGATGTAATGAATTCCGATTTGACGGCAAACGAAGCAAATGGCTGTTTTGCATGTGGGGGCATGTGGGAATGAGCCCTGAATTTACTCCAAAAGACAGAGCTAAATATGGCAGCCGCCTTTGGGATGGCGAGACGTTCTTTCAGTACGGTGGACAGGAAAAACACGCAAGTTTCCCTTTCGGCTCAATCACTCAAATTACGAATTTCAAGGACAATATGGAGGAGGGGCAAAAGACATTTTGCCACGCCCGTCTTAAGCTGCGTGGGTATTTCTACGGTGATCACGAGCGGGTCGATTCAATTCTTCAAGACGCCGATACCATATCCGTGCGAGATAACACACAGAGCATCGGCGGGTCGGATTGTTATGTTATCGATGCGGTGACAAAACATGGCAGGTACACCCTCTGGTTAGACTCGGAGCACGGGTATAACATTGCAAAAGCAATCGCACGGAAAACGAGAGGTGACCTCTGGAGCCATGGAATTCTAAAGGGGAAGGCAAAAATCTTTTTTTCCATGAAAAACGTACGTTTCAAGAAAATCGACGGTTTATGGGTCCCCATGGAAGCGGATACGTATTGCAGTCAAACCTGGTCAAGAGGTGAATTCTGGAAATCCAACGGTCATACCAAGCGAACTGAGTTTATTTTAAATCCCGACCACGATGCGCTGGGCTCTTTCCTCCCGGACGACATACGAGACGGAGCGAAGATTTCTTATATTAACGGTGTAAGGACCAGAGGGTACACATGGCGAAATGGCGGACCGGTGGACGAAAACGGGCGCAAGGTTGACTATAAATCAGACAAACCTAAAAAATGACACAGTTATTTGAAAGGAGACAGTTATGTGCAGATACATAATTACAATTCTGATTTGCTTAACGATGATACAGTTTGCGGCAGCTAAGAATCCCACCGCTTCTGAATTGCTGGACAAGTGCGCCGAAACGCAGGACCAATTCCAGTCGTTCAGGGTGAAGTTCAGCACTTCACACAAAGGATTTTCCTCGGGATTAATGGCCGGCAAACCATGGAAAGCCCGTTACTTTTCTGAGACTGTTGTCTGCTTTGATAAGGATCGTGCCGGCTCACGTTCTTGTTCGTGGGGTAAAATCAGTCAGGACGATTATTTCAAAAAAGACAAACCGCACTATGTAAGTGAGCTATGGGAAGGAAAAAATCATTATCGATACACGGAAGCCCATGGGGAGCCTGTCCATCTGTATATTAAGGGGGGTGAAAGTAAATATATGCGAGAGGGAATTATCAAACAAAGCTACAATATCCTCTCGGGTTACTACTATCCTTTTGATGGGCGAGTAGACAGGTTACTTCGCAAGGCGAGGAACCTGTCGGTTCGACGTACGACAGAGAAGGTGGGCAGGTCACCATGCTATGTCGTAGATGGAGTGTACGAAAAGGACAAATATACAATCTGGATAGACCCGCAGCACGGATATAACATCGCAAAAGCTGTGGTCGAGAGGCCACGAAGCAATGTGCAGGGCCTTCAAGGTTTCAAAGTTGAGTTCAAGAACGTTCGCTTTAAGAGGATTGACAGCAAATGGGTACCCGTTTCAGCGAATCTTGAAAACCGTTTCGAATATAACAACGGCCACTACTCTAACGGCTCATACCATTTTAAGGTGACAGAAATGGTTTTTGATCCGGACCACGATGCTCTACGTTCTTTTGTTCCGGATGATATCAAAGATGGAACATGGATACCTTTCTTTGTAGATTCCCAGTCGCCGTATTATCCCCAGTATTTCTGGTCAAAAGAGCCAAAGGTCGTTGCCGACAGGAAACGCCGCCTGCTAAGATATAAGCCTGATGGGAGTATGTTTCCGGTGATTAAGACTCTGCCGAAATTTGATATGTTTGACCTGAAATTCGAGTCCGATGAGACGAAAGACAAGATAATTCTGCTGTGCTTTGTTGATATTAAGCAGGTATCGCAGAAACATGCTTTTAACCTTGTAGAAAGGGCCTCGGATCTGGCCGAAAAAGATGTTTTAGTCATATTGGTTGATGCCGCCGGCAGCGAGAAAAAACAGATTGACGCCTGGGCCAAACGGCATTCCATAACAGTGCCCGTTGGCAGGTTATTTAAGGAGCTTCTCAAAAGAATTAGCAAGGCCTGGGGGATAGAGACACTTCCGCGGCTGGTTTTGACCGACAGGAACCACGTTATTGTTGCGGAAGGCTTTGCCCTCGAAGAGCTTGAAGCAAAAATCAAAGAGGCTGCTTTGTAACTAACGCTTTGAGCTGGCGAATGAATTTCATCTCATGCTCATCGAGTTGGTCAAACAATCTGGCTTCGCGCATATCGAATGAGCGGCGAGGCTTGCTTTGTAGTTTGTCTTTCTGGTCGCCATTGTGAAGACACCAGCCGGCAGCACCCGACTCCAAAGCACCTTTCAAGTCAGCTAAAAAGTCTTCAGTATTCGGCTGCCACCGTTTCGGTGTGAATCCTCGCCGAAATGGTTCCTGGTAATGGACTGGAACGGTTCGGCCTAATAGTTCCATCATCTCGAAATATCTTTTTGTCTGAGGGGCGGTTTGTCCTGACGATTTTGAATTTCGCGGGCGGTGGGGAGCTAAAAAGTCAACGCGAACATCGAGAAGTATGGTTTTGAGCTCATCTTTTTTGATGTCTCCGACGAATGAGGCCGTGACTAAGCGGTCAGGATCGAGCCCTTTTATAAACTTTCGCAATTTGGCTAATTCCTCTGTAGACACAAATCGCTTGTCGCGAATGTTTCTCTCGTTTCCCATATCCAGATACCAGTTGCGATAAGGTTTGAGCGATGTAACAAGGGTTTCGGCTGCGCGGCGGAGTGCTTCTGGGCTTTGAAGCCGAACCGGGCCGGTCACACCATTGCCGCGAGAGAGAGTTACGTCAACTATGATGCCGCGACGGTCACATTCTTCAACCAGCCACTTAAGTTTGGCAAGGTAAGGCTCGCGGGGATTTCCCTGCGGGTCAACGGCTGAGACTTCGTTATCAAATGCTCCCCAGGTCGTCCAGACGCGGAACCAATTGAAGCCGAATTTTTGCATATTGTCGAGATCACGCTTGATGAAATCCTTCGACGCCCCAAGAGCGCCGTAGTAACTGATACCCAATAAAAAGGCCGGTTTACCATTAATGGTGAACTGTGTGTCTTTGATGCCAAGTTCTGTGCTGGCTTTTGCAACAGCACCGGCTGTCAAGAGGACTAAAAGGAAAACAACTCTTCTCATTTCTGCTCTTTCCAACAGGCGTTCTTATTGCAGCAGGCCGTAAGTTTGCAGTGTTTGTCGCAGGAGAGCCTTTTTGTCTTCGTCCAAAGGCGTCATAGGCAAACGCAATTCCTCCGAAGCCAGATTCAGCATTGATACAGCCGCCTTGATGGGTATCGGATTCGTCGCCAGGCTGAGCAGATTTCTGCACAGAGCAAAGAGCTTTTTGTGCCATTGCCTGGCTGAGACCAAGTCGCCTTCAAGAATCAAATCGGTCATCGCTTTGACATCAGCGGGAACGATGTTTGCCACGACACTGATAACACCCTTTCCGCCGACCGAAGCAATTGGCAAAGTCATTGAATCATCCCCTGAGAGTATGGTCAGGTCGCAGCGGGTAGCAACTTCGCTTACATGGTCCATCTTGCCGGTCGCGTCTTTAATTGCAACAATGTTTTCAAGTTCAGCCAGGCGGACGATAGTATCAGGCGTCATGCCAGCACCGCACCGGCCGGGTATGTCGTATAATACAATCGGCAGGTCAACCTCCTCGGCCACCGCTTTGAAATGCTGATAAAAACCTTCCTGCGTGGGCTTGTTATAGTACGGGTCGACCTGCAGGGTTGCGTCGGCGCCGACCTTTTTTGAAAATGCAGACAGCTCGATTGCCTCAGCAGTTGAGTTTGAGCCGGCCCCAGCTATTACGGGAACTTTACCGCCGACAGCTTTGACCACTCTTTCGATAACTTTTTTGTGCTCCTCGTGGCTTAGCGTAGGCGATTCGCCAGTCGTGCCCACCGGCACAATCCCGTCAATTCCGTTTTCCAGTTGAAAGTCAACCAGCTCATCGAGCGTTTCAAAGTCGATTTTGCCGTCCTGAAAAGGCGTAATCAACGCCACCATTGCTCCTGTAAACATATTTCTCTCCTTCAAACTTGAGCTAAAACTTTCAAATATTCTTTTACCGTATTATCAAGCCCCATCTGGATTGCCTCAGCTATCAAGGCGTGGCCGATGGAGACTTCCAGTATGCCCGGGACGGTAGAACAGAATTTGCCGAGGTTTTTGAGATTAAGGTCGTGGCCCGCGTTCAGTCCCAGGCTGATTTCATTTGCGAACCCGGCAGCTTCGGCATATCGTTCAAGTGTTTGCTCCACTCTGTCGTTTGTTCGAAACGCACTGGCATAAGGCTCGGTATATAACTCAACACGGTCGGCTCCGACTTCTTTGGCCATCCGGATGCCTGCAGTATCGGGGTCCATAAAAAGGCTGACGCGAATGCCCAGGTCCTTAAGCTCTCTTATGACCGGCTCGAGGCGTTCTTTGTTTTGCTGCATGTTCCAGCCGTGGTCGGAAGTATTGGCAGCCGGTGCATCCGGGACCAGTGTTGCCTGGTCGGGTTTGAGCTCTCGCAAAAGTTCCATCAGTCTGCCGGTGAAGGGATTGCCTTCTATGTTGAACTCGACGGTGAGCATCTTTTTCAGCCGGCGGGCATCGTCATACCTTATGTGTCGCTCGTCCGGCCGGGGATGGACCGTTATACCGTGAGCACCGGCTGTGATAACGGTTTTGGCCGACTCCATTATATCCGGGATGCCAATGTTGCGCTGGTTTCGCAGCAGAGCGATTTTGTTTAGATTGACACTAAGTTTCGTCATTTTTAAGCCCTCACCTGACTGCCGCAATTATATAATTGTGTCGGTTTACATCAAGAAAATAAGATTATAAAATATTCTTAATCAGCAGGCAGCAACAAAAAGACAGAAGTCAGATAAATTAACCATATAAAATTTGGGGATACGGAGATGCCGGAGAAAATAAGAATAACGGCAGGTCAAATTCAGGTCGAAGCTGAGCTTAACGACAGTCCGACGGCAAAGTCCGTCGCTGAGGCGCTTCCCATTAAAGCAAAGGGCAGCCGGTGGGGCGGTGAGATATATTTTTCAATTCCTGTGGAGGCTGGGCTTGAGGCGGACAGCCGGGACGTTCTGGAGGCAGGGGAATTGGGATACTGGCCGACCGGCAGTGCTTTTTGCATTTTCTTTGGGCCGACCCCCGCTTCACAGGCTGATGAAATCCGGGCCGCGTCGGCTGTGAATATTATTGGGAAAGTGAAAGGCGACCTGTCGCAGCTTCCGAATGTTGCCGACGGAGCAAACGTCCTGCTTGAAGCGGATTAATACGAATTTGTTCTGCCATAAAAGCCCCAGGACGCTCTTAGTTGGTAGCTGATAGTCAGGATGGAACGTCGGTAATAATCTCTTTTCTGCGGTAACCTATTTTTTTGCTTTAAGATTGTGTTATATTTGGTCGAGTATTGTCGATAAGTTAAGTAGGTTACTGATTAACAAAATATTACGAAGGATTAGCTATGAAGCATAAGTACTCATTTCTATTAGCGGTTGCTCTAATTTGTGCGTCGATAGTACTTGTCTCATGCAGGAGTGCTACTGTTCGCAGGACATCGAGCCATAAGCGCGAACACGTATACGTACAAGGGCCTCCGCCGCACGCTCCCGCCCACGGCTATCGCCATAAATATCAAGAACACGGCGTTGAGCTTGTTTATGACTCAGGGCTTGGTGTCTACGTCGTCGTTGACTTTCCCAACCATTTCTACTTCAAGGGGCACTATTATCGTCACAGAGATAGCAAGTGGGAAATAGGCGTACGTGTTGACGGTCCCTGGAAGGTGGTGGCCGAAAAGTCACTGCCGCCGGGGCTTCGGGGCAAAAAGAAGGGCAAGGGTAAACCGGAAGAGCATCCCGGCCGCGGCCGCGGCCCCGGCCTCGAAAAGAAAAAATAATTCGCGATAATTACTATCGCCTTGAAACTTGTGTCCGCACCTGCTTTCGCAAGTATAAACTCGCTCCCGTCAAATAGGCGAGCAGGGGCGCACTTTTACAGGCATTGTAAGTCTTCCCAGGACAAACTAACTCAAATATTTGCATAGTAGAAAATGGTTCAAAGAGACCCGCTGGAAGGGCGAATAGGACCAATATTGCCAATCTATTTCTTGCCAAATGCGGTTTTTCCTATTATCCATAACCACCTATGAAGAAACGCTCTTCTCAAACATCTCAGAAAGCATGGATGTTATCTGAAGAGAGAAGGCCGTTCTCATTCGCTTTGGTGCAATCCTCGTAAAGGTCATTAAGAAACAATTCTTCGTCATACCGAGCTCTCAAATAAATTAGTGAGAAAAATCTGCAAGGCATTATCAATAAAAGATATATAGAACAGCCAATCTGTTTCTTGCTAAATGGGATTTTTTCGATTATAAATCTGTATTGGAATTGAAAGGGATTACTGCTATTGTTACCGGTACGAGTAGACGATGAATGTGAAAGTGTAAAATGTAAAGCGAAAAATGCGAAACCATAAGGTAACATTATTGGCGAGATTCGTAACTTCGTTCAGAGCGGCGAAGAACGACATAATGAAATTGAGCTGGGCCAGTCGGATTACGATTCTGCGGATTCTATTGATAGTTCCTTTTGTTAGCTGCATGCTGAAGATAAACAACGTTGAGTATGGCAACACTATGCGTTATATCGCCATCATTATTTTTTTGTTTATGGCAATTAGTGATGGAATTGACGGCTATCTGGCTCGACGAAGCAGGCAGATTACCAGACTCGGCGCGTTTCTGGACCCGACGGCGGATAAGCTGCTGATGACCTGCGCGTGCCTGCTGCTGATATCGCAGCGGGGAAGGATTGAAGGCTTTCCCCTCCCATCGACTGTGGTCGTTTTGATAATTGGCAAAGACGTTTTTTTGACGATAGGTTTTATCATTGTTTATTTTATTACATCCCGGTTTTACACCGTTCCGGTATTAACCGGCAAGATTGCTACGGTTCTGCAGTTGTCGATGGTGGCGGGGATTCTGCTTGGCCCTGAGTTCTCTATTGCTTTACCCGGCTGGATTTGGTTTCTGCGGGTGCTGTGGTGGTCGGCTGCCGGGACTGCTATTTTGGCAACTCTTGTTTACATTCGCAACGGAATCCACTATATTGAGGAGTACGAGCAGAGCTACGGCCAGGAAAAGTAAGAACTTTCGGTTGACCTCTGAGTGTCAGCGAAGCGTTTGGCATTTTTGGTGGGCGGCCATTTCAGCGCGGTTAAATACGGATATTAGTTAGGGGACGTGGAATGAAACGGACGTATTGGTTTTTAATCGTAGCGGCGACTGCGAGTGTTTTCTCCAGCACCGGTTGTCAGGTCCATCGCAGCGCTTCGGCTCATCCACCTCTGCCTGGGACCCGGGCGATTATCGATGCAAGCCTTTATCCAACTCTCCAGGCTGCGATTGACACGGTGCCGGACAACGGTGGTGTTGTCCGTATACCGCCGGGCACATTTGAGATTGGCGAACCCTTGAAAGTCACTGCGTCTGACATGCTTATCGAAGGGGCGGGTACAGCCACGCACATCAAGAACGTCAACGTCGAAGGCAAACCAGCCTTGATACTTCAGCACCCGGGTGGTGTTGACGACCGAAAGCATGAGCTATGGCGGATTCGGCTGGCAAACTTTCGTATTACCGGCAATGATAAGAGCGGCTGTGGCATAGAGGCGCATCGGATCAACGAGGTATTTATCGATGGTGTCACCGTTAGCCATCACGGCGGTGACGGTATTGTACTTGACAATTGCTACGAGGACCCGCGCATCTGCGATTCGCTAATCACCTATAACAAGAGCACCGGGCTAAATCTAATCGGCTGCCACGATATCATCGTCTCCTCGAACCAGTTTGAGGAGAACAGAGATGCCGTACGGTGCATCGACAGCTTTAATCTTACTATGACCGGCAACAACCTCGACGACCACCTCGGCGACGGCGTCGTCATCGAGAACACCTATGGCTCGGTCGTATCGGGAAATATGATCGAGGAGTGCAGGGGCACGGCCATCGTGCTCGACCGAGACTGCTACGGCATAACGCTCAGTGCCAATGTCATTGCGCATAACGAATCGGGAGGAATCGACCTTCGCGACGCGCACGGCAGCACCGTCGGCGCCAACACCTTCACCATCATGGGCGGTCATGCTTTAGCTATAGGTCCCAAAAGTGGGCGTATCACCGTGACCGGCAACAACTTCTCCGACAGTTACATCGGCGACGACAAAGTGAAACGCGGCAGCGGCGACCTTAAGGCGGGCGGTATGATTATTTGCGGCGCTTCAGACGTGGCTATAACCGGGAATGTGTTTTCGGGCGTTCGGCCGAAGGCACTGACCCTCGAAGGTGAACCAAGCAAACGTGTGGTTTTCACCAACAATGTGTTAACCGACGTGGAAAGTGATCATAAGAAATTAGATGATTCATCTTTAGTTGACAATAACTTAGAGCCGGTGAGATAATGAATGAAACATGGCCTGATGACGCCCACCAGGCCTGACAAATTAGCTGCAAAAATTACCAAAAGTTTCGGACAGGTTTGTTTGAATAATAAAAGATGGCGATTCGATTTAGCGAAATACCGGAAGTCCTAAAAGAGCTTCGGCAGGGCAAAATGATTGTACTTGTCGATGCTGAAGACCGTGAAAACGAGGGAGACCTGGTTTGCGCGGCTGAGAAGGTGACGCCGGAGATTATTAACTTTATGGCCAAGTATGGTCGCGGTCTTATTTGCCTGCCGTTGACGGTCGATAAGTGTGATGCTCTTGGTCTGTATCCGCAGACGGTCGATAATACGGCCCGATTCGGCACGGCGTTTACGGTTAGTATCGATGCGGCTGACGGCATAAAGACCGGCATTAGTGCGGCTGACAGGGCCAGAACTATTCAGGCGGCCATTGCAGACGGGGCGAAAGCCAAAGACCTTGTTAGGCCGGGCCATATATTTCCACTGCGTTCGCGGGAAGGGGGCGTCCTGGTTCGGGCCGGCCAAACCGAGGGAGCAGTTGACTTGATGCGGTTAGCGGGCTTAAAACCGGCAGGTGTCATCTGTGAAATTATGAACGAAGATGGTTCAATGGCGCGAGTGCCGGAACTTTTGAAATTCTGCGGAAAGCATAATCTGAAAATTGCCTCCATCGCAAAGCTCATAGAATATCGTCTGCAGAGTGAAAGCCAAATCAAGCGGGTTGAGTGCGTGACTTTACCTACCGACTACGGTGAATTCGAGCTGATTGGCTATGAGAGTATAACCTCGTCTGAGCCGCATCTGGCATTGTGCAAGGGCGGCGTGGGCGAGCTTGATGAGAACGGCAGGCCCATCGAGCACCACGAGCCGGTGCTTGTAAGGGTACATTCGGAATGTATGACCGGGGATTTGTTTCATTCGCAGCGGTGCGAATGCGGTTATCAATTGATAACTGCGATGAAGATGATTGAAGAGGCCGGCAAAGGTGCTTTGGTTTATCTTAGACAGGAGGGCAGGGGCATTGGACTGACCAATAAACTGCGGGCCTACAAACTTCAGGAGCAGGGTCTTGATACGGTTGAGGCGAATCTGAAGCTGGGCTTTATGGCCGACAAGCGGGATTATGGAATTGGCGCTCAAATCTGTCGCGACCTGGGGCTGAGGAAGATACGGATATTGACCAATAATCCGAAGAAGATAAGCCGGCTGGAGGTTTATGGCATAAAGATTGTTGAGCAGATACCGTTGAGGGCTGAGCCGAGTAAGCATAATATCGACTATTTACGAGCGAAAAAATACCACCTTGGTCATATGCTCGATGAGGACTTATAGTTTATGAAAACGAATGGTGTGACAGCGCGGATAGTTTTTTTGGTATTGCTTGTGGTCGCGGTCGGTTGTGAGCCGCCTCAGGTCGGCATTAAGAAGGCTGAACCACCGCTTAAATCTGTTAACGATTGCAATGAAGTTTTCTTCTATGCTCCCTATAC
>Ga0209636_10004776_pt1 | contig 13842 bp, 11 predicted proteins | sample DeeMarSWOR152_54_FD_187464 | JGI IMG/M metagenome (GOLD analysis project Ga0209636, IMG submission 187464) | Marine sediment microbial communities from White Oak River estuary, North Carolina - WOR-1-52-54 (SPAdes) (version 2) | ecosystem: Environmental > Aquatic > Marine > Intertidal zone >...
TGGAGTCCGCGAGTTTCAGCAAGCAAAGCCTCAGCCTGCAAAACCCGGGCAGCAGCGGCCTGAAGGTCGTTATTGTTGCTCAAGGCCTGATGAACAAGGTCGGTTGTTGTTGGGTCGCCGAATTGCTCCCACCATTCTCCAATTTCTTTCATGGCATTAACATCCTGTATGTGCCTGCCGGCGTAAACGTATCCTTCGGTTGTATCTACTGCTGTCTGAGGCCTCTTGTAATTTGGGCCAACCATACAGCCAGAAACTGACAGCAAAACTGCAGCTACAAGCATAACAAACAAAAACTGATTACGTATTTGCCAAAATACTTTCATATCTTCTGAGATTTAAATACCTTACAAACTATCATTTTTTAATCATTTTTTTCCTGAACAGATGCTCGGATTCCAGCGGTGGAAAATTCAACTATATGGTTGACCATCTCAGCCAAATTCAGTGGCGGTGTTCCGACAAGGTTGCCGAGCTCGAACATTTCTTTGATATGGATAATATGGACTAATTGCCCGATTATCGACAATATCGATAGCACGGTCTTTTGCTGACTCAGGCCTGGATAGACCCTCGCCAAGCTTTTTCCGAGAGCAGTAATGGTAGGTGCGGCTACTTCTTCAACGAACATATTTTTTGGCAGACGAGGGTCTGACATTTCGTGGACCATAAGCTTCATAAATCGGCGACCGCTGCTTTGGTCGATAAGCGGCTCGATAAAAGCCGTTGCAAATGTGCGAATTAGCTCCTCTAAAGTTGGCTCGTGGTCGGTTTGGGACATAACTTTTTCTATGCTTTTTAGCCTTGCCTCCCTCATCGTAACTAATTGTCTTCTAAAGACTTCTGTGTAGAGGTTTTCTTTTCCGCCGAAGTGATAATTTACGGCGGCGAGGTTGCAATTTGCATTGGCGGTGAGGTCTCGGACGCTGGTTCTGTCAAAGCCTTTTTCGGCGAAAGATTGCTCAGCGGCGTCGAGGAGGCGGTCGCGGACTTTTCTGTTAGAATCGTTGTTTTTGGTGCTGATATCCATATTTTTGTTCCTTTTTAGGGTTTTAAACATTCGTTTCAAACTAAAGTATAAAACACTTGTTTGGCGTGGTCAAGTCTTTTTTATTATTTTTAAGGATTTTTAGAGAAATTTTTGTAAGTTGTTTACAATACTGGGCTTGCGGAGTTTTTTGGGCGGTTTTGGTGTGGGGGATGCGCAGAGATTCTTTCGTAAAATGGCTTGAACGGCATCAATGGCGCTAGTTTACGAGCAAACGTTCAAAAGTATTCAAAAACGTGCAAAAATATTCAAAAATATTCAAAAATTATGTAGAAATATTCAAAAACTGGTGTGAAATGTTCAAAAATATTCAACTTTTTTGCACCCCCTGCGCAAATGAGCGCGCGGAGTAAACTAACCACGAATTAACAGGAATAGACATGAATTTAGCCACAGATTTCAGAGAGAAGAAATTTTTACCACGAAGACTCCAAGGCACAAAGAAATAGAAGTGCCTAAACGGCTTGGCCATCCCTAACGGGAGTGAGCTAAAGTGAACTAAGGTGCCAAAATGATGGCAGAAGGTGAAAAATGCTCGTGGTTGATGGAAGGAGCTGGGAGAAGTTGCAAATAATTGATTAGTGTCCGAGGTCAGCGCTGAGGGATTATTTTGATAGAGTCGGTGGCGTAGAAGTTTTGGCCTGTTGTTAATGAGCCGATGATGGTTACTTCAAGCTGGCCCGGCTCTGTAATGGCATCACAAAAAGCTTGGCGGTCGAAGGCAATTTCGAGTTTGACTGGGCCTTTGTGTGAGCCGAGGACTTTTATGTATTCGGATTCGAGGTCTATCGGCTCGGCCCAGGCAGGGGTGTTTACATCGACATCTTCGGGTAAGAATTCATCGGGCAGGGTGATATGGGCCTTTACCCAATTTCCCTTGCTGTTACAGTTTACTGTCTTTGGTATGAAATTCATTTCTACTTTGATGTAGTTGGACTCGTAAGCTCCCATATCGACAGCATCGCCGATTACACGGGGATTACCGTCGAGGTCAGTTTCGTTGGGGCTGGGTATGTAATTTGGGTCGCCGGTGTCGATGCAGGGTGAGGCGGGGAGTAAATGATAATCGCCCTCAATCCATACGGCATTTGGGTCATTCGGCTCGACGATAATATTGGGGTCGTTAGCATCGGCCCAGTATCCCGGCAGAACAAAACAAGGGTCAGCATCGATATTGCCTTCACCCCAGTTAAGGGTACTATAAGAGCCAACGTACACATCTTTTTCTCCCCCTTGCACATTATTGTACCAAGCACTAACACTGCTGGGCCAATACCAGTTACCAATTATGCAAATTTCTGACCCTATTGGTGCTGTATCACCCCACAGAATACAGTCACTTACAAGCAGTGTGCTCCCTTCACAAAAGATGGCCCCGCCTTTCTCTTGGGCCGTATTATCGCTGATAGTGCAGTTAGCAACTGTTATCCTGCGTTTGTACCCACAGCGTATGCCGGCGCCGCTCCAGGATCTATTGCGCGTTATCAGGCTATCAATGATTTTTGAGTTGCTACCATAAAAAACTACCCCACCTCTATTGTTTTCGCTAATTACACAGTTTTTGATTGTGACGTTGCCCTTGCACCAGATTCCGGCGGCGCGGTTACCAGTGACAGTGCAGCTACTGACTGTTGTGTCTGCGCAGCTTATACCGTCGTCTTCATTCTCACTAATGGTGCAATTACCAATCGTCGTATCTTCGTAACACCATATACCATTGTTTGTATTTTTATTGATGATGCAATTAGTAATTATTGTACCGCCGAAGCAAACTATACCCTTGTCTGTATTTTCCACGATAGTGCAATTGGTGACTACTGCACTGCTCCAGTAGCAAACCACTGCGCCCCCATCATATGAAACATTACCCTTAATGATGCAACTGGTGATGATTGGGCTGCTGTTTTGGCAGTGGATAGCAGCACCGCTGAACTCAGCATGCCCGTTGGTGATGGTAAATCCCTCAAGGACAGAGTTGCCATCTTCGTTATTAGTGAAACTAAAGCCGCGGTGCTGGTCCCATCTGCCTGCGTTGCAGTCGATGATGCAGTTTTCGGGGCCGGATTGCGAGCGGACTGTGATGGCCTTTCCGAGGAAGTTGATGTCTCGGTTTCCAGGGCCTGTGTAGGTGCCATCAGCAACGAGGACAGTGTCGCCGGTAACAGCGGCGTTGATAGCCGCTTGGATGGTGGGGTACTGGCCCGGCACGTACAGCTCATCTGCCAAACCAAAGCTGCACAAAACCGAAAGGACTAACACTACCGAAATTTTTGCTATTGTCTTCATTTTTCTATCCTTAAAAATTTATGATAAATATATTATGACTGTGGAGGCACGCAGCTATGCTCGGTTTTGCAAATTGAGTTTGTTTTTTGGATTATCCGGCCATTTTGTTTTTCCTTTCGGCGGTTTAAGCAACAGGCGCAATACACTAATAACGGAAAAAGCTGTTAATCCCGGTGGGCAGGAGCGGTATGAAGGTGTTGCAGGTTATGATAGTAACGAAAAAAGTTATAATATTACGACTATTTTGCCCTGCCTTTATATCTTCATCTAATAAAATTATAACACGGAAAGAGGTGATTTTGCAAGAAAATTTTGAGATTTTTTTTGAGATTTTTTTGGGATTTTTTGGCAGAGTAAAACCCACGGCGGAGACTTGGGGTAAATGATAAGGAATAAAACCCCCTGCGGTGCAGGGGGCTAACAAATAAAATCCGTCGGATGTACTTCCTCCGTCGCCCTTTGGGCTTTGGAGGGCAGGCAGGTGTGATTACGGATAATTAACCCGCTGTTAAACGGCGGGCTAAATATAAAAGAAGACCTCTGCCGCGAGCGGCAGGGCTAAACGTTTTTGAGATTGCTTCGTCCTGAGGACTCGCAAAGACTTTTTAATAGGAATGACCCCGCACCACTCCTTCGACAAGCTCAGGACATGGTTGGGTGCGGGGCTCAGGATGACAAGGTCATTTCGATTGTGGATTTTTTATTGGGGGAATTTGGATTTTGAGGAAAAGAAGTTGTAGATTCAAGGGGAAGCTGTATAATGTCGGAGCCACGTCGGCGTATGGCGTGCAAGATGTTGTTGTTAGTTTTGCGGTGTTGTTGGATGGCTGCGAAACAATTTGTTAGAAGAAGGAGCCAGACATGCTTAAAGCAAAAGACGTAATGACCAAAGATGCAATCAGTGTAAAAGAAAATACGCCTATATATGAGGCGCTGGAGCTTTTTGTTAAATATGATATCTCGGGTATGCCGGTCGTAGAGGAAGATATGACTTTGATAGGTGTGCTTTCTGAAAAGGACGTGATAGCGTTATTCTATGAGGAGGGGTTGGCGGAGGACAAGAAGGTCGGTGATTATATGACGCAGCCACCAATTTACTTTGAGGAGGAAGATTCACTTCGTGATGTATGTGACTTTCTGGTCAAGAACATTTTCAGGAGGGTTCCGATTGCATCGGGTAATAAATTAGTCGGCATTATAAGTATACGAGATATGCTTGAGGTAATTCTGAATAAGAGAGGAGGAAGATAAATTTTCGATTTTCGATTGCCGATTTTCGATTCTTAATGCTTGTTAGGGAATTTTTTTGTGGACAATATGTGGTGGCGGGTGTAAAGTTATAAAAGTAATCATCTGGGCTGGGTTTTTTCCGCTTTACCTCTTCCTTCCTCCGGACCCAGCCCTGTTTTTTTAATGTAAGATACTTTGGGCAGAGGGGATAAAAGAAAACCCCTGCATTGCGGAGGAGGAAAGGAGAGGAAATTAGCAGGGGTTTTAAGTGTAAAAGAATATGATAAATTATATTGAGGCTGTCGGTCGTAGCAAGAGAAAAATGGGGAAAAAGTAAAATTTCTGGCAGTTGGTGGTTTTTTGAGGATAATTATATAATTGATTGATTGATATTTGAAGAAAGATGGAGGTTGTAGATGGGGGAATTTGATTCGGTAGATGAGGTTCTTGAGTTTGCGATAGCCCGGGAGATAGAGGCGAACGAGTTTTATAAGGTTTTGTCGGGCCGGGTGGAGAATCCTGCGATGCGAGAGCTTATATTGGAATTTGCAAAGGAGGAGCTTGAGCATAGGGCGACGCTGGAGATGGAGGTGATGAAGCGTGGAGGAGTGGTGACAGAGGTGCAAAGGCAGGCTGAGGCGAGGAAGTTAGAGGATTTTACGCTGGCAGATTATATAGTGGATACGGGGGATTGGCTTTATATGGATTATGTGGATTTACTTGTTCTGGCGATGAAGAAGGAGAAGGCGTCGTTCAGGCTGTACGTTGATTTGGCAGGGTTGGTTAATGATGAGGATACGCACGAGGTTCTTGTGTCACTGGCGGAGGAGGAGGCGAGGCACAAGATGCGGTTTGAGCTTGAATATGATGAGATGGTTCTGAAGAAAAAAACAAAGGGACAAGAGACGGAATAAAAAAGCCCCTGAGAAATCAGGGGCTTTTTTTATTGATTATCGATTATTGATAATTGATTATTTTTTAGATTGATGGTTTAAAGTTTTATAATAGCAACATCGAACTTATCCAGTGTTATAGTATCTTTTGTTGTTTTATCAGTGAGTAATTCGAGCTTTCCTCGGGGGATGTTTACGGTCTGCGGCTGGTCGGTATGATTGATGACAAAGAGCAGTTTCTGTTCGTCACTCTGTCGGATAGAGACCTCGACGCCGACGGGCGGTTTTACGAGCGGGGTTATTTTTGCATCTTTGAGGAGTTTTTCGATGAGGAGGTCGTAGAAGGCGTCTTCTTTCATTAAAGTGCCGAGGTACCAGGCAGTTCCTTTTCCATAGGTGTTTTTTGTCAGAGCGGCGAAAGGCTTTAGGTGCCACTGGTCCTTGTATTTTGCGAGGATTCGGGCTTTTTCCGGAGTGAGCCAATCGACGTATTTTGTTGCGGTGAAGGAGCCTGGGAATTCATCGGTTCCTGCGACTTTATACTGGATATCATCGGTGATGGCGCTGTATTCTTCAATTCTGATACCGAGCATAGGAGCGAGCAGTCCCGGCAGGGTTCTGTCGTGGCAGAGGTTGTTCTGGTCTTTTACGGCGATTCGGCAGTCTGCGAGGAGGACACCGCCTGCGTTGACGTATTCGTTTAGTTTGTTGGCGGTGCAATCGGGCACTACGTATAAATCAGGAGCAAGGACGAGTTTGTATTTTTCGAGGTCGGCGTTTGGTGGGGCAAAGTCAATGTTGACGCCAGTGCGGAAGAGGGCATTATAGTATTTGCTCATATCGTTTCTGTAGCTGTTGCCACGGTAAGAGGGCTGGATTTGCAATGCCCAGATGGAGTCGTAATCGTAGATGATGGCGACGTCGGCTTTAACGGTTGTGCCGGTTAAATACTTTTCTAATTTTCGATATTCTTTTGCTACCTGAGCAGCTTCGTTGTATCGGCGCAGCGGTTTACCATCGTGTCCGAGCAGGCCGTGCCAGTATTGCTCTCGTCCTGCGGTGCAGGAGCGCCATCTGAACCAGATTTGACCATCGGCACCGTGAGCGAGCTGCTGGTAGCAGAACATACGGATTTCACCGGGCCAGGGGTTTCTTTCGAAGAACGACCAGCCGTGCGGGCCTGCGGTTTGTTCCATAATGAGGAAGTTTTTGTTTTTTATAGAGCGCATTAAGTCTGCGGAGGCAGCGGAGCCATAGTTTATATAAGGCAGACCACCTCCCCAGATTGGATAATTGTCGAAGGCGACGAAATCGAGGTCTTTTGCGAAATCGTAGTAGTTTATTCCTGTGTGGAAGCTCATCAGGTTGTGTGTAACGAAGTGTTGCGGGCATATTTCTCGGATGATTTTGACCTGGTCGGCCTGGAACCGGATGTTAAGGTGTGAAGTGAATCTTTTCCAGTCGAGGCAGGCACTTGGGTTTTTGATAGCCCAGTTACCGACGCAGTCGTCCGGAGTAGTGATTTGTTCCCAGGAGGTGATGATGAGTCCCCAGAAGTGATTTCCCCAGGCTTTGTTTAATTCATCGAGTGAGCCGTATTTTTTTCTCAGCCAGTCCTGGAATTCGGCTCGGCAGGTAGGGCATTGGCAGTCTGTGCCGCCAAATTCGTTGTCGGTCTGCCAGCCGATTACGGCGGGATTGTCTTTAAAGTGTTCAGCCATAGCGCGAGTGATTCGTTCTGAAAGCAGGCGGTAAGTTCCGCTTGTGAAGCAGTTGTTTTTTCTACCACCCCAAACGATTCTGGTGCCATCTTTTTTCATAGCGAGGGTTTCGGGGTATTTTTGGGCGCACCAGGCGGGCATAACGGCGGTGGGCGTGCAGATGATGGCGTGGATGTCGTATCGGTGAAGTAGTTCGAGGACCTCATCGAGCCAGGTGAAATCGAACTTTCCTTCGATGGGCTCCATATTTATCCAGGTGAACTCAGCTAAACGGACGATATTGAAGCCTGCTTCTTTCATAAGCTTTGCATCTGTTTCCCATCTTTCTTTCGGCCAATGTTCCGGGTAGTAGTCGGCGCCTATATACATTTTTCTGTCAGGATGCTTTACCTGCTGGAATTGTGCGCTTTGCGGGTCGGATTGTGCGAGCAGCGATTTGTTATTGCAGAAGAAAATGACCTGGAGTAATGTGGCGGCGATGATTCCTGACAGATAAGATATTCTGCTCTTTTTCATTTTTGTCCTTTCACATTAAGTGTATCGGTTGAATCAAAGTTTTATAGGTGATATTTTGCTTTTCACCACGGCGGGAGTATTATGCCTTAGTTGTTTTTTTTGTTCAAGTGATTTTGGGTAAAAAAGTATGGCAGTTTGGGATAAATTTTTCTCCGAAGGTGACTTGTAAAAGTTTTTAGGTAAATGAGATAGGAGTTTTGAGCTGTCCCGTTTAAAAATATCCCCCAATTTAGGCGGATTTTTTTGCCACGAAGACGCCAAGACACAAATTTTTTTAGACAGGATTAACCCCCTTAAAAATCTGTGCTAAGGGTGTAGTCCCGTAATCCCGTAAGGGATGCCTTATGGCAGGGATGGCCAAGTCCATAACTACCAAAGGCAAGCTACTTCTAACGGGGTGAACACGAATAGACCTGCCTTCGCCAAGGCTATGGCGGACCCAATTAGAGTAAACGACACTCTAAACAATGGGGCAGGTAAAATTGGCTTTGTTTGGGTTTGTTTTGTCATCGTCAAAAGGTGCGGTTTATTTTTATAATCCTTTGTCGTATAATGAGTTAAGCTCATTTTTGCCTTTCGGAAATTGGGTTTGTTTTGCATAATTTATTATTTTTGATTGATTGAATCTCAGCCACCGATTACCCAGATTAAACTGATTACTTAAATAAATGTTGCCTAAGTTGACACTACCGAAGGCGGAGAGAATTAGCGAATTAGAGAATTGGTGAATTAGGAATTGGGGTTCGTTGTTCATTGTAAATTGTTCATAGTTTATTGTTCGTAGTTAATTGGTTATTGACCTGGACCTGCTGGGCCTGAGACCTTGCCCTACGGGGCGGTTTGTCGTCTGCCTACTGGCCCCTAAGGGGCAAGCAAACTGGCGGGAATTTTAACATATTTTCAGAGAAAAATCAAGAAAAATTTAATCACTGATTACGCTGATTGACGCGGGGAATTTTGTTGTTGTAAAACCGAGATGCTGCGCGAATGTTTTTTCAACAGCCCCCACTGTCTCTACTTTTAGGCGAGCTCAACAAAATTTCACCAGGTATTCGGGTCATTCGCATCCCAAAGCCACTCGCCAACAAACTCGCCTAAGTCATTAAAATCAACAACACCATCACCATAAGAAGTCATTACACCATTAACATCATAAGCATCAGTTAGGTCTGCATAAGCTCCTAAGTCATTGACATCGCTTCCCTTAACAATTCCTGTTCTTCCCCAATTTTTTGCAAAAATAGAATAATCTATATTATTAACTTTTCTGTCGCGGTCGAGGTCGGCGTGATTGAAAAAATCTAAATCTCCAGTATTGTAAACTCCTGCTTGCGAACCACTTAAACTATCTAAATAAATTTTGCCTACATTTCTTTGAAAAAAAGGATCAAATTCGCCATTAATAATGAGATAATTTATATCAAATTTATCGCCATTAATATTAAAAAACATATTTTTCCATTCAAAATTTGTTTTGTTTATTATTTGAAATCGTAGATAATTATCTACACTCCCCGAAAATTTGTTGTTGTAAAGTTCAATATTATAAGTTGTTGTGCTGTTTGCACCTCTTGCATCTAATTTTAATTTATCATGCTCAGGCCAATAAGGATCATTTATACAAGAATATATATGTAATTTGTTTGGATTTCCACTCATATAAGAAGCGTCATAAGCATCATAACCATCACTTGCTCCTTCAATATGTTTAGAATTCATGAAACTTCCTGTAACACTAGAACTCTGGTTTTCTATTCTTAAATCTCCAGCATAAGCTTTCGGAGCAGTTTCGATAAAAAGAGGGAAGTTGATTATCAAACATATTAGAAGGATGTATTTTTTCATTTTTGGTCTCCTTTCAAGAGATTATTTTTCTGCTGCAACTATTAGCTATTCTCCGGCCAATGTTCAGACAGATTATTTTTCGAGACAAATGAATTGGCGTTTGAGATATTAGAAGTGCACATCCATTCTTCATTCTGCGTCGCTGAAGCTATGCAGAACTATGAAGGATAAAATAAAAAAGGGCACCGCTACATCGTGCCCTATCAAGGCTCGCCAGAGCCCGCCAAAGACACGCAAGCGATGCCCCATTTCGGGGCACCGACTTCACGCGTTCTTTGGCTTCAAAACTGGCGATTTTGATAGGAACGCCAAAAGTTCAGTGAACTTCTTTTTTATTCAATTGTTAAATATTGAAAATCAAAGCTGCTCGGTTCGCAAAATTTTATAATAGCATAAGACGGTCGCTAAAACAAGCGAAAAATGGGATTTTTGAATGGGCGAATGGGCGGGGCAAGCGGGAGAGGTGCTGAATATCGAACATCGAACATCGAACAAAGAACTCTGAATGTGGAAGTGAGATTCTTCGTTGCGCTCAGAATGACACTTAGCGCTCAGAATGACACTTATCTTTTGAGCTGTAACAGAGCAGTAAGTTACGGTTTGTAGGGGAAGAGTTTGTCGATGGGGGTATTTGCAAGTTCAGCGAGGAATTGACTTATACGTTTGCATACAAGGTCGATGTAGCGTTTGGCTTTTTCCGGTGATGCACCGGCGGGGTCGCCGATTGCGCAGTGGTCGTTTATTCGTGCGAAATTTCTGCTGGTCTCTAACCAGCCTTTTTGGAGTGCTTTGAAACGGAAGGGTTTTGCTTTTCCGTCGCCAGCTACATTGGGTTCAATTAAATCCGGGTATAAAGCCATTGCAACAGAGGTTTCCATCTGTCCTGCGTGGTCGTCTTTTTTTGTGAAGATTTGGTTATATCGGTCTTCGCCAACCTTCCACCAATCGCAGAGGAAGACGAACACATTGGTATCGGTTTGTATTTGGCGGATGAGGGGTTTAAAGTCGTTGCCACCGTGGCCGTTGATAATGACAACCTTTCGGATTCCGTGAGCTCGAAGAGAGACGATGATTTCCCTGACCATTGCATCGAGTGTTGCTTGTGAGACGTGTATCGTTAATGGATAAGACAGGAGGTTGCAGTCGACGCCGTAGGGCAATGTTGGCAGGCAGATGAGGGACTTGCATTTTTTCCAGGCCAACTCGCAGCATCGGCGTGCGATATACGTTGTGTGCAGGAAGTCCTGTCCTTCGGGCAGGTGTCTGTTGTGGGCCTCAATGGCACCAGTGGGCAAGACGGCGAGCTGGTATTTGCGTTTTGATATACGGTGTAGATTTGTGCTTGTCAGGTCCCACTCGTTGATTTTTTTAACATCATTTATCATAGTGTGTGTCCGAATGAAGAAAAGGGTAACAAATAGGATTAAAATGCACCCCAATCCTGCTTTCCAGGGATGTAGTAGCTTGGGCAGATAAAGCGGAAGATATTTGCGATTTTTCGGCTTTTTTTGAGTCCTTGTTGATTTTTAGCCTTCATTGCAGCGAGCTTTTTGTCAAAGATTTCTGCGAAGTATTCTTCAGCGGCCTGGTGGCGTTCTTGTTCGGTGTTGAATAGGCTTCTTATTTTTGTCAGTTCACCGGCGTCAAGCCAAAAGCCGGCGCAGGAGGGGCATTCATCGACTTCTACCTGTTTTTTGACGCTGAAGAAGTGCCTCATCATCACGATATTTTGGCATTTTGGGCACTTTCTCTTTTTTTTATGGTCGATTGTTACAGATTTGTTTCGCTGGATTTCTAATAGAGCCTGTCCTGCGGATTCATGCGGCTCATCGAATTTTTTGAGTTCGAAATTGTCGAACCAGATACCTCCACAGCCTCCTTTGCAAACATCGACAGTGATGTCAGAGACGGTCATTTGCTGTAACTGATTGTCACAAGCTGGACATTTCATAATCTATAATCCTCCCATAAAAAATTTATATAACGTATATTGATTTTCCTAACATAACCTAAATTGTGGGCTCAGTCAAAATAAAAATGAGAATGAGAAATCAAGGGAGCAGGGGAAAATTCGGCTCAAAGCGTAATCTGAGTATTTTGTTGCGGCTGGTGGGATGTAGGGTATAATGTCGGGCAATTTGTAGAGATTACAGGCTTTTTATGATTGTGTGCTTTAAAAGGAGGTTAAAGATGCAAAAGTTAAATTGTGAGCTGATTTGGGGGTTTTTGGTGATATTAGTTATTATTTTTCTGTTTTTTTTAGGATGCGTCGGTCCTGAGACAGAGCGTGCAATGGAGGTCGGAGAGTCAGCAGTTTTAGATTGGGAAAATCCTGAGATGATTGGCCGGGGTAAGGAGCCGGCCCACTGCACTTTGATGCCGTATCCTGATACAGCAACAGCGCTGGCAGGTGTGCGTGAGGTATCGGCTTTTTACAAGTCTCTTAACGGCAAGTGGAAGTTTAACTGGGTAGGCAAGCCAGCAGATAGGCCTAAAGATTTCTACAAGTTTGATTATAATGTCAGCAAGTGGGCGGAGATTTCGGTTCCGAGCAACTGGCAGTTACAGGGTTATGATAGGCCAATCTACCTTAATGTCAGATACCCGTTTAGCCCTGAGAAGCCTAACCCGCCTTACATTCCGCACGATAACAATCCTGTTGGTTCTTATCGCAGGGAATTTACGATTCCAGATAGCTGGGTTGGGCGTCAGGTGTTTATCCACTTCGATGGCGTCAAGAGTGCGTTTTATATCTGGGTGAACGGCAGAGAGGTCGGTTACAGTGAGGACAGTATGACGCCGGCGGAGTTTAATATTACCAAATATCTTCGAGAGGGCAAAAACGTCTTAGCGGTAGAGGTCTATCGCTGGTCCGACGGCAGCTATCTTGAGGACCAGGATATGTGGCGTTTGAGCGGGATTTATCGGGATGTATATTTGTTCTCTACGCCAGCGGTGCATATATTTGATTTTTTTGTTCGCACGGAGCTTGATGAGAAATATGAGGATGCTACGCTTATGATTCGTCCGAAGGTATTGAGCTTTACGAACGAAGAGCTTGAAGGCTGGGTCGTCGAGGGACAGCTATACGACTCAGAAAATCAGCCGATATTTTCTGCCCCTCTCGAAGAACAGGTATCTGTAATTATGAGAAAATGGTATGCATCGCAGAGAGGCGGAGTGGAATTTGGTTTGCTACGTGGTGAGGTTGCTTGCCCGAAGAAATGGTCAGCGGAGCAGCCTAATTTGTATACGCTTGTTCTTTGTTTGAAGGATGCCAAGGGTAAAACGATTGAGGCTGAAAGCTGTAAGGTAGGCTTTCGTGAAGTGGAGCTTAAGGACGGACAACTGTTTATCAACGGACAAGCTGTTCTTCTGTGTGGTGTGAACCGACATGAGCATGACCCAGATTACGGCAGAGCTATCCCGGAGAGCAGGATGCTCGAAGATATCAAGTTAATGAAGCAGAACAATATTAATGCGGTTCGGACGAGTCACTATCCGAACCATCCGAAGTGGTATGAGCTGTGCGACCGGTACGGGATTTATCTGATTGATGAGGCGAATCTTGAGACTCACGGGGTGCACGGTCTTCTTGCGAACAATCCGCGCTGGCATTGTGCGTTCGTTGAGCGAGCAATAAGAATGGTTGAGCGAGACAAGAACCATCCATCAGTAATATTCTGGTCTCTTGGTAATGAGTCTGGGTGCGGTCCGAATCATTCAGCGATGGCTGGGTGGATTCACGATTATGACCCCAGCCGTCCTGTGCATTATGAAGGTGCCCAGGGTGACCCAAAAGACCCACCCTATGTTGATGTTCTCAGCCGAATGTATCCGAGAGTGCAGAACATAGTTAATTTGGCTACAAATGAGATTGACGACCGACCAGTTGTTATGTGCGAGTATGCTCATGCAATGGGCAACAGTGTAGGCAACCTTAAAGAGTATTGGGATGCAATTCGTTCGACGCGTCGGCTGATAGGCGGATTTATCTGGGACTGGGTGGACCAGGGCCTGCGGAAATATAGCAAGGATGGAAAAGAGTATTGGGCTTATGGCGGTGATTTCGGCGACAATCCTAACGATGGCAATTTCTGTTGTAATGGTCTTGTTTTTCCGGACCGCAAGGTTCCGCCCAAGTTGTGGGAGGTAAAAAAGGTCTATCAGAACATTGCGGTCGAGGCAGAGGACCTTCTGAGCGGGACAGTAAGAATTCGAAACAGATACTCGTTTACCAATCTGAAGGAATTTGATGCTCACTGGAGCCTGTCGGAAGACGGCAGAGTCGTAGATGAGGGTG
>Ga0209636_10004778_pt1 | contig 13840 bp, 13 predicted proteins | sample DeeMarSWOR152_54_FD_187464 | JGI IMG/M metagenome (GOLD analysis project Ga0209636, IMG submission 187464) | Marine sediment microbial communities from White Oak River estuary, North Carolina - WOR-1-52-54 (SPAdes) (version 2) | ecosystem: Environmental > Aquatic > Marine > Intertidal zone >...
TTTCTCCCCACCTGCCGCCCTGAAAGAGCTCCAGATTGCGGATGGTCTGGCCATCGAGGGTCATAAAGGAATCTGTAGAGTAGGTAGCAAGTTTGCTTAGCTGAGGCAGAGTTTCCTTTTGCGTTTGCTTGACATAATGTATTAGTGCGCCTGCTACTCTTATGGCTAGAGGCAAGCGGGCACAGCCATAGCCTTCTAGGCTAACCACGTCGAAATGTTCCAGCAAAGCTTCCTGGGCAATCTCTAAATCAAACCAGTAGTCATCAAGTCGGCTTATGGTGAACGGCAATTGAGCATAATCCTCGGCGTCTTCGGGAATAAGAACTTCGCTGGGCTGAAGACGTTCCAATTCAGGCATAACTCTTTCAGCAAGGAGCTGGGTGGTGGCAAACTCACCCGTGCTTATATCAACGTAGGCAATCGCTGCTTCTTCTCCTTCAACTATCAGGCTGGCTAGGTAGTTGTTGCTCTTACTGGCGAGCAAATTAGGCTCGACCACTGTACCCGGCGTCACGACCCGAATAACATCCCTCTCTACCAGTCCCTTACCCGGCGGGCTAAGCTGCTCACAAATAGCCACCTTATGACCCCGGTTGATGAGCTTGGCTAGATAGTTATCCAGAGCATGATGAGGTATCCCCGCCATAGGCACCCTCTGCCCTTTGCCCATCTCTCGAGAAGTCAGGACAACGTCCAATTCCCGCGAAGCGACCTTGGCATCTTCATCGAAAGTCTCATAGAAATCGCCCAGGCGGAAGAATATGATAGCCTCGGGATACTTCTGTTTTACCCTGAGATACTGCTTTCTAAGAGGCGTTACAGTCATCCATATTAATTTTACTACATTCGGTAAAACGAATTGAATTGTCTGTTAGGATATCTGCATTATTTATTGTAGCAGCATGTAAGACAAAGGACGGAATGTGAAATCGATTCACTATCTCCTTGATAGTAGTGAGACACGACATACTGGGCATGATAAGCAATGCTACAACAGCGATGAAAAAGGGGGCAAAAACGGTGGTAGGGGGAAAATGTCAGGGAGAAACGGGCAGGCAACAGCGGCGATGGGTAATAATGGTACACCTATAACATAATTGAGGGAAAGGGAGGGACTCTGAAACTAGGCTAGGTGGCAGGCTACCCAGTGTTCATTGCCTACGTCTCTTAGTTGCGGCTCCTCTTCTTTGCACTTGGGAATTGCCAATCGGCATCGAGTATGGAAACGACAACCTGTGGGTGGGAGGAGGGGACTGGGGACATCTCCAGGCAGCAAAATGCGGCTTCGCTGGCGATCAACTTCAGGGTTGGGGATGGGTACAGCGGACAACAGCGCCTGAGTATAAGGATGGAGGGGCTTGGCATAAAGCGCAGCGCTATCCGTAATTTCCATAATCTTGCCGAGGTACATTACGGCAACACGGTCGCTAATATATCGTACGACTGAAAGGTCGTGGGCGATAAACAAATATGTCAGGTTCAGTTCTTCTTTCAGCCTGGTCAACAGCTTTATAACCTGAGCTTGGATTGAGACATCAAGCGCCGAGACAGGTTCATCACAGACGATAAATTTTGGTCTGGTGGCTAATGCCCTAGCTATGCCGATGCGCTGCCGTTGCCCGCCACTGAACTCGTGAGGGTAGCGGTTTGACATGTTGGAGTCAAGCTCCACCAGCTTCATCATTTCCTTTGCCTGTTCCTTATATTCGTTGCCTTTTACTAGATTATGGACCAATAATGGCTCACCGATGATGTCTCCAACAGTCATTCTTGGGTCAAGCGAAGCGTACGGATCTTGAAAGATCAACTGCATGTCCCGTCGGATTTTCCTCAGCCTTTCGCCTTCCAGAACTGTGGTATCTTCACCACTAAAGTATATCTTTCCATCGGTTAGGTCATAAAGGCGGAGAATACAACGTCCAATAGTGGTCTTGCCACAGCCACTCTCACCCACTAGTCCTAATGTCTCGCCAGATTTAATGCCGAAACTCACCTTATCCACGGCTTTGATGTTAAGTATCTTCCGTTTCAGAAGCCCGAACTGCAACGGAAAGTATTTCACCACGTCTTTTGCCTCGACTAGGTAGCTGTTATCTCTCACTTTCATGCCCTACCAATGTTTTTTATCTCATTGTGTCTGAAGCAAGCAACATAATGGTCTTCGCCCACCTGTTCTAGCTCCGGCCTTGCCTCGATACATATCTTATCCCTGAACTCGCAACGTGGTGCGAAGGGGCAGATATTTCTGGGTAGCTGGGTAAGGTCTGGAGGTAAACCAGGGATGACATGAAGGCTGCGATCCCTTGGCAGGTCTAAGCGGGGTACTGAGGCAATGAGTCCCATGGTATAGGGGTGGCGGGGGTTAGAATAAATAGCATCTGTGGGGCCGGACTCCATAAGGCGTCCGGCATACATTACAACGACATGGTCTGCATGACGGGCTACCACACCAAGGTTGTGCGTTATGAGCACAACTGCCATGTCAAACTCAGCCCTCAGGTTATTGATCAGCTCCATTAGCTGGGCCTGGACTGTCACATCGACCGAGGTTGTCGGCTCATCGGCAATTAGAAGGGCTGGGTCGCAGCTCAGGGCCATGGCTATCATTATCCGTTGCTGCATACCACCGCTAAACTGGTAAGGGTATTGATTCACTCGCCTTTCAGAATCAGGGATGCCGACCAGTTTCAAGAGCCTTACAGCTTCTTCTACAGCGCTTTCTCTATCAAAGCCACGGTGAAGCTCCAAGGATTCTGCTATCTGCCGTCCTATGGTAAGCACTGGGTTCAGAGAGGTCATAGGCTCTTGAAAGATCATGGCTATGCGGTTACCCCTGATCGAGCGCATCTCTTCCTCTCGCACTTTGAGAAGGTCTTTGCCGTCGAAGATTATCTCGCCGCCGACAATGATTCCCGGAGGATAAGGAATAAGACGCATAATCGACAAGGCACTGACAGACTTACCACAGGCGCTCTCACCGACCAGGGCAAGGAATTCACCCTTCTTCACGGTGTATGACAGTCCATCGACTGCCCTAAGCTCCCCTTGGTCTATATAGAAGTATGTTCTTAGATCTTTGACTTCGAGTAATGTCTCTATCATATTAAGGCTGACTAGTAATTAGCTTTATTAAATATTATGATTCTTTCCCCCTTCGGGGGAGAGAGTTTTATACACTTACTGCCGTTATCTGGCATACTCTTACCGATATCGTCCCAGACCTCCTCTAAGCCTGGGATCGAACAGGTCACGCAAAGCGTCACCCAGCATGTTGATGCCCCACACAACAATAGCCAGGAAAAGGCCTGGCCACAAAGCAAGATGAGGTGCCTGAAGCATATAGCGCCGCCCTTCTATGCTGAGCATGCCGCCCCAGGTCGGTGTAGGCGGTGGGATTCCGAAACCAAGGAAGCTTATGGATGCCTCGATTAAAATAGCAGCACCTACTGTGATAGTAAAGAGGATTATCATCGGCGCCAGCACGTTGGGCAGAACGTGTTTCAGCAATATTCTCCTCGTGCTACAACCGATAGCCCTTGCTGCTTCAAGATATGGATTAGCACGTATTCCTATAACTGCACCACGGACTACACGGGACTGTATAATGCCGAATAAGACTCCCAGAACTATTATTATCGGCCGCATCCCGGGCCCGATAATAGCTATGAGCGTGAGCATAAGGAACAACCCTGGTATACACATGATGCCGTCAACAAATCTTTGTCCCACTAGGTCCACCTTGCCACCAACATAGCCGCAAACAATGCCGATCCCTGTGGATATTGCCACAGCTATACCTGCCACACTAAGCCCGACGATCACTGAAACTCGAGCACCATAGATGATTCGACTAAGCATGTCCCTGCCCAGCTGGTCACAACCGAGGAGAAATTCCGCAGATGGGCCGGCCAAGCGGGGTCCAACAAAAATGTCGTTGAATCCATATGGTGCTATCCACTGAGCGCAGGCGCCTGTTATCAGCAGAGCCAGGACTATAGCCCCTCCCACTGTTCCTAGAGGTTTTTCTTTAACCAGCCGGACAAGCACGTCCAGCCAGAAAGAACGTGCTTTAGTTACTCTCGCTTCTGGAAATGTACCTTCCAACTGTGCCATCTCTATTCCTCTTACCTGTATTGTATCCTGGGATCAAGACGAGCATAAAGAAGATCGACCCCCAAGTTGCACAACATGACAAAAGCAGCAATGACAAGGTTGATGGCAGAGACTATGGGGTAATCCCTCATCGTTAGAGCGTAGATAAAATACCTGCCTATGCCTGGCAACCCGAATATCATCTCTAGGATAACAGACCCACCGACGAGGACGGGTAGCTGCATTCCTATTATTGTCACTACCGGAATCAGGGCGTTTTTCAGGGCGTGTCTGGAAATGACTACCCCTTCTTTAAGTCCTTTTGCCCATGCTGTTCTAATATAGTCCTGGCGCAACACCTCCAGCATCATGGTGCGTGTCATTCTCATAGTAGTGCCTGACATGACCATCCCTAGGATGAGCGCTGGAATAATAAACTGTTTTAAATTGCCTATAGGGTCCTCGAAGAAAGGTACGTATAGCACCGATGGCATCCACCCCAAGTATTTCGCGGGATAGACCATGATCATAGTCCCTATCCAGAACGATGGCACGCTAATAAGTATAATGGCTAAACCGCGAGTGAAATAGTCGGTCATCGTATCCTGCCGTATAGCTGACAGTATACCTACAGGGAGAGCTATAAAGATACCCACAATTATAGCCATGATGCCCAGTTCGAGAGAAACAGGCAATCTCTGCAGTATATCCTGGCTGATGCTTCGATGCGTCCATAAGGACTCCCCTAAGTCACCTCTAAGTACGCCCCCAATCCACCTGCCGTACTGGACATAGATGGGTACGTCCAATCCCAGGTCTTTCCTGATCATCTCCATAGTGTATTCGATATCTTGTGCTTCGCCATGTTGGGCTGCCATGAGTTCTACGACTTCGCCGGGGATGAAACGCACAGCGCAGAAGACGATGATAGTTACAATAAATATAGTAGGAATTAGTAACAGTAGCCGCCGGATAATGTAATTTCTCACAACACTCCCTTGGCCAGAAAATCGGTGCCTCGGGCATTAATTATAACTGCAGGCATCTGTGAAAACCACTATTTGCTGGCTTTACAACCATTATGGTCCCCTGCATGAGGAGCAGTAAGACCGCCCCTCTCCCTTCGAGGGAGAAGCTTCGTGCCAAATCATTGAGAGCATTGTGATTAAAACAAGTTGCAGGAGATTTGTCAACCCTTGCGGCTGAGCCTGTTTAATTTTGATTTGCACTCAACTTCGACCCAGCTTGGCTACCAGTTATTGGCGTTCCTTCTCATTAGAGAGGTAGTTGGGTGATAGTATCATTCGTGCTAAGCCCAGTCTAAGCTATGAAGCTGGTTTTGCGTATAGCGTCTTGGATGATTATCCCTTTTGGAAGAAATGGATGAGGCTGGAAATTGTTTGTGATTTGCCTCTTATGCTTTGGTTTGCCTAGTTTTTCTTATAAACCTCTCTATCCTTCTCAGCGCTTCCTCAATGTTAGATAATGAAGTAGCGTAACAGCAACGGACAAAACCTTCACCGCACGGTCCAAACGCAGTGCCCGGGACCACGGCAACTTTTTCTTCCAATAGCAGCCTTTCAGCAAACTTTTCTGAATTCATTCCGGTAGCTTTTATAGAGGGAAAGGCATAGAAAGCGCCCTTGGGCTCGAAGCAGGGTAAACCAATCTCATTCAATCTTTTGACCATGAAGCGACGGCGTCTGTTGTATTCTTGAACCATGTTTTCGACCTCGCTCTCTCCATTCCTCAGAGCCTCGATGGCTGCTACCTGCGCCATCGTTGGTGCACTGAGCATAGTGTATTGATGGATTTTTGCCAGAGCTTGGATGAAACGGCGTTCGGCTGCCACATAGCCAATGCGCCAACCAGTCATGGCATGAGATTTGGAAAATCCGCGAATCAGTATGGTACGTTCCTTCATCCCGGGAAGGCTGGGAAAACAAATATGCTCTGCCTCATAGACTAAACGAGCATATATTTCGTCAGATATTACCAGTAAGCCATATTTTTTAGCCAGCCCGACAATAGCGTCAGCCTCTTTTCTGGACATGACTGCGCCAGTGGGATTTGCTGGGTAACCTATCAAAATGGCCTTCGTCTGCTTCGTGATCCTGGCTTCAATATCGGTTGCCCTGACGACAAAGTTATTTTCTTGGTTCGTGGGCACAAGAATAGGCACGCCGCCAGCCAGAATGATATCGGCAGGATAAGCCACATAACAAGGGTCGGGAATTATGACTTCGTCACCGGGATTGATAATTGCTCTCAGGGCAAGGTCTAATCCTTCACTAGTTCCTGTAGTGACAAGAATTTCATGCTCAGGATGATAACTCACTCCATAATGAAGCTCCAAGTAGCTGGCTAATTCTTGGCGTAGTTCCGGCATGCCGGAGTTCGAGGTATACATGGTATAGCCTTTTTCCAGAGAATATGTGCCTGCCTCCCGGATATGCCAGGGAGTAACGAAATCAGGTTCACCGATACCAAGTGAGATAATGTCTTCCAGGGAGGAAAGCAGGTCGAAGAACTTCCTGATGCCCGATGGTGGAAGGCTAGTCACCTTTTGTGAAATCAGGTTATCCCAGGCTTGAGTTGGAGCGGACTTCGTGTTCAGCATATTACAGTGTTATCGGTAAACGTTTATTTATTTCCTTGGGAAGGTGAAAGGTCTCCCCGTTTTCCTTATATCGTTTGAGAAGAAAGTGGGTGACGGTGCTTTGCACACTATCCAGAGGGGCTAGTTTCTCTGTGACAAAACTGGAAATTTCCTGCATATTTTTGCCTTTCACTAATATGGCTAGGTCATAAGTGCCTGAGACCAAATATGCAGAATATACTTCAGGGAATTGATAAATGCGCTCGGCAATGGCATCGAACCCAACATCCCGTTGTGGCGCTACTCTGACTTCGATTAAAGCCCATATATCTCCCTCCCCTAATTTAGGCCAATTTACTATAGTTTTATATTTCAGAATAGTCCCGTCTTTTTCAGCCTGTTTAATTATTTTTTCTACTTCACTGACAGGTTTATCTACCATGGTGGAAATCTGTTCTGGAGTTGCCCGGGCATTCTTTTCCAGAATTTCGAAAACCTCTTTCATGAGTTCTCCTTAAAACATCAATTCAAAAGCAGACCATTGGTCATCCGTTTCATTGTAACATAGTTCAAATCGTTTGCCATCCTCGGTAACAACTCTGAATAGCCTTTTGCCTGGCTCCTGCCAGGCTTTTTCTACTGACTTTATTCTAAGTTCCTTTTCTTGCCAGATAAAAGACCGTGGTTCCTCGGCATAGATATAGCCTGAATAGCATTTTACCTTTATCTCCATATTTTGCCCTGCCATACTATAAGATTCAACTCAACGACAGATTGTTGGTCATCTGGCTTATTATAATACGGTTCAAATAATTTGCCACCAGCAGTAACAAATCTGGAGCTTGCTGTAAAATTGACAAACGTGATAGGCTGAAGTAGTATCAAGAGAGGTGAAAGATGAAAAAGGATTTGCTCTCAATAGCTGACCTTGACCGTAATGAAATTGAACACCTCATAGAGCAAGCCTGGCGTATGAAACAGGAAGGGTCACCGCCTCTCCTTTCAGGGAGAACCTTAGCTCTCCTCTTTGAAAAGCCTTCCCTACGAACCAGGGTCAGCTTCGAGATAGCTATGTATCAACTAGGCGGATACGGCATCTACCTATCTCCGGAAGGGGTAGGCTTGGGCAAGCGAGAGCCAGCGGCTGACGTGGCTCGGGTGCTCAGCCGCTATGTCAACGTCATTGTCGCCCGCACCTCTTCCCACAAGACTTTACAGTTTATCGCTGGTCATTCTTCTGTGCCTGTAATTAATGCCCTTTCCGATCTGGAACACCCCTGCCAAGCTCTTTCCGACCTTTTTACCATCTATGAAAAAAAAGGGAGACTTCCTGGCTTGACCTTAGCATTCATTGGCGATGGCAATAATGTGGCCAATAGCTTGCTTCTCTCTGCTTGTCTAGTGGGCATGAATTTCCACTTCGCCTCTCCACCAGGCTATGATATGAAGGAAGAGGTATTGAATCAAGGTAGAGAATTCGCTGCTCTTAGTGGCAGCCAGATCCGGCTAACCAACGACCCTTATGAAGCAGCCAAAGATGCTGATATAACATATACCGATGTGTGGGCGAGCATGGGCCAGGAGGCTGAAGCAGAGAAACGCCGTCTCGCATTTTCAGGCTACCAAGTTGATAATAAATTATTAAGCTCGGCTAAAGGTGATGTTTTGTTTATGCATCCCTTGCCGGCCCACCACGGCGAGGAAATTTCTGCCGGGCTGCTAGATGATTCTCGGTCAGTGGTATTTGATCAGGCAGAAAACCGGCTTCATCTGCAAAAGGCATTGCTGGTGGAGCTGCTGTCAAGTCCAAAGGTATCAGGCAAATGACAAGGCCTATTGTAGCCATCGTAGGCAGAGCCAACGTGGGCAAGTCCACTTTGCTTAACCGCCTGGCGGGTAGGCGGATAGCTGTAGTCGCTGATTTGCCAGGAACAACCAGGGACCGTGTTTTTGCTTTTGTTTCCTGGCAGGGGCGGGAGTTGGCTGTGGTTGACACTGGTGGCTGGCAAACAAAGCCATCTACGTCTTTGGAGCAAAAGGTCAGGCAGCAGGTCGAAGCAGCCATTGCCCAGGCGGATGCCATCATTTTCCTGGTAGATGCCAGAGACGGAGTTATTGCTGCCGATGAGGAAACGGCTGATGTGCTGCGCGCCGCCAATAATCCTATCATACTAGCAGTAAACAAGGTGGATTCTGCCAAACAAGCAAACCAGGTGGCTGATTTTTATCATCTGGGCATTGGTGAGCCTATAGCTATCAGTGCCCACCATAATCGAGGGATAGATGAATTAATGGATGCTGTGCTAGCTTCCTTGCCACCGCAGCCTATCGGTATTGCAGAGCCAGGAGGAGCTAAATTGGCTATTGTTGGGCGACCTAATGTGGGCAAGTCAACTTTGTTGAATACATTGCTAAGAGATGAAAGGGCCATTGTCCATGAATCTCCGGGGACAACTCGCGACTCGCTTGACGCTATAATTCAGTGGGATGATAAGGAAATCTTACTTGTCGACACAGCTGGGATTAAACGGCGCGGAAGAGTCGGTGCTGGAGTGGAATATTATAGTTTACTCCGAGCCCTCCAGGCTATCAACCGCTGCGACGTTGCCTTATTGCTGATCGATGCCAGTGAATTCATTACTGCCCAGGATATGCATATAGCGGGCTATATTATTGAGGTTGGAAAGGGTATAATATTATTGGTCAACAAATGGGATCTTATTCCCCAAGAACAAAGACAGAAATTCAAGCAGAGCGTGGAGCAAAGACTTAGATTTGCTTCCTATATACCTATCATTTACATCTCTGCCAGACTAGGGCAGGGGATAAACAGGATCTTGCCCCAGGCCTGGAAAATCTGGCAGGAAAGGCAGAAGCGAATACCGCAATCAGAAGTTGACGAGTTAGTCAAACAGGCGGTAGGTAGTCATCCCCCACCTCGCACAGGTTCTAGACGGTTGCACATTGCTCGGGCCTATCAAGATGAATCTCAACCAGCAACTTTTGTTCTCAAGGTTAACAATCCTAAACTGGTTCATTTTTCTTATCAACGCTACCTGGAGAATAAGCTTCGCCACGGCCTTGGTTTTCGCGGCGTTCCTTTGAAGTTGATTTTCACCAAGGCTGGTAGTAAAATCTATAAAAGGACGGAGGTGAGAGCATAATGATAGCTGAATTTGTTGCTGTAGTAGTCATTGCTTATCTCCTTGGTTCCATTCCCTTTGGCCTGATAATAGGCAAGTTGAAAAGTGACGTCGATGTCAGGGAACAGGGAAGTGGAAAGACTGGCGCCACTAATGTAATGAGAGCCACAGGAACCAAGCTCGGCGTTCTAACTCTGGTTCTTGATGTGGTCAAAGGTGCTGGGGCAGTCATGTTAGCCACAGTAATTATAGATGGCAGCAGCGGTAGCTTCATCGTTGGCGGCGTGTCTGTTCATTGGCAACATATAGCCCAAGTTGCAGCTGGCTTGGCTGCAGTAGCAGGACATAACTGGCCTGTATTTGCTAAGTTTAGGGGGGGTAGGGGGGTAACTGCCTATTTCGGCACGGTGTTCGCAATTTTCCCTCCTGCGGGTATATTCGGTGCTGAAGTTGTGGCTATAGCAGCATTACGCAGCCGGCACATGTCCCTTGGTTCTATTCTTGGAGCTTTAGCTGCCTGGTGCTTAATGATACCTCTAACTATCACCTACGACTTACTTCCCCCAATCTACCTAGTTTATGGTTTAGTAGTTATCGCACTGCTCGTCTACCAACATCGGGACAATATAAAACGCTTAAGACAAGGCACAGAACGCCGATTATGGTGAAAAAGCACGAGAGACCATGCCTTTTGAGGGCTTGTCCCCAAGCCGAGCATTGATTGACTTCAACGAGCTAGCAGCAAGCCACCACTGACCTCGGACTAGACGTCCAGGGGCGGTTCGGTCCGCGGTAGTATCTTAGCCAATTCTTCAAAAAGATGACGCTGGTTTTTGTCCAGGTGTTGTGGAGTTATTATGGCTACCTTGACGAGCAAGTCTCCTCTTCCCTTGCCATCAATATAAGAGATTCCCTTGCCTTTAAAGCGAAAGGTTTTCCCATTTTGAGTTCCAGGAGGTATATTTAAATCTACTTTCCCATCCAAAGACGGCACTCTTACCTCATCGCCCAAAGCAGCTTGAGCAAAATTGATGGGTAACTCGCAAAGGATGTCACTGCCATCTCTATGGAATAAATTGTGTGGCTTTACTGAAAAGGTGATATAGAGGTCGCCTGGGGGGCCTCCATATAAACCAGCACTCCCCTCTCCATCCAAGCGTAATCGTTGCCCATCATCCACACCAGCAGGAACCTTAACCATTACCTTGCGCTTTACCTTTATTCTGCCCCTTCCGCGGCATTGAGAACAAGGATTACTTATTACAGAGCCACTACCTCCACAGCGAGAGCAAGTGGTGATATGAGTGAAGCGGCCAAAAATACTTTGCTGGACTTTCCTCACTTGCCCTGTGCCGCGACAATCAGGGCAGGTCTCGGGATTTGTCCCTGGTTTGCTGCCAATGCCATGACACAAAGGGCAGAACTCGATGCGTTGTATTTCAATTTCTTTGCTACAGCTGAATACCGCCTCCGTGAAGGAAAGAGTGAGGTGACTTTGTAAGCTGTCCCCTCTCTGTGGAACCCGCTGAGCAGTCCGGCCAAAGGGGGTGTTAAAACCGCCGAAGAAGGATTCAAAAATATCTCCCAGCCCACCAAAGCCAAAATCGGGAAAGCCTTCCACGACATCTACTCGGCCATAACGATCATACCTACTCCTTTTATCAGGGTCGGAAAGAACTTGGTAGGCCTCGTTTATTTCCTTGAATTTCTCTTCAGCCCCTAGATCCTTATTGCGATCAGGATGGTACTGGAAAGCTAACTTACGAAACGCCCTCTTAATTTCATCATCGCTGGCGTTTCGAGGCACTCCCAGCACTTCATAATAATCTTGTTTTATCGCCATAACCTATAAGTATAACTCTTAAATGCTTGTGCTGACAAATTTTGGGTACTGAATTTGCAAATATTTGACATCGTGAGAACTGATATAATCACAATAGAGTGGAACAGAAAATTACAAAAATTCTCCGCCATCGAAAGAAAGAGAAAATCACCGGCGAAAATCTTAGGGCTTCAGCTGTGCTTATACCTCTTTTTTATGACCAAGGCCAATATCATATCCTATTTACCGAGAGAAGCGATGACGTAGTCTTTCACAAAGGGCAGGTCTGCTTTCCCGGAGGAACCCGGGAGCCATCAGATTCCAGCTTACTCCAAACTGCTCTCAGGGAGAGCCAGGAAGAGATAGGTTTAGAGGCTAGGGATATTGAAATTCTGGGAGAGCTTGACGATAGCATAACCCTTACTAGCAACTATGTTATTTCGCCTTTTGTCGCCTTTATACGCCATCCTCACTCTTTGAGAACCAATGGCAGAGAAGTCAAGGGAGCTTTTTCCGTTCCCCTGGCATTTTTGATGGATGAAGCCAATTTCAAGCAAGAGTCTTACGAATACGAGTATGAAGGGCATATTATCTGGGGGGCTACCGCCAGGATTTTAAGACAGTTTACCGGTTTGTTGAAGTCTGAGAGTGGGGCTTTGCAGTAATCATTTCTTCTCTTTAGCCTTGACTTTGATTGCTTTGGGCTTTACCTCTTCAGCTTTGGGTATAGTAAGAGTTAGAACGCCGTCTTCCATCGTTGCCTCAGTCTTGTCTGGCCTAAGCTCGCCAGGAAGGACCACGCTTCGGACAAAAGCCCCATAGCGTCTTTCTTGGTACAGGTAGTCTTCCCTCTTGACTTCCTGTTTTGCTCTGCTCTCCCCCTTGATTGTCAAGGTGTCGCCGGTAATGTCAATGTTGACATTCTCCGGTTTCACTCCGGGCAAAGCTGCCTTCACCACTACTTCATCGGGTTTCTGGTAAATATCCAGGGCTGGCCCAGCTACTTCACCCAGGCCCTCTAGGGCACGAGAGGGGCGAACAAAGCTGTCCTCGAACAACCTGTCCATTGCCTGTCTCAAGCTCATAAGGTCAGTAAACGGGTGCCGTCTCTCTATAGCCATCTGCATTACCCCCTTTCTTTAATTTTTTACTGAGCCCCACTCTCAGTTCACTAGACATTATAAGAAAGTTAATTAATTTTGTCAAATCCTCTCCAATTTTGTTTAAGTACATTTGACAAATATTTTAAATAATTTTATAATTAATGCAAAATCATTAGAGAAGAGAGATGGCTGGCAAGGACTATTATCAAATTTTAGGCGTAGGTAGGAATGCTTCGGAAAAGGAAATCAAGCAGGCCTACCGCCGTTTGGCTCGCAAACATCATCCCGATATCAATCCTGGTGACAAATCGGCTGAGGCAAAATTTAAGGAGATAAATGCGGCTTACGAGGTCCTCTCTAATCCTGAAAAGCGAAAGAAGTATGACCAATTCGGTGAACAATGGGAATATGCTGACCAGTTTACTAAAGCTGGAGGACGGGAGAGAGTTCGGTGGGATTTTGGCAAAGGTGGCACAACTTTCGAATATGGTGACCTGAGCCGCCTTGGCGACATTTTCTCAAGCTTATTCGGCGATTCTGGTATAGGCTCCAGGATGAGGCGTGGGCCACGACGTGGTCAGGATATAGAGTCCCCCATCGAGGTAACCCTTGAAGAAGCGTACCATGGCTCTACGCGCATGATGCAACTTCAGGCCGAGGAGCCCTGTACAGCTTGTGGCGGCACGGGCAGAGTGGGCAATCGAGTCTGTACTATTTGTAATGGCGCTGGTGGAAAAATAATTCCCAAGCGCCTCGAGGTTAAGATTCCAGCGGGAGTTAGAGATGGCTCAAGGATTCGCATAGCCGGGGAAGGCGGCCTCGGTCTTGCCGGTGGCGGCAAGGGCGATCTCTATCTGGTAGTAAAAGTTCTTTCCCACAAGCTCTTTGAGCGCAAAGGGGATGACCTCTATACTGAAATCTCAGTGCCTTTGGCAATCGCCATATTGGGTGGCGAGGTCAGGTTGCCCACTTTGAATGGCAATATATCTCTTAAAATACCACCGGAGACTCAAAACGGAAAGGTTTTCCGCCTGGCAGGAAAGGGCATGCCCCAGCTAGGCAATAGCAAGTACGGCAGTAT
>Ga0209636_10004779_pt1 | contig 13838 bp, 6 predicted proteins | sample DeeMarSWOR152_54_FD_187464 | JGI IMG/M metagenome (GOLD analysis project Ga0209636, IMG submission 187464) | Marine sediment microbial communities from White Oak River estuary, North Carolina - WOR-1-52-54 (SPAdes) (version 2) | ecosystem: Environmental > Aquatic > Marine > Intertidal zone >...
GGGTGGTACCAACTCTTGCGCTGGTCGAAGCTGCTGACGAAGCCGATGGTCTTGTCCCCGGCGTCGCGGAGGTCGCGGAACGTCTTGTATTGCGCCTCCCGCAGCAGTGGTCCGACGTCGTACATCGGCGGCAGGAAGTTCTCCGGTGTCTGCGGCTCACCGGCTGTGCAGAGCGAAATCACGCAGAACGGCATCTGGGCGTCATTGAAAGCCGAACGCCAGGCGGCGATCATTTCCCCGAAGACCTGGTAGTACATCCTCGCTCCGGCAGAACCGCCGAAACAGTTGTTGAAGCCCTGATGAAAGACGGCGCCCTTGACCGCAAGGCCTTCCAGGGGCCGGATGACACTTGCATAACAATAGCCGGGTCGGTTTCTGTCGCCGGCCGGGCCGGGCCGCAGGTCGCTCGGCGGTTTGCTGTCCGGGGGCAACGGGTTACCCTGCTCAGCCCGTTTCTGTTTATTCCGTTCATAATTGTCAATTCGCTGCTGCAGGTCGGCCTGCGGATCGAATGCGGCGATCCTGTCGGTCCAGTCCTTGAGCATGTCTCGCGTTTCCTTGCCGCCGATCTTCGCAAGGAGGTCCCTCGGTGTCCACGTTTCAACGGTCGTTCCGCCGATCGAGGCATCAATCAGTCCGATTGGAATCCGGCTGGCCATGTGGATGCGTCGCCCGAAGACATACCCTATTGCGGAGAATTCCTTCACGGTTTCGGGGGAGCAGACCTCCCAATCCCCTTTGCGGAAATGCCTGCTCGACCACGAACTCCACTCATGCAGACGTTGAAAACTCGCGACCGACTCGAATCCCTGTCCCTGGGGCGGCGTGAGCAGGCGGATTTGAGGGAAGTTCGCCGAGACGATTTCCAACTGCCCGTCGTCAACCTTGCTGATGTCGAATTCCATATTGCTCTGCCCTCCGAGGACCCAGACGTCGCCGATCAGTATGTTGGTCAACTGCAGCGTCCGATCGGCGCCCTTGACGGCCATCGTCTGTGGTGCGGCATTAGCGGGCATTGACGGCAGACTAACGCGCCATGATCGGTCATTACCCGCAGTGGCCCGGGCCTTGCGCCCGGCGAACTCTACAACAACGTCCTCTCCGGGTGCGGCCCAGCCCCAGACGACCACCGGCTTGTCGCGTTGGATAACCATGTTCGTCTGAAAGACATTGCTGACGCAAAGCCCCTCACCAATCGCCGGGACCTCGACCGCGTCTTCCCTGGGCATGGGCTGTTTTTGGTCGGCGGCAACATCACCGGCGCACAGTACGATTGACAGTAGAATCGATAGTTGGCAGATGGCAAATCTGCTGCTCATGGCTTTCTCCTCAGGATCGGTTTCACCAAAAAGTCATTGAACTTAGTTTAAGGCAACAGCCCATTCACCTTTTCTCACACGCCGACGAATCGGGCAACTCACGGGTGTTAAGAGTGCCGGCTTCTGAAAGAAACCGTCTTTCGCACCGTCACACCTCTTGATGGCCGTTTTCACTTTGGAAGACCCGAGACCACTTCGGAATTACACAGCTACCGGCACCACCAGTTGCTGTGGTCTGGTTCATTCGAATATGTTATCATGTTTGACTGCTGTCTCAAACAGTATTCTGAGTGTCGTAATTTAGCGAATATTCGGAGCATGAATCACGGCAAAGGGCAATGCCTGCCGGTGTTGCCCACGGGGACGGAGTTTGTCGCAACGGGAATTGGGGAACTGGACGGCTACCCTATAGTGACGCGTACGTTCTGTTGGGAACAGTGAACCTCGAACGTGGTGAGACTGAGAAGCCGCTGATGCGCATCGGACGATCCCGAAGAACCACTGGTTGGATCCAAGTGTGTGAAACATCCCACTTTAGACATTGCCTAACAAGACTCGAGTGCTGTGCGCTTTAGTAGAAAGGAAGAGAAGAAGTGATCTCGAGGGTTACCCAGCAAGATATTTCTGAGAATTGCGGTGTCATGACTACGATTGTTCGATCCATGGGCGTCGTGGCAGCCCTCTTCATTCACGTTGTAACCGCCGTGGCAGGCGAAGTTGGCTTGGGTGAATCAGCCATCACTGAACATGCTGAGCGGGGGGGATTTGTTGTCTATATCGGCCAGCAGGAGTCTACGGTCGACGCATTTAGTGCACGCAATAACTGCAGTCTCCATGTTCTGAGCCCTGACAAGGCTTTGGTGGCCAGTATTCGCAAGCGATTGAGACAATCGCGCTTGTATGGTCGATGCAGTGTGGAATACTGGGAGGGTGGTGAATTGCCTTACGTGGAGAATCTGGTCAGCCTGCTTGTCTGCGACGATTCGAGGACTCTGAATCGCAAAGAGATACTTCGCGCCCTGTCCCCCGGCGGGCTGGCTCTCTTGCGCAAGGGAGATGCGTGGGAGTCGCTGCGCAAACCGCCTAGTCCGAACACGGATGACTGGCCACAATATCTGTACGATTCCGGGAATAATCCGGTCTCCCGCGACACTGTAGTGGCTCCGCCGCGTCATCTGCAGTGGCGCGGCAGTCCCAGGTGGGGACGATTCCATGAGAAGATGTCCAGTTTTGCCGCGATGGTATCCATGGGTGGGAGAGTCTTCTACATCATGGACGAGGGATCACCGGCGTCGCTGTTCTTTCCGGCCAACTGGCAACTGACGGCCAGGGACGCTTACAACGGTACGGTACTGTGGAAGAGGCCCATCGGCAAATGGGTGACGCGGTTATTTCCCTACAAGGCCGGCCCGTCAACGGTGCCCCGGCGTCTGGCGGTGACCGAGGATGCGCTCTACGTTACCCTCGGCATCGACGCTCCCCTGAGCAAGCTGGATCCTAAGACCGGCAAGACGCTGAAGACCTATTCCGACACTGAGAAGACAGATGAGATCATTCTTGCGGGAGATCTCCTTCTGGCCGTGGTCCGGGATCAACACACGATTCCGTCTACTGAGGACGAGATCGCGTTTCCAGGTCGAGGCTTGAACAGGAATTTCTGGGTCAAAGACCAGCCTGCCCAACTCAAGGCGATCGACCCGGTATCCGGCGTCATACGCTGGAAGGTGCGTATGCCCATTGCACCGCTGTGCACCGGCGCGGATGACAAACGGGTTTACCTGTGCGACTACAAGGATGTTATCGCCCTGGACCGCGTATCCGGCAAGGTGGTCTGGACCAGCAGCGATGTGAATATTGCGGACGTATACCCGTCCGGTTACGCGCCACGTCTGGTTGTCAGCGATGGTGTTGTTCTCTTCGCAGGCAGTGAAAACGCAATGAAACATCGAGGGTCATGGGCAACGCCTTCAGATCGTCTTGTCGGCCTTTCTGCGGAGACGGGCAAACAGCTCTGGGAGGCGGATCATCCGGCCTCAGGATTTCAGTCGCCGGAAGACATTTTCGTGATCAAGGGTACTGTGTGGTTTGGCGCGACCAAGGACGGCCGTCAGAAGGGTCCGTTCCACGGCATCGATCTGCACAGCGGTGAGCTTCTGTGCACGTTCGACCCGGACAACACCTCCTACTGGTTTCATCAGCGCTGCTACCCACAGAAGGCGACGGATAGGTACATACTTACCAGCCGGACGGGACTGGAATTCGTTGATCCTGAGACAAGACACTGGGAACTCAACCACTGGGTTCGGGGAGCCTGCACCTACGGTGTTATGCCGGCCAACGGTCTGGTCTATGCCCCGGCTCATCCCTGTGCCTGCTACCCGGAAAGCAAACTCTCCGGCCTGAATGCCATGGCCGCAACACAACGCTACTGTCTGGATTCCGCGAAGACGATGGAACGGTTGCACGAGGGACCTGCATACGATGCAAAGGTTGCCGCCCCTACAGCGTCGTCCTACGATTGGCCGCTGTTTCGCTGTAATCCTGAACGGTCGTCCTATGTGCCGACCAAACTCAAAGGTGAGCCGGCCAAAAAGGAGTCTGCCTTTCCGCCGGCGCAGCCCAACTGGAGCGTGGATGTTCCCATCTGGGTACGGGCCATCTTTGTCACCGAAGAGGCACTTTTTGTGTGCGGACCAAGAGACTTGTACGACGAGGACAAGGCCGTTGCGCCGGGAAGCTCTCTGAGCACCGGTGATCCCCAGTTGGCCCTTCAACAAGAGCACACCGAAGGCAGGCATGGTTCAGTTCTCAAGGTTTTTGACAAGAGGAGTGGCAAGGAAATCAGTTCGCTCGAACTCGACGATATGCCCACCTGGGACGGCATGATCACTGCCGAGGGCAAGATCGTTATGACTACAGTCAACGGGAGGATACTGTGCCTTGACGCGCGGTAGAGCTGCAGTTGGGACAATGAAAGCAGATGCGGCATTTACCGTTGCTAACGTTGGAATCAGGTAGGCTCGATAGGAATTCCATTATGAAGAGGTACCTATTAGCAGCAATCTTCGCGGTCTGCGGTAATGTATTATTGGCGGAAAGTGAGCTAAGCAGCATCGTAGACACTGCCGATGTCAAAGGTGGTCTGGTTGTACATCTCTACTGTGGTGACGGCAAAGGCACTGTGGCTTTGCATGGGAACAGTCGTTTTGTCGTGCACGGCCTCGATGCGGATGTGAGCGCTGCCTGTAAGCATATTCAGTCGCTAGGCTTGTACGGAAAGGTGTCGGTCGCCGGCTGGAAGGGCGAGCTTTTGCCTTACGCTGATAACCTGGTAAATCTGATTGTCGCGGACGACCTCGGCAAAGTGCCAATAGAGGAAGTTATGCGGGTGCTGGCGCCAAATGGCGTGGCATGGATTGGCGGTGATAAGACCGTCAAGCCGTGGCCGCAAGAGATCGACGAATGGCCTCAACACCATCATGGGGCCGACAACAACGCGGTGGCGCGCGATAGCGTGGTGGGGCCGCCACGGCGTTTTCAGTGGATTGCCGACCCGGTATGGAGCCGGTCGCATTTGGGCATGGCGTCGATCACCAGTATGGTGTCTGCGAATGGTAGGCTTTTCTCTATCGAAGACCATGCTTGCGTCGAGAACCCGGCCTTGCCGGGCAAGTTCTCCCTAATATGCAGAGACGCATTCAACGGTATTGTGCTGTGGCGTCACCCGTTTCCTGACTGGCATCCGGTGAACATCTTTATCAAGCTCACACCGTCGCAATTGCAGCGTCAGCTTGTCGCTGTCGACGACAAGGTCTACTGCACGCCTGGGCTCAATGCTCCGATTACGGTGTTCGATGCGACCACAGGGAAGGTTCTCATGAAGTATGACGGCACCGAAATGACTCAGGAGTTCGTCTACGATAAGGGTGTCTTATTCGCCGTGATTGGGGATCCTGTGGATACTTCTTCAGTCGGCGGCGGAAGATTCACACTTGGAGACACCGGGTTTCCCGCCGAGGTTTACAGTCCAGTCATCAAGCATAGTGACGATCCCAAGTGTGCGATTGCGGCTATTGAAGCTGCCTCGGCCCGTGAACTCTGGAGCAAGAACGGGGAAGTGACAAGTGGCTATCAGGGCGCTTCACTGGCCGTTCTCGGCTCGAACGTCGTGTACGCGACACTGGATGCTGTGGTATGCCTCGACCGAAGCTCCGGCAAGCCGCGGTGGCGAACTGTGCTGAAGACCTCAGCACAGAAGGCAGGCAGCGGCAGGAACGGGGACAGTTACTTGAAGCCGAATGCCCGAAGGAATTCCGTTACACTTGTCCTTTCAGATAAGGCGGTCTATCTGGGCGCAGGGAACTCGCTGACGGCATTCGCCGTCAAGGATGGCGCGGAGCTGTGGAGCGTCACGACCCGCATGAATCATCATAAGCCGCCTGATATCTTCCTGACCGGCGGAGCCGTTTGGACCGCAAACAACAAAGCATACGATCCATTGACCGGTGAACCGATCAGGGTTCTCTCCCAGAAGATGACCGGTCCCATGGGGCATGATCGCTGCTACCAGAATCGCATTACGGATCGGTGGTATATCAACACGGCTTCCGGGGGCAGTGATTTCCTGGCGCTGGACGGGTCGGGTGAGTTTCCGTCTCCGTGGGGGCGGAGCACCTGCGGTATCGGCCACTTGCCCTGCAATGGCCTTCTGTATCTCGGACCGCCGGCCTGTTCGTGCGGGAATAAGGTCCAACTTAACCGCTTGAACGCATTGGCCGCCGAGCCGGGTCTGACCTCATCGGGCCAACCCTTGAACATCGCCGTTAATCCGCAATTGCAGAAAGGACCGGCATATACCGACCCCGTTAGATCGACAACCGAGCTTACCAATTCCGACTGGCCAACATATCGGCATGATTCAAGTCGCAGCGGACATACCAGGGCAGCGGTAGGAGGGCGGATCCAGCCCCTGTGGCGGACCCAACTGAGCACTCGCGTCAGCCCGCCTGTTATTGTTGCGGGTCAGGTCTTCGTGGCCGACATAGACGCTCACGCTGTGTGCGCATTGAATGCCGACGACGGCAAGATGCAATGGAGCTATACAACAGGTGGGCGGGTGGATTCGCCGCCGACCTGGCATGACGGACGACTTCTGTTTGGCTCTCACGATGGTTGGGTGTATTGTTTGAGGGCACAGGATGGCTCATTGATATGGCGGTTCAAAGCATTGCCCGATCGACTGATATGTGCCCACGAACAGATTGAGTCCGCCTGGCCGGTTTGTGGGAGCATACTGGTTGAGAACGATATCGCCTATTTCGTGGCAGGCCGGAACTCGTTTGTGGATGGTGGACTCTTCCTCATCGGACTCGACCCCAGAACCGGCCGGATGATTCATCAGAGGAACTTGTACGGGCCTTATGACGAAAACGGTCACCCGGTTGTGAGTAAGGCTACGGCTCTGGGAGGTACCGGAGCTGGCGGTGTTGAAGGGAACAAAGGCGACGTTCTGTCGGCCCGCGGGGAGCACCTCTTCCTGAGGCACCGGGCGTTCGAGAAAGACCTCGATACACCCAGCCCCGACGAACATCCCCTGCCGCATCTGATTCCGTCACACGGTTTTACGGAGAGAACGCCGCATCACCGCAGTTTCTGGACGATTGATACAGAGCTTTACTATGACCGTTGGACCGCGACTCTGGGGGTGCAAGGGGACATACTGGTTAGGGACGGCAGGCGTTACTATGAAGTCAGAGGTTATCCGCCGGGACGCTATACCACTTACGATGTGCGAAAGAATGCCTACACTATCTTCGCCGGTGAACTTTCACACGAGGAGCCGCAGAAACAAGATGTGCGAGAGCATAAGAAGCTGTGGCAGGCAAAGATACCGCTAACGGGTAGAGCGATGGCTCTGGTGGACGACGTCCTGTTCGTGGCTGGTACGCCGGCGGTGTTCCCGGAAGGCGACCTGGCAAAGGCATATGAAGGCCGAATGGGTGGTGTGCTTTGGGCGACGACCGCTGCCGACGGTAGGAAGCTAATGGAGTACAGATTGGATGCAGCTCCGGAGTGGGATAGTCTTGCAGCCGTTCACGGTCGCCTGTTTCTGTGCACTTCCGACGGCAAGATACATTGCTTTGCCGGCAAAGAAAATTAGTGATCGGGTATCCAGTCTGTTCATTGAGAACAGGGAAGTGCGTTGCTTGTGAATAATGGTTGTGAAGATTAGTGATTAGGATGTGTTCGTGCTGGTACAGTAATACCTAATAGCATGCGAGATTTCGTAATGAACAGAAGAGACTTCTTGAGGAACACTGTTGCGGCAATTGGAGGGATTGCTCTGAAAACGGGAGCAGTTGCTGCCGCTGCCGAGATAGCAGAAACGAAAACAGCAGGCCTCAGGCCGAACGTGGTCATCACCCTCGCCGATGACATGGGCTACGGCGACCCCCGCTGTTTTAATCCAGAATCCAAGATTCCGACGCCGAATATCGACCGGCTCGCAAGGGAAGGCATGCGTTTCACGAACGCGCACTCGCCGTCCGCGATTTGTGTGCCCACCCGCTACGGGCTGCTCACCGGACGCTATCCCTTCCGAACGTGGACAGAGAAGGAGCGGCGAAAAAAGGATGACAAGGGCTGGGAATGCCCCCATTACGGACTGCCGACGATTGCCAGGGATCGACGCGAAGGCAAGGAGACTTTGAACCTGGCACAGCTGTTTCAGCAAAACGGTTATGCCACGGCCGCTCTGGGCAAATGGCATCAGGGGCAACTGCGAAAGACGCAGGACGATGGGACCTTTGCGGCCGCCCCCATTCATTTCGGTTTTGATTATTTCTTCGGGTTCGAAGCATCGGGCGGCCCCCGCGCCTGGGTCGAAAACGATCGCTTTGTTAAAGCGCCCACTGAAACAATAGACGTGACATTCGAATCGTATGTGCCGGGAGATCCCTGCAAAGCTCATTATTTTTCCGGTGCAGCAGCACCAGGCTGGGATTTCTATAAAGTGCTGCCTACACTCTCGGAAAGAGCAGACACTTGGTTAACGAAACACGTGGCGGCCAACAGGACACAGCCGTTCTTCCTGTATTACCCGCTCCCGGCCCCCCATACTCCCTTGACGCCAGGCCCGGCCGAACGGGGTAAGAGCGGCGCGGGATTTTATGGTGACTATGTCGTGTCCGTAGATGTCAACATCGGCCAGCTGCTTGCGGCTTTGAAACGATTGGGCCTTGATGAAAACACGCTGGTGTTCTTCTCGAGTGACAATGGCCCGGCCTACTGGAGGGAACTCAGAACAGATCGTTTCCAACACCGTGCAGCCGGTCCTTGGAACGGCGGGAAAGGGAGTATACTCGAAGGCGGACATCGTATGCCGTTCATTGCGCGTTGGCCGGGGCATGTCCCTGCGGGCACGACCTGCGATCAGAGGATCTGCTTTACCGATTTTCTCGCGACCATGGCGGACATGCTTGAAGTATCTCTGCCCGATGATGCTGGAGCGGACAGTTTCAGTTTCCTGCCACTGCTGCACGGCGAAACACCGGCGAAGCCCATCCGAACGTCCCAGATCCATGATCAATATGGTAGCTATAGGGTCGGGTACACTTACGGCGATTGGAAACTCATTTTGCCGAGTCGGACGTACTTCGTACATGACCGAAAGATGGTTCCAGATCACGTAGTACAGGACAAGCCCTTCGAATTATACAATCTGCGCACGGACCCGTGTGAAACGACGAATTTGGCAGAGGAGAATCAGGAACGGTTCCAGTCTGTTTTTGCGGCTTTGAAGGCAGACATAGAACGGGGACGTTCACGCCCGTAAATTAAGAGAGGAAGAAAGAGGAAAGAATGAAAGACAGTAGATCGATGTTCGCCGTATTGCTTATGGTTGTTATGTCCAGCGCTTTGTCGTCATGGGGAGCCCAAAAGCCGAACGTGATCATCATCTTCACCGATGACCAGGGCTCTGTTGACATGAACATCTATGGCTCGACCGACCTCACCACGCCAAACATGGATCAACTCGCCCGACAAGGCGTGCGCTTTACACAGTTCTATGCCGCCGGGCCGGTTTGTGTTCCCTCACGCGTGGGCTTGCTGACGGGGCGTATTCCGCAGTACGGCGGTCTGGAGGGAAGCGGGCCGTTGGGATCACAAATTATGATTGCTGAAGAGATGAAGCAGGCCGGATATGCCACGGCACATATCGGCAAATGGCATCTCGCTCACGGCCCCGACGCCCTTCCCAATGACCAGGGATTCGACTATTCCTTTGGGCATCTTGACGGATGCATCGACAACTACTCGCATTTTTTCTACTGGAGCGGCCCGAACAGGCATGATCTTTGGCGCAACGGCCGGGAAGTTTTTCACGATGGCGAGTTTTTCCCCGACCTGATGGTCAAGGAAGCCGGCGACTTTATGGAGAAGAACAAGGACAAGCCGTTCTTTCTATACTTTGCCATGAACACGCCGCACTACCCCTATCAGGGGACACCAAAATGGCTGGAACACTACAGCAACCTTGAATACCCGCGCAACCTCTACGCCGCTTTTATTTCCACCATGGATGAACGAATTGGCCGGTTGCTGAAGAAAGTGGACGATTTGGGACTGAGAGAGAAGACGATCGTGATTTTCCAGTCGGACCAGGGGCATTCAACAGAAGTCCGCGCTCACGGAGGCGGCGGCAATTCGGGACCCTATCGGGGCGCCAAGGGCAGCCTGTACGAGGGCGGGCTGCGTGTCCCTGCCATCATCTCATGGCCCGGTCACCTGCCCGAAAACCAGGTGCGCGCCCAGATGGCAACGAGCTGCGACTGGTATCCCACCATTCTGGAATTGTGCAGACTCCCGGGTGCAAAGCACAGGATAGACGGCAAGAGCCTGGTGCCGATTCTGAGGGAAGCTAAGGCGACTTGCGCGCACGAAAGTTTCTATTGGAAATTCAGAGATAGCTGGGTTGTCCGCCAAGGGAATTGGAAATTGATGGTCTCCAAGAAGAAAACCGAACTTTACGATATTCCGAACGATCCCGGTGAGGCGACGAATCTGGCTGCCGAGCATCCCGAAGTCGTCACGCAACTCAAGAGCGCAGGCAAGGAATACCAATCCCAAGCCGTGTTATACAAATGAAAGAAGGAGTAAGAAGAATGAAAACAAGAAAACCTGTATTCGCTTTATTGCTTATGGCTGTTTTGTTCTGCACGTTGCCCTTATGGGGAGCAGAGAAGCCGAACGTTATCCTGATCATGGCCGACGATATTGCCTACGACAACATCGGCTGCTATGGCAGCGAGTATTTCAAGACCCCGCGTCTGGACAAGTTGGCCCGGACTGGGGCCAAGTTTAATCATTGTTATTCCATGCCTTTATGCACACCCAGCCGCGTGAAGATCATGACGGGCCGCGACAATATCCGCAATTACGTTGGATTCGGCAGTCTCGACAAGAACGAGACAACCTTTGGAACGATGATGAAGAATGCCGGGTACGCCACTGCGGTTGCCGGCAAATGGCAACTCAACGCCTGGAAAAACGGTTCACTTGCTTCCGATTGCGGGTTCGACACCTACTGTCTCTGGCATTATCCCGGAACAAAACGTGAGCGGTACTGGAATCCCAGCATCATGCGTGACGGGGAATTGGTTCCGGTGACTGCCGACTCTTATGGCCCGGATATCTGCACCGATTTTATTATTGAGTTCGTTGAGAAAAACAAAGAGCGTCCCTTTTTTATCTATTACCCCATGATTCTGGTTCATGGTCCGTTCCCACCGACGCCGGACAGCAAAGATCGTAATTCAAAGGACAAGACGTCGAATTACCGTGACATGGTCGCCTACATGGACAAGTGCGTAGGGCGGATTGTGGACGCATTGGATGGAAACGGGGTGCGTAACAACACCGTGGTCATGTTTACGACCGACAATGGAACCGGTGTAGGTCTCAGCTACCCCTTCAAGGGGGAAGAGCGTAAGGGAGAGAAGGGCCGGCCAACGGATGGCGGAAGTCATGCACCGCTCATTGTCAATTGCCCTGGACAGGTGCCTGCAGGAACTGTTACGGACGATCTTGTGGACTTCTCCGATTTCCTGCCCACAATCGCAGAAATTGGCAAAGCGAAGCTTCCTGATGTGACCCTGGATGGGCGGAGTTTTTGGCCACAGTGCTTGGGAAAGAAAGGCAATCCCCGCGAGTGGATCTTTCAATACTACAACCCAAGAGGAAAAACGGAGCCCGTCATCTGGGCCCAGGATCAACATTACAAGTTGTATTCCCACGGGAAATTCATCGAAGTGAAGGATCGGCATGAGAAGACGGACATCTTGCCTGGGACCGGGTCTGCGCCGGCCGAAGCGGCACGTAGGAAGCTCCATGCCGCCATCGATTCCATGCCCAAGAGCAATCCACACATGTCGCAGAAGAAGCAAGAAACCAGAAAGACGAAGGGGCCAAAGAAGCAGGAAGGCAAGACAAACTGAAGAAGTGCTCGAAGAAACAGCCCTGAGCTTTACTCAATTATCGGCAGGATGAACATTACATGAACCGCATATTCACGTACTTTGGTCCATCTATGATAGCGGCCATTTGCACCCTACTGTTTCTCGGCCAAGCCATGGCCACCGAAACCCTACCGTCGTTGAAAGACGACAAAGCACCAGAAGCATTTGAGGAACTGTGGTCGGGATTTGATCCGCGCAAAGAACCCCTTGATGTTGAGGTGCTTCATGAGTGGGAAGAAGACGCGGTCGTCCTAAAAGTGATTCGGTTTCGGGTCGGAATCTTCAAAGGGAAGAAGGCGATGATGGCGGCCGTCTATGGCTATCCCAAAGGCGCAAGGCAGCTCCCCGGACTGGTGCAGATCCATGGTGGCGGCGGAGCGGGTACGCAAGAGCCGGTTATGGCGAACGCGAAAGAGGGCTACGCCACAATCTCGATTTCCTGGGACGGGCGAATACGCTCTTCCGGTTATCCGATCGACAACGAGGCCAAGCAGTTGTTCTGGGACGGCAGGAAAGACGATCCGAAGTATCGGCCGACCACGGACTGGGGGGATCTTCCCGGCTTCTTCCATCCGCGCCGGTATCAGGATCATAAGGCACCTGAGCGCCGCCTCGATCCGGTCGACTCGCCGCGTAACAGTCCGTGGTTTCTGTGGGCGATGGGGGCCAGAAGAGCAATTACTTTTCTTGAACAGCAGCCTCAGGTAGATGGAGATCGGATAGGTGTATACGGACACTCGATGGGCGGAGAGTTGACCGTCGCGGTCGCCGGTTCCGATTCCCGAGTGAAAGCGGCCTCACCGTCTTGTGGCGGAATCACCGGCGACAAACCCGTAGATCCGCTCAGCAACATGCGCGCACATAAGCGGATTGCGTGTCCGATTCTGTTTCTGATACCGACCAATGACTTCCACGGCAGAATCCATGATCTGCCGGCGGCCGTTGAGCGGCTCAAAACCAACCAGTGGCGGATCGTCAGCATGCCGCACCGAAACCATTCCAATGACCCGCAGCATCTGGCCAGTGTGACACTGTGGTTTAATCAAGTCCTGAAGAACGAATTCGTGATGCCAGAGAATCCGGAGACGAAGCTGGTTCTTGATACCGCGGACAAAACGCCGGTCTTCTCCGTCACTCCGGACGATTCCCGCAAGATTCTATCGGTCGAGGTTTATTACACTCAGCAAGACAACACCGATTACAAAGGTCGTGTGACCGCTATGACAAAACACTGGCAGTATGCGCCGGCCAAGGAATCGGAAGGCACCTGGATCGCCCCCCTGCCACTGTTCTCGACCGACCGCCAGTTGTGGGTCTACGCGGATATTGCTTATGCCCTCGACCGGGAAGTGTTCAGTTCTGGTGGCGGTCGCATCGTAAGTTCCGACACATTCAACCTGTCTTCACTCCTGCGCATGGCCAGCGCGGATCAACTCAAAGCGGCCGGCGTCAAAGCAAGCACCAAATCCAATCTCCTCATTGAGGACTTCCAGGGTGACTGGGAGAAGGAATGGTTTGCGAAGGGCGCGAATGGCCGAAGGACGTTTAAATTACGCAGTCCTCAATACCAGGCTCCACCCCACAGCAGGCTTGGCCTGGAAGTTCAGTCGGACAAGAAGGGACGGGTGCAACTTGGTATGGAAATCGAAAAGGACTCCTTCAATTACACGATTTCTATGGATGGAGATTCACAGTGGCAGCAAGTCGTTCTCTCTCCATCCGATTTCCGGAGCAAGAACGGCGAGACGCTTAAGGATTGGAACGACGTCGACGTCGTCATCTCGATACCACGGGATTGGACCTGGCAGGACCTGGAGATGCGTAATTTGACATGGCTTGATAGTGACAAACAAGGAGACAACATACGATGAGAAACTCAGTTCTGCTTCTTATGCTTATGCTCGCCGTCACTGTGCATGCGGGCGAGAAGCCCAACATCGTCGTCATCTATGCTGATGACATGGGCTATGGGGACTGCACCGTGAACAATGCGCAGTCGAAG
>Ga0209636_10004781_pt1 | contig 13836 bp, 12 predicted proteins | sample DeeMarSWOR152_54_FD_187464 | JGI IMG/M metagenome (GOLD analysis project Ga0209636, IMG submission 187464) | Marine sediment microbial communities from White Oak River estuary, North Carolina - WOR-1-52-54 (SPAdes) (version 2) | ecosystem: Environmental > Aquatic > Marine > Intertidal zone >...
GAGGATGGTATTAGGAATAGTTTTTTAACGTCGTTAGCGGGGAAAAAATGGAGCGAAGGGCGCGTCGGAACTAATGGTTTGGTAGCTTACTTATTAAAGGTTAATGAGGAACGTTGCAAGCCCCCGTTAGATACCGACGAAGTAGAAACTATTGCCCGGAGTATCTGTAATAATTATGAACCGGGCGGGGGGGAAGAACCTAGCATACCCGAAATTTTAACCGAAGAGACTCGAACCATAATAAATAAAATGTTAGAAGCTATCCCCGGGGATATAGATAAGGTAACTTTGCCCGAAAAACTCCTACCTGTTCTCGATACCCTGGCAACTTTAGAAGAGGTACAAGCCGAAGCATTTTTGAATTACGATATTAAGAAGCGTTTCAAGTTAACGAGTAAGGATGTCGAAGGTTATCGAAAAATAGTTACTCGTATTAGAAAGAATCTCAGCGGCTCAGCAATGACGATAAAGTATTCGGAGACGCCGCCGAAAAGGGTATATGTAGCCATAATACCGGGCCTCGTTGATATTGTAGATCAAGATGGGGAACCCGTTTTTTTGATGAAAGAAGGCGACGACTTAACGGCTGTAGCTGAGATTCCTTTCGATGGTAAAATATATATCCCGCCGCGATCTGAAAAGATCCGGTGGAGTTTACCCGAAGCAGAGGAGGTCATAAACCAATTTAACGTTGCTAAAAATTCTTCAATAGCTTCCTTTGGGAGCTCTTTATACGATGATTTAGTTGAATTCCACAAGTCACTGTCCGAACTTCCGGACGGGCGGTACTATGACCTTTTAGCCCTTTGGGATATCCATACTTACTTTTTAGAAAACTTCCGATTTTCTCCGGTGCTATGTTTTTACGCAATTCCTGAGAGGGGAAAATCACGAACGGGGCGCGGGTTGTTGAGCGTATCTTACCGCCCGCTTCACGTCACATGTTTGCGTGACGCGCATCTAATAAGGTTTGCCAATTGTTTTTGTGGAACGCTGTTTTTCGATATGAAAGATGTTTGGAAAAAAGCGGAAAGAAGCGGTAGCGAGGACATACTGCTTCACCGTTTTGAAAAAGGAGCTGAGGTCCCACGTGTGAACAACCCCGACCGGGGGGCGTTTGAAGACACGGATTACTATACGGTTTTCGGTCCGACGGTCATTGCGACCAACAGGCCGATCCACGATATTTTGGGCACACGGGCCATCACAATAAATATGCCAGAATCATCCCGCGAATTCGGACACGACGCAACTGTGGAAAGCGCTATGCCGTTAAGAATAAGGCTACTGGTTTTAAGGGCTCTCTATTTAGGGAAAGAGTTGCCCGGCGTAGAGAGGCCGGCTAGGGGGCGTTTAGGAGACGTTTTAGAACCGCTACGTCAGATAATCCGGTTGATAAAGCCCGAGAGAGAGGCGGTTTTTATCGGGCTTGTTGGAGAGTTAGAAGAAAAAAGACGTTTGGATAAAGCCGATTCTTTTGAAGGGGAAATTTTACGAACGATAATCAATTCTGAAGGGCAAGTGGAAAAAGGCCTCCTGATGTACGCGGCCGTAGCGGAAGCTTATAATCGCGGCAAACCTAACGCATCCCATATAGACAGCAGAAGGATTGGCAGCGTGGTCAAAGCTATGGGGATTCCAAAAAAGGTAACAAATAAAGGTACAGCCATGATTTGGGATTACCAGCAGTTAGACCAGCTGAAAGTGAAATACGGGTTAGACCAGGAGGATGTCGGCGATTCGGATAATGAAGAAGGTGAAGAAGGTGAAGATAATATCAGGTCTGCGGACCGTCTTTCACACATCTCTCCTGAGTATTCGGGAGGTAAGGTCTCTTAACCTTAACGATGATGTGGTTATGCCTAATTTGGTTAAATTAAGGTAAAACCCCCTTGGAGGTTTGACTAGGGCAGCGGCTTTTTTTATGGTCCTGCCCTTTTTAATATAGAACGTAAAAAATATAACAATACTAGAAAAGTCAATATCCCCCCAACAAAAGGGTTATATATCGAAGCATAAGCTTATAACTCAAATTATCTTCACCTTCTTCACTTTCTTCACCCGTCTAAAAACGAACCCTCCCGGAGAGGAGGGGAGTAATAAGATTCATCAAAATGATGTTTTGGGGTGTTTCACCCCATATTATTTTCGTTCGTTTTTTCGACGCCCTGCGATTCGTTATTCGTACCCTCTTCAAAAAATTTTTTTGAAAATAATTTTCCCCCCGGGTTCCTGGGAACTATACGCCACCATGTTACCGTCGTGTTTAGGTTATGGAATTATTGTTTTAAAAAGAGGAGGCGAAAACCGCGACTATCTACTCCTCTCTCTCTGGATTTCTACACTGCGTTTCCCGGCGATCCTCAAAAAAATACGGTTTTTTCCATTACCCGGTAATGGAAAACCATTAAGGTAGTAATGGTACAGTAATGAAAATATCGTCACGATAAAGACCCCCCATCCCCGGATAGCGCCTGTTACGCGGGGGAGGTAATCTAATAAAAGAGGGAGCCGAAGCTCCCGATTATTACGGCGCCTTAGCCATTCGCGTTCCTTCTGCGGATGGAGTGGATTTCTTCGCGGCTTTCTTCTTAACTTTCTTCACAGGTTTTCTGGTCCTTTTGGATTTCGTAGTAAGAATTTTAATACCTGCCTTAACTTTCGTCAGGCTTTTCGAGATCTCTTTGTCGAAAAGCTCCTTCAGTTCGGGCATGTTCTCTCTCGCCTGAAATAGCTGCCTTAACTTTTTCAGCTCGCTTACAAGACCGTCTACAACCGCGGTCTTACTTCTGGGTTTTCCTCTCGGCATGATTGCTCCTTTCGTTTGTGATCTAGTATAAGAAGGAAACCCGAATAGGTCAAGAAAAATGATAGGTTTATGCTTTAGACGACTCCGGGCTTCCGCACGTTGTAGAAGAGATAACGAAGGAGGCGGGGGATCTATAGAAAGGGGACGACTTAAACTCTTTATTCGTACCGCCGTTGATGTTAATGTTTAAGGCTATTAATCGTCGAGTACGGCAGCGACTCGCCCGCATTCTTAGTACGACAGATGGTGTTGCGCCGCCTACGCGAGAGGATTCGGACGTCCGACCTTCTGCCTGATAGGAGCGTTTAGGCTTACGTTATATGTTTACCATAGCCGGAGTTATCGGAAACATAAATCTCCGGTGTGAACTTTAATAAGAAGATTATTAACGTAACCGACGAAAAGGGGTGGGTAAGGGATAGGGTGGACCGTCTTAGGTCCCAAAGTATTATTATTTATTATATATTCGGGCTTAGAATCAACCCTACGCACCCCCGCGTCGCGGGTGGTCGTGGGTTAGGTGTTTTCCCGAAAAGGCCGAGGCACCAATTAAAAACGCAGTTTTGGTAACGGCCGGTCCCGGGAAGCGACGACTCTACCCCCCCCCTTACTAACCACGGCGCTGACTATATTATGCGAGTCGCAAGGGAGGTAGAGTAATGGCTAGGATGTACGGACCTTATAGAAGGGGAGTTAATGTTACTGAGTTACCGAAGAAGTTCGCGGAGTAGATTCTTACTCCAGAAGAGGAAAGGGAACCGGCAACGATCTCCGAACGTCCCGACGGGTTTTATCCCTCCGGACGTTCCGCGGGGTTCTCTAACAAAAAAAACGCGAATTTATTTTCCATTACCCGGTAATGGAAAACCATTAAGGTAGTAATGGACCAGTAATGAAAATCTCGTTCTTCAAAAAACGGCGGAATACGCACGTTTTTTTAGGAATACCAATAAAAAACCTGGTTTTGACGGAAAATAAAGTTCGTTTTATTTTTACTACGCGGCTGTGCCTATAGGTAGGAAAAGTTTTAATCAAGGTTATCGGGTACAAGAAGTACAAGAGAGAAGATAGAAGTAGGAGGGAGTATAAAAAAAGAGCCGCCCTCCAAAAGGAGAACGGCTCAGGTTTAGGGGGGGTCTTATTTAGCGGTAGAGGCTCTTGATTCGGCCTAGGGAGGTAGGAGCTATACCTTGTGTATTCTCGAATGTTAGTCTTATGTTAAGGGCCCAAGGGTAAAGATCTCCACGGTCGTATCGATACTATAAGGTCCATAACGTATGGTCTTGGTTATAATTGCCTGCATGAAGAGGTGTGCTCTTTTTTCCGTTACCGTTATACGTAACATATAATATTAGGTTATAGTTTTTGTTGTAGTCGTATCTCATATTCTTACCCAATAGTATGTCATACCACCCGCTTTGGGCTGGGGTTTCGTAGGGTTCGGCCCATCTTCCTATTTCCTTCTTGCTTCCCGCTAGATAGTTATTCTCGAAATAGCGGTCAAGTTTATCGTTCTTAGTCATACCGATGTTTATGATGGTAGGGTAGCTTGGTTCTCCTCCATAAAGGAAACTACTTGTGTCCGATTTGTACCATTCTACCTTCGTTATTGTTCCTGTGTAGTTGATTCTACCTCTGCCTGTCAGCGACATGAATGTTATCCTGATGTTTGAAATCCAAGGTACTTCGATGGGGGTTGATCCGTAGAATACCTCGATTGGATTAGCCAAAACTAAGGAAGTGGCTAGGAGAATTAATACCGTTATGGTTATTAACTTCTTCATTTTCATCATCTACTTATATTATAGCACATTTCTGTCTGATAAGCAGGAGCGCAGAGGGTCCCCAGCACCCCCCGCGGGGGGTCTGTAGCGGCACGTTGGCCGCGGCACAACTGTAAAAGGACTTTCCGCTGTATGACCTGTCGGCGCCGCGCCGCCGCGAACGTCGCCGCATCCTCGCCCCCTCGCCGGGATTTTATGGCCCGTTCTATTTGCTCCCGTTTCGGGACGGACCGTCGGCCGCCGGCCGTTCGACCGCCGTTTTCTTGTCAGGATAATATGTGACCTTTACCTCGCTGAAACCGTCCACGTCAACGGAGTAGTCGACGACCGTTAGCTCTCGAGCAAGTTTTATTTCTTCCTCGTCTCCGTCCGTGTACGTCAAGTATACGAAGCCCTCTTCGCCGGCCGGTATTACATGCCTGATGACTACAACGTCGCGGCGCTCGAGTTGAGTTTCGGCGCGCGTCTGACCCCTTTCCCCGGGCGCGGTTTTAGTGACGATTTCGACCGCTTTCACTTCCCTCGCGGGGATGCTCGTAATTGCTTCCTTCGACATCTCTAGGCCTCCTTTTAAATAACTCGCAGTTGTGGGGTGAGGTCCGACTACCGGGTTAAGCTTAAAATACGCGCCGCCGATTTACTTTTAATACTCCTCCCGAACGCCGTCCGGCGAGATCATCCACCATGTGCGAGTTCTAGATCTAGCTTGTCTACCGCCGCGCGCAGGTCGTCGCCGAGGAGCTTCAAATATCTAGCCGTCGTGTTTACGCTTGTGTGACCCAGTAGCTCTTTCACGACGTAGACGTTGACGCCGGCCCTAAGAAGCGCGGTCGCGCAGTTGTGTCTGAACTCGCCGAAGCGGAACTCTACGCCGGTGGCCTTCTTGGCCCGCTCGAACTTTCTCTTGAAGTCGACGAGGTGAGAGTTATTACGGCCCGGGAAGAGGTAACCGTCGCCGTGTTCGTTTTTACGACGGGACAGGACGTCAAACACCCAGTCGTTCAGCGGCAGGTGCAACGTCAGCTCGCCGCTACGCTTGGAAACTTGCACCGTAAGCAGTCGCTTTTCGCCGTCGACGTCGGCGCCGCGTATCTTCAAGATGTCACCCCGCCGGAGGCCGGTACCGAACGCGACCGCTGAGAGGTCGTACAACAAAGGGTCGTTTGCGCGGCAGTAGTCGAAGTAGCTCTTGAGTTCGTCTTCCCCGAGGATCTTTATAGGCTTCCTCTTCTCAGGGAAACTTTTAATGCCCTGGCACGGGTTGCCGTCGACGAGGTCGCGTCGGGCGGCGAAGTTGAAGAAGTGTTTCAAGACGGTTAACGTCCGGTTATTGGCGGGGGCGTTGCCGTTTAAAGCGCGGTGGCTCATAAAGTCCTCGACGAGAGGGCATTTAATATCGTGGATGGGTACGTTCCCGGCGAAGTCTACGAAACGCCTTAAATAGGTTCTTTTGAGAGATATCGTTCGCGCCGTATTCCGAACGGTGCAATAGGAGATGTACGACGCTATTACGTCGTTCAGCGTTACGTCCTCGCCGGTAGATGGGGATTTTTTGTTGGCCATAGCAAGCTCGATGCGAACATAAGCAGTTTCGTTAGGTTTCCGTCTATCATCGGGAGGGACCAGGGTTGACGGCGAATGGTACCAAGAAGTGGAAATACCGAATACAACCGTTTAAAGCAGCCGCGCTATGATCAGGGTAGTCTCCGTAGCGGACGTCGGGGCTTCACTTAATTAATACCAATCGGGCAACGAGTAGGACGAAGGCGTCGGCTATCAGCCAGGTCTTCTTCAGCGAGCCGCGGCGCTCGCCGGCCTCGAGCTCGTTCCAGTAAACGTGCGAGATACCACAAAGGTCTGCAGCTTCTCCTTGCGATAGGCCGCGTAGGTTACGTAGGTCTACGAGGTTATTTACTGATACGCGAATTTCCATAAATTATACGCTATACAGAAGTTAAATAAATACCTGACTCGCGTCTCCGCCTATATATATAACATATCCGCAAGGGAAAGTCAAGCAAAAAACTTACCGATATGTCGATTTTTATTGAAGGCCTTGCGTATATGTGATATATAGGGCCGTGGAATTAGGTAAACGAATAAAAGAGCTTCGAGAAAACCAAGGCTTATCCCAAGATAAATTGGCAGAAGCTGTCGGTACATCTACGACTACTATATCTCGTATAGAATCTGGGAAACAAGTACCGAGCGCTACGCTGGTAGCAAAGATTGCAGAACGTTTTTCCGTCTCCGCCGACTACCTCCTCGGCCGCGCGGTCCACGCCGAAGACCTCCCCGACGATTACCGCGAGCTGTTCGAGCTTGCCGTTGAAGCCGGGTACGCGGCGGACCTCAAAGATTTCTTCCGTTGGCTCAACGCGAAGAGGAATAAGCTCGTCGCGGACGCCGAGAAGTTCCCCCGGGAGCCGGACGAAGAACTGCTGGCGCTAATACCCGATTTTACGCCGGAACAGATCAAGGAAGTCCTGTCGAAATTCGAGGGGGACGTCGTGCAGCGGATCGCAAAGCTCACGCCGGAGCAGACGAAGGCGTTCAACGAAGAGGTCGCGAAGATCCTCTACTACCTCGACCTCGAGGCCAAGGTAAAAAAGGGTGGAGAACTGACAGAAGCTGACAGGTAGGTTGGGTATAATATAAGGGAGTTAGTATCCGTGGGCGTTAAGCCCGAGCTAATTACGAAGAATTACTACCGTCTCGCCGGCGGCCGCGTTCCGGTCAACCTGGAGCGTCTGTGTCGCCGGCTAGGCTTTGCGATCGTCGAGTGGCCCGGGCCGCCCGACTTCACGTCGCTGCTATCCGTTCCCCACCGCATCGTCGTAGTCAACAGAAACATGCGCTACGTGCGGCGCCGGTTCTCCGTCGCGCACGAGCTCGGCCACTACGCCCTCGGGCAGGCCGGCGTTCAATTCTTCGGCGAGTGCGGCCGTGCCGAACGCGCCGCCAACAGGTTTGCCGCTAGACTTCTCATGCCTAAGTCGGTAGTCGTCTCCTTCTGGTCAGATCTCAGCCGGGGCCGCGAACCTTTCAATTGGCGCGTCAGATTACTCGCGCATCGCCTCGGCGTCTCGCGGGCGGCGGCGAGGGTAAGATTAGGGTAGATGGGCTTAAACGAAAATACGAGGAGGTAGCGAAATGGGAGGTACCAACGATATCGTCACGGTCAACGCGGAAGCGGTACGCGAGGCATTAGAGCATTTGAAGATAATCCGATCTGGAGTTAGTTCGATAAGGCAGTGGGTTACTTTTTTCGGTATAATCGCGATTATAGGATTCCTAATAGTCTTACTGCAGTTGGTATGTAGCGCGGCGAAGTAAGGGTTTCAACAACTTATTCTTTTAACCTCTGGAGGTCGAGCGCTATTAAAACGATCTTTATTACAACCCTCGCGGCCTTGGCCTTGTCGATTCCCGCGGCTGGCGCCGACGACGCGTACGCCGAGATCCACTGCAAGCACTTCTTCAACGGGTACCCGACAGGGACGCCGGTAACGAACGACCTCGTCATCCGCGACGGGTACGCGCTATCGTCGAACGACGAGACGAAGTTTGCAGACTGGGTGGCCTGCCGGCTGGACTGTGCGACGGTGTGCGGCGACGTTCCCCAGCAGCGGAAATGGATGACGGATCCCTGGCTTGACGAGGACGAGACGCTTGAATCGAAGCCCGACGACTACGCGGGCGCGAGCGACGCCCTCGGCGTCGACCGCGGCCACCAGGCTCCCCTCGCTTCTTTCAAAGGCACGCTCTATTGGTATGAAACGAACTATTACTCCAACATCACGCCGCAGATGTCGGACTTGAACCAAGGACCTTGGGTTAAGATCGAAGACAAGGAACCGGACCTCGCCCGGGCCGGCGACATCGTCTACGTGATGACCGGGCCGCTGTACGAGCGCAACATGCCCGGGCTACCGAACGCCGACGAACCACACCTAGTGCCCTCCGGCTACTGGAAGATCGTCGCCGTCCAACCGAGCGACGACTACGACTCGATACGCGTCGCCCGCTTTCATCTTCGATCAGGAGACGCCGCGGGACGCGGCCGTATTGGACTACTTAGTTACCGTCGACGACGTCGAGGAGCGGAGCGGCCTCGACTTCCTGTGGGAACTGTCGCCGGCCGAACAGGACCGAATTGAGAGCGGTACGTTCGCGGAGTGGGCGGCGGAGAACTTCGGGTAATAAGAATCTAGTACCTCGTCGACAGTTACAACGACCGCATCCAATACTTCCGCGACACGACGGCGGGCGTTTTGCCGGCGTCGCTCGGGAAAGTGAAGGCGGTGTTTAGGTAAATTCTGCATCAAGCCCGTCGCATCTCAGGTGAGACAGTATGGGTAAGATTGGCGCGGAGCGTACGGCGGCCGCTTCGACGCGGCCGAATTAGAGTCATAAACGGGAAGAGGAAATCATGAAAAACGGGAACTACAATTTAATTGACGAACAATGGATTCCCGTTCTTATGCGCGACGGCGAATTCCGGCGCGTCGGTATTTTGAAAGCGCTCACGCAAGCCGAGCAGATCCGGGATATCGCGGCCAGCAACCCTATGGACCGTTTCGCGGTCTTAAGGTTATTGCTGGCGTTGCTTTATTGGTGCAGGGGGAATCCACCGAGGCATCCCGCCGAAGATATTGGGGACGCTTTCCCGGCGGGATATTTTTCTAAAATTACCGATAACAAAGAAGCGTTCAATTTGCTGGGAGACGGTCCGCGGTTCTACCAGTTCGGGGTTAAAAGCGCGAAAACACCTACAACGCCTAACTACCTGATCCACGAAATCCCCACGGCCACTTACATCGCTCATTTCGTCCACGCCCGCGACGGCGTTGACGGATTATGCCCGGCGTGTTGCGCGATGGGGTTAGCGCGACTGCCGGCATTCGCCACCCAACAGGGGCAGGGGAAGGGACCGGGTATCAACGGCAAACCTCCCATATACATCGTCCCAATGGGGCCGTCGCTGGCGGCAACGCTACGGCTTTGTTGGCAGCCGCACCCGAACCTGGGTGTTCCGTCATGGGAGAACGCGGAATTGCGATTGCTTAAAAACGGCAAGGTTCCTTTACTCACCGGGTTAACCTGGATACCACGAACGGTTTGGTTAGACGATCCCAACGAACCGGTAGAACCTTGTATTATGTGTGGGCGCGTTACGCGTTTAATACGGCGGAGTGTTTTCGCCCGAAGGGTAAGCGTCGAGTTGCGGAAATGGGATCCTTTCGTAGTTTATGGCAATGATGACGACGACGTACGCCCGTTGCGGGCTGTTGACCCCATAGCTTCTAAAACCTTCCCCCTTTCCGTTACTCGCGAGTGGACCAAAGTCCTCAGGGGTGTTCTCCAACGCTATGCGCCATTATTAAACGTAGGGGAATCGAAGATATGGGTTATATCGTTTTCGACTGACCAGGCCAAATACTTTGAGGCGATTGATTACGAATTCGGTTTCCCTCAGACCTCTTCCGATTTAGTAGAAATAGACGACCAGTGCGACCGGTGGCGTAAATGGCGACCAAGAGCCCCTCGAACGCCCGAAGCCGCATTTTTTAATATCGTCCCTCACGCCGAGAACCGGATCGCCGCCCGGGCCGCCGAGTTGCTTGCGGGAGACGAAGCTTGGGCGCAGGCAGCGGACGAATATAGGCCTTTAATGAAGTCCATCGCCAGCGCCTTTTCGCCAGGCGTCACGACCAGGGCGTTGCGGCAGCGGCGGCGGATTTCTAAGGTAGCGCCCGCCGCCGCCCTTCGATCGCAAACAACGGAAAAAAAGCGGCGCGAGAGAGAGGCGGATAAATGACGGCAACGGGACAATACATCGGGGCCCTCGCGCGATTAAAACCAGGTGACCTCGGTTTACTGCGGATCCACGCCGGCCAAGGACTCGACGAAACGGTGAACGGGTTCGACTTGTTCACGGGTTTATGGTGGCCGATTAGACAAACGAGTCCCAAAGCGCCGCGACGCGGCGTAGCCTGGTTGGTGGCGAAGCTGTACGCGTTCCGGCCGTTGGAATACGCCTCCGGCTACACCCTTGCGCGCGGGTTACGGCGATGCCGGCCTCGCGACGAAAAGGCCCGGTTGAGGTTCGACCAACGGTTCGACCAATTATTAACGTTGCCGGTCGGCGGCGTCGAGCCCACGTTACGTTGGGCGTTGGACGAGCTGGCCGAAGGGAACTACGAGCTAGATTGGGTTCGGCTGACCGACGACCTTTCTAAATGGGAACGAGAACCCACGCGCCTCGCGTGGGCGGAGGAATATTTACGAACGGCTACCGACGGAGGATAAAATGTTAATCGAAATCCACATGGTCCAAAATCACGCCGCGGCGAACCTCAACCGCGACGACCTGGGGGCGCCTAAAACCTGCTGGTTCGGCGGTGTCCTGCGCTCGCGAATATCCAGCCAATGCCTTAAGCGGAGTATCCGCATGAGCGACGGGTTCGCGAACCTGCGCGGCGGCGTTCGGACCCGACGTCTTGCCCAGTTGATCGCTGAACAGGCTCCGGGCGTAAAAGACGCGCGAAAGCGCGCCGAGAAGATCCTCGACCTATGCGGTTTCAAAGCCAAGAAAAATAAAGCAACGGAAGCGGAGGAAGGAGCCGGCCCGAGTTCGGATACGAGTAAAATGCTCGTTTATACGAGCCGCGAAGCGATTCGGGAAATGGCGGCACTTCTGCAAGACACGAAACGCAAGGACGCGGATATAGCCGCCGCTTTCGCCGAGTTGATAGCTAAGAAAACAGCCGTCCCGGACATGGCGCTCACTGGGCGTATGCTGGAACCGGATAAAGCGGCCAAGGACATATGGAAAACCCGCGAAACGACGGTCGAAGCCGCGCTCCAAGTCGCCCACGCGATTTCTACCCACGAAGCCCGGCCCGAGGTGGATTACTATGTAGCGGCGGACGATGTGCCGGGCGACGACGCCGGCGCCGCGTTCATCGAAGAGGCCATGTTCGCGTCGGCTTGCTTCTACAAATATTTTTCCGTTAATTGGGAGCAGTTAACAAAAAACCTGCGGGGCTACGGCGAACGACACCAGGAGTTAGCGGCCTACACCGTCGGCTCACTCGTGCGCGCCGCGGCTCTCGTAACGCCGACCGGCAAGCAGAACAGCTTCGCGGCCCACAACCCTCCCGATGGAATCCTCGTAGAAGTTAAAGAAAACAATATTCCCCTCAGTTACGCCAACGCTTTCGCGAAACCGGCGGTCGCGGGCGAGCGGGATATTATCGCGCAAAGTATCGCCCAACTCGGCCAATACGTCCATGACTTGGACGCCGGATACGGAGAGCCGCGTTTCCGCGTTTGGTTCTCTCCGAACCTCCGTTATCCGCTAGCCTTCGTCGACGGCGACCGGGAAGTCCCCTTGCTGGAGAACAACGTCAAATCGCTGGACGAACTAGTCTCGGGCGTCGTCAAAGCGGTCGGGCACGATTGGGAGAACGTCCGGGAGGTCATCGCGGCCGCCGGAGTGGAGCGATGAACGCGAATACGCTATTCTTACGGCTCGAAGGGCCGCTGCAAGCCTGGGGCGACCACCGCTCTAAGTTCGTCGTCCGTCGGACCGGCGATGTCCCGACCAAGTCCGGCGTCTTCGGGATGGTGTGCGCCGCGCTGGGCGTTTCCCGTCGGGAAGCCGCGGCGGAATGGCTCCCGCGATTAAGGCCGCTCGCGATGGGAGTCCGCGTAGACGTCCCGGGAGTCCGCTGGTGGGACTACCATACCGCCGGCGCGGGGTACGGCTTGATGACCGCCGGCGGAAATATCAAAATAACGGCCTCGACCGGCGAATTCGAAACGCTCGTGAGCCGTCGCGAATACCTCTGCGACGCGTCTTTCCTCGTCGCCCTCCGGGGCGAACCGGCTTTAATCGCGGAAATCGCCGCGGCCGTCGAAAAACCGCGATGGACTTTTTACCTGGGACGCAGGTCTTGCCCGCCGTCGCGGCCTATATTCGAAAACCCGCCGGGCGCGTTCCCCGATTTAATTTCGGCGCTTTCGGCCGTTCCTTGGCGGGCGCGGTATAATGAAGATGCGAAAACCGCGCCGAATGTGGTAACGTGCTTTGTCGAGTGGGTTCGGGGTATACACGGAGACGAGGCCCCTGGCGACGCGATTATTTATTACGACGTACCCGCAACTTTCGCGCCGCCGTCGCACGATGCCAGGCTCGTCGTCCGCAAGGAATTACGGGTCGGCCCGGGCGCCGACGTCGAGATCGCCGAAAAACCCGCCCAGCGCGACACGCCGCGGCCGCCCCGCCCGAGAGCCAATTATAACAATACCCAATATCGCGAAGCGCGCGCCGCTCGCCTCGACGCCGACCACGGCCTCTGCGTCTTTTGTAAATCTCCCGCCACTACCGTGCAACACGTTACGTACCGGCGAGCCGGCGGAAACGAATCCCAGGAGGACTTGCGCTCGCTGTGTCGGCTATGCCATGACGCGGTGACCATGCTGGAATACGGCCTGGGTATGGGGCTCGACCGCATCAACCCGGAAGACCCTCGTTGGCGCGACCAGATCATCCGCAAACGGCGAGAGATAATCGCTTTCCGCTCGCTCGAGACACGCCGCCGGCGCCTCGCCGCGGAGGAGGTGGAATAGCGTGTACCTCTCATTCCTTCTTATTGACGTTGGCACAAACCCGGACCGGCCCCGGCCCGGGCGGATTTGGTTGCGAAATAGGTACCGCGTTCACCAGCGCCTTTGCATGGCGTTCCCGTCGGCGACCAGGGCTGCGGGAGACCCGCAGTTCCTCAAGCCGTTTAAGCCGGATGATTTCGCGGCTCAGCAAGTCCACGTCGCGCGTAAGGCCGACGCCGGGTTCCTGTTTCGCGTCGACCCGCAACTCGGCGGCCGCGTCGTAATCCTCGTGCAGTCGGCGTTAAAACCGGATTGGGACTACGCCTTTCATAACGCCGGGTACCTTCTGGCGGCTCCGCCGGAGGCGAAGCCTTTCGACCCCGACGTCGCGAAGGGACAAAAACTCCGGTTCCGCCTCGTCGCGAACCCGACGCGTAAGATCGATACGAAGAGCGGGCCGGACGGACGCCGGCGCAACGGCAAGCGCGTGCCGGTTAACTATGACGAACTCGGGGAATGGCTAACCCGCCGGGCCGAGCGAGGGGGTTTCTCCGTTGACGAAGATTCACTCGCCGTTCAACCCGGCTACGTCTACGTGAACAAGAAACGGAACGGCGACGGCCAACG
>Ga0209636_10004782_pt1 | contig 13835 bp, 13 predicted proteins | sample DeeMarSWOR152_54_FD_187464 | JGI IMG/M metagenome (GOLD analysis project Ga0209636, IMG submission 187464) | Marine sediment microbial communities from White Oak River estuary, North Carolina - WOR-1-52-54 (SPAdes) (version 2) | ecosystem: Environmental > Aquatic > Marine > Intertidal zone >...
GTCTTCACCATACATACCACCAAGTCCTCTGCTGTAGGCAGTGCCAGATCATCATCTGTCGGCGCGCTCCTTTCATAGAAATCCTTGTCGTGGTAGATGTAAAAGCGGATCAGCGAGGGTGTATTCTTAGGTTTCTTGGGAACTACAACCGACGGTCGGTCGATGAGCATGTCCACTCTGTAATGGGCAAGAGACTCTGGGATGCCAAGGGCGATGTTGCCATGGAAGAATGCTTTCAGTTCGTCCAACTCGGCGTCACGGGCCAGCCTAATAATTGCGTTTCCCCGCTCGGTCGTTTTGACGATCTTGAAGGGTTTTCCCGGGCGATGCTCCAGTTTTTCCTCGCTAACGGTCACTAGGGCAGACTTCTCCATCCGTCTGATTCTCGATACAACCGTGGGTTTGCTCATTCCCAGCGTTCTCACTAAAGCATTGACCGAGGAGGAAACCGTTACCGCGTCCAGGATCGCCAAGGCCTTCCGATCGAACATCTTCATCCTACTTTTGGGCAATAAAGGTTTAACTATTTAAACCTTTACCCCCAGAGAAGGACATCGATCGAAGACGATTGTCGTACCGTGCCTCTCTTTCTGATCCGTGTCGTGTTGCCGGCCCAGCTTCTTGGGTCGATGCATTCACGCAGTTGTACCTTCCCCTCGTGGGAGCTCACTCACGGGGTTCTCATGACGGCCAAGGCTGCTCTAGTGTTCGTTTTTGGTGTCATGAAGGAGGTTGGAGGCGCCCCTCATAGGGCGCTCCATCGGTGGGGACCCGTGGTTTTGTGCATACGGGTCAACGGCACCTCTCGGTGTCTCCCGGGTCATATCCCCTGGTTTGGTGCGGCTGGCTGCAGGCAGGATTCCAAGGCCAGTATGAGCGATCAGTCAATCGAGCGCTTGAAAACTCGGTATAGATTCGGGCTTGAGGAGTGGTAGCCCGGGGGAGATTCTCGCCGCCTAGGTTTCGAAGTTGGGGGGGAACCCCTCTCCCGATCGACAGGTGTCTTCTCTCCCTTTCGGGGATCCAGAGCCTTTCAGAGGCCTCTCCTATCGAGGCCTTTGCCATGCTTGACCGCTACACCACCGGGCTTGCCGCCGTTGGAGGTGTTATCACACCTGTTCCCGGGCTGACTATCCCAACCCAGCAGAAGGATTTTAAGGATTTCGGGACTGAATCCCTAGTTCTAGATGGTCTTCCCGAAAGTTTTATATAGGATGAGACCGCAAATCTGGTGCGGGGAAACGCTTAAATAAGAGTTCGACTTCCCGTCGAAAAATCTGGTATTTAATCTTTGAGGTGTTTTGAATTGGATGGGGAAGGATCTCCAGCTGCGAAGCCAAAGGTCTGCCCAGAGTGCGGAAGCAGCGTGCTGGTCACAGACAGCGGCACGGGTGAAGTTTCCTGCCTCGTCTGCGGCTATGTGCTGCTCGAGCACGGCGTGGACAGAGGGCCCGAGTGGAGAAACATAGAGGAGGAGAGTCAGAGCAGGAGCAGGGTTGGAGCACCCATTTCGATAATGTATCGTGATCACGGTCTCTCCACGGTCATCAATAGGGTATATGCCGACGCCTCCGGGAGGAAGCTGCCGAAGGAAACGAGGGAGAAGATGCTTAGGCTGAAGAGGCTAGACGCTACATCCCACGTGAATCCCTCTGAGACGAGGAACCTTCAGCAAGCAGCAAACGTGCTCGAAATATACGCTGACAAGCTGCATCTCTCGTCTGCTCTAATGAATAGAGCCATGCTGATCTATCGAAAGGCTCTCAAGGCCGGGTTGGTGAGAGGGAGATCGATAAGGGCGATAATGGGTGCGGCTGCCTACGCCGCTTGCCGAGCCATGGGGACCCCTAGGGACCTGAGAGAGTTTGAGAAGGGGTACCCAGTCGTCAAGAGGAAAACAGTGGCGCAGGGCTATAGGCTGTTGCTCAAGAACCTGAAGATCAGGGTGCCTGTGGCCGATCCGAAGATCTATGTGGACAAGATAGCGTCCAAGGTTGGAGTGGAGCAGAGAACAGTTCGTGAGGCCCTGAGGCTGCTCGAGATATCGGCAGAAAAGGGCGCCACGGTCGGCAAAGACCCTGTTGGGATAGCCGCAGCGGCTCTCTACATGTCCTGCCAGGAGACCCAGCAGAGCGTCACCCAGAAGGACATAGCCAGGGCGGCTGGAGTCACGGAGGTCACGGTAAGGAACAGATACAAGGGCTTGAAGGAAGTCCTCGACATAGATGAAAGCCTGCTGCAGGTTCTGTAGCGGCTTTCTGTGTCGCGGGAATTCTCCCTAGGCTTCTGGACCTAGCTACTTGACTCTGGGGAGGAAATTCACTCTCGTGCTGCCGCCTGGTGATGGCGATGGCGGTGCTGAGGTGCCTACTAGATCACTTGGATGCTGTCAGAAGGTATCCCGAGCTTTTGCAGCGCCTCTATCACTCGTTCTCTGTGGTCTCCTTGAAGCAGGATCTGGCCGTTTTTGAACCCACCTCCACACGCTAGCTTTGTCTTGAGTTTGGAGGCGAAGTTGTGCAGCTCCCTCTTCTCACCGTCCAGACCCTCGATTACAGTGTATGGTTTCCGATATTTTCGGGCTTCGAGCCTTACAAGGACCTTCTGTTGTTCGCGGCTGATCGTCTCGCAGACACAAATGGCTTTGGGTAGACCGCATACAGGACAGATCTCAGCCATCAACCTGTTCTCCTTGTTCACCTGAGAGTAGTTGTTCCGCGACGGCTTTTAAGCTTATCCCAATGCGGCGCAAGCTTCGCGCGAGCGTGTCAAGGACCTCTATCTCACAGAGGCAGGCCAAAGCCCTCGAGAAACTTCTTCACTTTGGAGATCTCTTGCAGCAGGTTGAGGCCTTGCTCTGTCATGAGATAGGTTCTTCTTTCCTCGTCCTTCTCCTCCCTCACCAGGGCCGCTTCCATCAGCGTCTCTAGGTGCATCATCAGTCGTCCGTGGGAAAGGTTCGCTCCCGTGAGTATCTGGGTAGGGCCAGCCCGACCTCCGTTCTCATCGATGACCTGAAGTATGTCGCTGTATATGGCGACTTTGGACCTGTAGTCCTTAACCTTTTGGCTCAACGGTTCTACGCCCCCGTCTCGGGTAGAGGCTCAGGAGAAGAGATGCCAGGAAGCAGAGGAATCCGGTTATCTCAAAAATGTGGCTCGTAAGGTAGAGGAAACCGGGTATCGGCGCAGGCACAAGTGAGGCGTGGCTGAGTGTTATGAGCAGAAATGCAGAGAACACCAGTAGGGAGTTGGGGCTCCTCCTCTCGTAGAGGTTGACAGCGTATATTCCGCAAACGAAGATGAGCACAGCTGTGACAAGTAGCTCTCCGAGGGGTATGAAGGGCCTGACCCCGATCTGGCCCAGGCCGATGGCGAGCGCCAAGATGAAGGGCTGGGGACGCCTGCTATGGATCGAAACGATGCCCAGGGTTAGGTAGGCAGCTATCTCCAGACCGATCCTCATCAGGTAGCCGTACATGACGCGAAGAGACGCCTCAGCTGTCTGGCTCGCGGTTCTGAAGCCTGGAGGAATGATGGTCGAGAGCACTGTACTCCCGTAGATCAGATCCGCGGCGAGAAGCATCGTGAAGCTCAGGTTCAGAGCGAGGGCGGAGAAGCTTGCCGTCGTTCTGTACATCTTCCAAGAGTAGAAAATGATTGCGAGGGAGACGGCGGCCTCTATCGCCGAGGTCCAGAGCTCTATCCTGAGAAAGCCCGGTATGATACCGTCCAAAGCTTGTCACCTAGTCCGGCTCGGTCCTGGAATTGTGATTTAATGGTTCCGGGGGAATCTCTGTCGCAGCTCTTCGCAGTATCCTATAAGAGATGTGGACGATTGATCCACGCGATGGATCGAGAGATCAGGTCAGAAGCACAGGGAATAGTCAAGCTTCCTTCTGTCGCAGGATCGCTTCAGCCTCTGCTTCAACTCATTATGAAAGCAGCTCCTGCCCCAGAAGATCTCCTTGTAGAGGTCCGTCAGCTCAGGGTGTTCCTGAGCGATGAATTCGGAAACTGATCTCCAAACTCCCGGTCTGATGTTCAACCTATCAATGAGGACTCTGTCGACGGCTATGTCCTGGGCTAGATCCAGAACCTCGTCCAAGCCGTTCTCAGTCACAGCTGGGAGTATTGGCCCGACGAACATCCATGTCGATATGTCGTTATTGGAGAGCTGTTGCAGTGCTTCGGCCCTGACATTTGGGGACGGTGCCCCGGGCTCGATCTTGGCTGAGATCGAGGGATCCAAAGTTGTGATCGTGAACCCAACGTCGACCTGGCGTCGGTGTCGACTTAGCAGGTCTAGATCTCTCAGCACTAGCGCAGACTTAGTTTGGATGCTCACGCTAAGACCAGAGTGCAAGAGTGCCTCGAGACATTCGCGCGTGAGTCTGGTATCCGACTCCACAGGCTGGTACGCGTCGGTTATGGTGCTGAGCCCAACGACCCCCTTCCTCTTGCGCCGCAGTTCTCTGTTAAGAAGCCCCAGTAGGTTTTGCTTTATGTCGACGAAGCTTCCCCAACGCTCCTTTCTCCCCCTCCTGAGGGAGTATGATCTGGCGTAGCAGTATATGCAGCCGTGAGAGCAGCCAACATAGGGGTTAAGGCAGTAGTCGAGGCCAGGAAGTGCGCTCACGCTCAGCGCCGACTTGGCTGACACCGCCTGTACATGCGGTTGACTCAACAGTATCCGCTGCCCTAAGAACGGGGGTTCTGTCGAAACGAGAGGCCGGGACATGATAAATCTTCCTCGATTGATAGATCGTGCTAACGAACGAAGCTTGAGAGCTTGGTTTGGAGGAGTGCTTGCTGCAGGAGTGCGCTGGCCTCTATCCACGTATCCAACGGTGTCTTCAGCCTAGTTGAGATGTAGTAGAGAGTGTCCTTGAGGTTAGAGAACTTCCTGGGAGTAGATCTCAGAGCGGCTCTAACTCCCTCCCTCGCATGCCATACGCCTACAGGCAGCATATACCCGGGGTAGGCTTCCCTCAGTGCAACGACAGCCGCTTGTCTCCTCAATTGGTTTAGCTTCTCGGCGGCGGCGAGTCTGACGGAGTAGTAGCAGCCTCCCATGTCCGAGTATGTGGTTCTTCCATGGAAGGCCTCGTGGTCTCCGTAAATCACGGTCTGGGCTCCCGGGTTCCAGGCTGTCTTCGGGTACCAGGCCTCGATCCATTCGTATCTCCAGGCGTCGGGCATCATGAGAACGAGATACCTGTTGCTTAGATTGTCTGCCTCGTAAACTTGGTAGCCGTCAGTCAAGGGGTTTTTTCTCACCCCCCTCATGAGACTGTTTGATATGATGGAGTCGACCGCCGTTATCGACCACCTAGTTGGAACGAACCTCCTCCTCTTCGACTCCCCGAACACGCCCACGCTGAACGCTCTCTGGATGGCTGAGAACCTGACACCTTCCCTGTACGCGTTGAGGACGCCTTCCTCCGCCTTCATGTCTGTGTCGTAGAAGGCTTTCTCTATGGGCTTGACCACCTTGTAGTCGCCTATCTCCAGATTCTTTATGGGGGCAGATGGCCCAAAGGGAAGGAAGTTGTCGCTGAAGGTCAGAGTGCCTGTCGGCTTTTTGGTGAGGATCATTTCCGAGTCCGAGGGGGCGGAGGCGAGGCCGAGCTCTTGAACCATCCCTGAAATGCGGTCGATGCCCTTGGCCGGAGCGTGTATGTTGACAAGATGCTTTCCTCTCACCAGCTGCGACCTCATGTCTATTACTTCTCGAATCGACTTTCCGAACCATAGCTCTGGTGTTGAGAGCAGGCTCGTGTCGCTCGTCAGCGGGGGGACCATAGGGCCTACAAAGACCTTCGGGTATCCGAACCTTCCCACGAAGATCTCTGGGGGGCAGCTACCCTCTACTGACAGATCCAAAGCAAAACTCGGGGCCTGGACGATGGAGTAGAAGTGGACTAAGACAGGGCAGGCGGACTTGCCACATAGCATCTTCGTTCCTCTGCAGAACAGGCACTGTGGTACCTTGGTGGAGAAGCGTATCCTCTCGGCCACGTTCGTATCGTATAGGACATGTTTGTCCTCGACGAGTTTCTGTAGCCACTGGTTGGTTCTCCTGATCACCGGGTTCTGTGGTCTCCTCACCCTATCAACCTCGGCGAGGTCAGCCAAGAGTTTTCACTACTCCGGTGTGTGAGAGTTTGGCGGTTGATCGTCATGAGCAGCCTTTCTCAGCGTTTGGAAGCCTCCCACGCGCTCTTCTTTTTCTCGTACGCATGTCTTGTCATCTGGGGTCTTGCCGGGGCTCCGAGGACGACCGTTTCTGGCTCTACATCCTTGGTGACCACGGCCCCTGCCCCTATGACGGCGCCCTCTCCGACCGTGATGCCTGCAAGCAGCGTCGCATTTCCGCCGATGACGGCTCGGTCGTGTATCGTCACTCCGCTCAGTCTCTTGCTGGGGGGGTACGGGTCGTTGGTGACGCAAACCCTGGGAGCTATGAAGACATCCTTTCCCACGACAGTTCCGTGGGGGAGGTAGACCTGTGATTGAATGTTCGTGTTCCTGCCGACCGCGACCTTCCCATCCAGCTGCGATCCGGAACCTAGCTTGCTGCCAGCTCCCACACTCGATCCAGCTCTGATCAGAATTCCGTGACCAGTCTCGACGTCGTCCGCTATCTCCACTTCTTCGTATATGACCGAGCCGCTTCTTACGACGCAACGGTTCCCTATGGCTGCTCCCGCGCTCACCTGGTCCAATGTCTGCAATGTGACCGGGCCTTGAGTTAACAGGTTTAGGAGTTTGCTCCTTCCCGGGTACCCGACAATGACGCCGGAGGCGAGAAAGGTTCCTGATCCTACCCTTGACGACCCAAGTATGACTACGGATCCTTCGCTTTTTCCAGCCATCTCTGCCTTCGGCGAGACATAACTTGCGGGCGTTGTCAACCACCTCACAGCCTAGCTTCTCTCTTTCGGCGGGATTAAAGATTCTATCTAATCTGATCCATTCCTAGCTCAGATTGATTGTGGACGTCGCGCCTTCAAGGCGGAAAGCTTCTCGAGAATCCTTATGTTGTCCTGAAACTCATCTGCGCTTCTCGTCTCAATCACGCCAGCTTCCACCGCGTTCTCGAGAAGCATTCTCCCCTTCTCTGTTCGTAGCACGACTAGGTTCAATCCAGTCAGCCCTGCAGCCCCGACCGACACGTCCGCGTAGTCTGCTGCGAAGGTCCCGCAGTGAGCGCATCCTGCCTGGGATATCGTCTTCATTTCCTTCAGCGGGATTAAGTGTTCCGTGCCGCCTCTGTCATAGACGATGAAGGATCTACCTTTGATGTTGGTTTTGACTATGTCCCGCAGAGCCACGCCAAACCTTCTCTCTATCTCTGACCTCGTCTCTTCATACCCGAAGGTCTCCATGCAGAATAAACCGACGGTGACCGAAACGCGTTCTGAATACTTCTTTATGGGGACCATCTGTATTCGGCGGACAGCTAGGACATGGCAAGGGGTTCCAACCACAGCCAGCTTGCTCAGTTGCATGCCAGCAGCATCTCTAAGCGCAAGCATGTTGGCTGAGCGAAAGTATCTTGACCCTGCGCATGCCAACAGCTCCGTCTTGGATCTGGCAACAACCGGCAGTGGCAACATGGGCATGTTCGCACTGATCCCCGATGCTATCACCCCGTCAAGCAGCCCCGCGTTGAGCCCTTCCGCGAGCAGGGACGTGACCACGCCGCCATCTTGACAGACTCGAGCGATCTCTTGATCCTTGGTTTTTGCGACGAATATCTGCTTGTATACTCCGAAGCTCTCGTCCTCTCGCCTGGTCCTTCCAAAGACGAAGGATTCCACCTCTGCGCACTCTACCTCGAATCTGGGGCAGACCGAATGGCAAATGCCGCAGCTCTTGCATTCCCCCACCAGCTTTGGCTTGACACCCTCCATCTCCAAGACATTGAACGGGCATATGGTGACACAAGTGCCGCAACCGCAGCAGAGATCGCTCTCGACAACCTCGCTGCTGAGAACTTGAAAATGCATCTTTGCAACCTTTTTCGCTGAAGGCATGGTGACGCAGCTCCCGCGTGGCGCGGCATCCTTGGATTTCAACATGGAATTAAGCGTTGACTCCATTGACGATTCCGCGTTTCAACAAAGAAAGAAAGATATAGCCAAGGTGAAGTATTGTTCTGATTCTCCATGAGCTTGGAAGTGATTGTGCAAGAGATTCCAGACGAGAAGATGGAAGATGCGTGGCGGAGGCTGGTCGATCTGTTACTCAGATCCTCCAAGGCCAACAGAATACCAGCTGATTTGTCGAAGACCATACTTTCGCACTGGCAGCGCGACACCCTAAAAAGCAGGGAGGGTGTGCGGCAGCTTCTTGAAGCTGCAATCTATGCTGAACCGGAGAAGTCCGTGAGCCTTGTCTCAGAGAAGCTGAAGCTCCCCGGAGTGGCGGAGAAGCTTGCTGAGGTTGAGAGGAAGTGACGGACTTGGCGAAGTTCGGGATAGAGTTTGTGCCGCAGGAGGCCTATTGGAAAACGGTGTTCTACGCCATACAGTCGGAGAGGAGAGGTTTCGACTACCTCTGGATTACGGATCATTTCAACAACCGCAATGTCTACGCGACCCTGGCAGCAACCGCCATCTACACGAGTCGAATAAGGATGGGTCCAGGGGTCACCAACCCGTTCCTTTCCCACCCTGTGGTGACAGCTCAAGCTGTGGCCTCCATAAACGAGATGGCACCGGGCAGAGTGGTGTGCGGCATAGGAGCTGGAGACGCAACCACGCTCAAGATGTTGGGAGTAACTCCGCGTAAGGTTCTCTCGTCGGTGAAAGAGGCCACTGAGATAATAAGGAAAATATCTGCGGGGGAAAACGTCCAGATTGAGGGAGTGTTCTCCGTGGCCGGAGCGAAGCTCAGCTTCAAGGTCAGGGAGAGAATCCCGATCTATGTTGGAGCGCAGGGGCCCAAGATGCTGGCTCTGGCAGGAGCCGTTGGCGATGGTGTGCTCATCAATGCGTCGAGCAAGAAAGACATCGAGCCGGCTTTGAGCCACGTCAGAGAAGGAGCCGAAGAAGCCGGTAGGAACATGGATGAGATCGACGTCGCAGCCTATACATCGTTCTCCGTCGACGAGGAAGAGAAGAAGGCCATCGAGTCCGCCTGTCCGGTCGTGGCCTTCATCGTAGCTGGGTCGCCCCAAAAAATACTGGAGAGACATGGAATAGCGGAAGCGGATGTCCAGAGTATCAAAGATGCTCTGGCAAGGAAGGAATGGGGCAAAGCCTTCTCATCCGTAACCCCGGAGATGCTGTCAGCCTTCTCCATATGCGGCACTCCAGACAAGTGTAGCGAAAAGATCAGCCGCCTCCTCAAGCTTGGCGTCACCCAATTCGTAGTCGGCTCCCCAATAGGCCCGAACGTGAGGAAGTCGATAGACACGATAGGTGAGCGGATACTCCCCAACTTCAAGTGAAAAAGCGCTCGAATCTGACAAGCCTTATCTCTTTCCGTTCGGTGGTCCCCACCTGAAGGGAGTTAATTGGAGATGCTGCCTGAGGTACAGAGCATAGCCGACGATATCCGCAGCATGAAGATAAGGGGAGCCGGACACATTGCCAGAGCGTCCGTTCGAGGACTAATGATCACAGCCGCCAAGAGCGGGGCTGCCAGTCGAGAAGAGTTCATGGCAGAGATGGAAGCCGCCTCAAAGGCGTTGGTAGCGACAAGACCAACAGCGGTATCTCTCTCCAACGGCGTGAGGTTCATCATGTATAGGCTCACAAGGGCAGCGAGTTCGGGAGCGTCGCTGCAAGGCCTGAAGGAGACTGTGACGCAGTCCGGAGAGGAGTTCATAGGACGCTCCCTCGATGCGGTGAAGAAGATCGCAGACTACGGCGCGAGGCGAATCGAGGACGGAGACGTAATCATAACCCACTGTCACAGCTCAGCCGTGGTAGCCGTGCTGAAGGAGGCTGCCCGTCAAGGAAAATCCATCAAGGTCTATTCCACCGAAACCAGGCCGTGGTACCAAGGCAGGATAACGGCAAGCCAACTGGCGGAGGCTGGGATCCCTGTCAGCTTGATCGTGGACTCGGCGGCTAGGTACTTCATGAGAAAGGCAGACAAGGTTCTGATAGGTGCAGACGCGGTGGCAGCCAACGGGGCGGTTGTGAACAAGATAGGGACGTCCCAGGTGGCCTTGGCAGCGCATGAAGCCAGGGTGTATGTCTTTGTTGCCGCTGAGACCTACAAGTTCCATCCAGAGACGATGGTGGGGAAGCTGGTGGAAATAGAGGAGAGGCCTTCGACCGAGGTTGTCGACAAGAGCTTCTTGGAATCGCACCCCGGCGTGAAGGTGAGGAACCCGAGCTTCGATGTCACGCCGTCAGAGTACATTGACCTGATAATTACCGAAAGGGGAATAATACCTCCCCAAGCCGCGGTCCTGCTATTGAGAGAGGAGTTCGGTTGGCTACCCAGCGAGCGTGGAGCACTCCCGCTTGAAGGAGAGTTCTGAACGGCTTCCCTGGCCGCCTCACTCCCGGCTGAAGTACACCTTTCTGCCGACTCGCTGCTTCTTCAAGAAACCTGCTCTTGCAAGCTGGTTCAGGTAGCTGCTCTCCAGAGACTTCGCTCTCCGGGTCCGCTTGGCAACGTCCTCCGAGGTGGCCATCCGCAGCTTCTGTGCGACCATCAGCGTCTGCCTCAGGTGATCGGGGAGTGAAAGAAGGGTTGCCATATCCGTGATGCCCGAGGATGGGCCATGGGACTCGTCGCCGCCAGCTGAGCTCTCCAGCAGTTTCAGCACTCTCTGCGTCTTTGCCTCCAGCTCCTCGAGATCGGCGAGGAGCTTGTGGGCCTGAGCAACCGAATCGTTTTGCCGTTTCTGCTCTGTCTCGCCGGTCAATCCTCGCTCATCCACTGCTTGAAGGTATCAACGGGCTAATTTGTCAACGATTTATTCGGAGTGTTCGGGTATTGTTGACTCAGGTTTTCTTGAACTCAATGCTAAAACGCTGTTAGCTTGCGTGGGGTTTTTGGATTCCCCGGGGATAATCGGCTATGGAGAAGGGATCCGGGCGAATACTAGGATTGACCGGATTGGGTTCACCAACTTCGACAGGTCGAACCAGATCCAAGGCAGCGCGTCGGTCTCGCCCACCCTGACCTCTGTGTCGCTACCAAATCACGGTCGGTGAATCCAGAGAAAAGGCGTGAAGGGGGAGGAAAAACGGCAATCCCAGTTTCAGCGAGTTCCACTGGCTGCACCGGTGGCTGCAGTTCGAAAACTTTTATCAGTTTGACTGCTGCTAACAATTGCTGCCCCACAGTGGCTAGCCCCCGCCGCTGGAGGAGTCCAAGCAAGCCAGACAAGGTGGTTACGAACGTCTAGCGTGAATGTCTACCACCTACTCCGCCACCCCATCCGGAGAAAGATAGTGACGATGCTGGGCGAGAGGGACAAGGTGGGCTTCACCGAGATGAGAAGAGATGTTAGTGTCGGCGTTGGGAAGCTGTACTACCACCTAGACGTTCTCAGCGCACTGATAACTCAGGATGGGCATCGAAAGTACATGCTAACGGAACTAGGCCAGGAGGCTTACAGTTATCTCGTCATGGGCAGAGAAGAAACAGGTGTTGCCCCGATAGACGTCCATGTGGGGAGTAGAAGGGAGCTCTTCCTGGTGTACGTGCTCTCCAAACCCTTCTCAATTATGCTCTTTCGAAGACCCTACCTGGGCATCATCGCCGCCTTGGGCTTTCTAGCAGCCGGTGGAGCCCTCATCAGCTCCTCTGTTTTCATGAATTTGAGGGCATGCTTGGATGTTAACATCCTCTTCATCACCGACTTTGCGGAGGTGGGTGGTCAACCCATCGACGTAACCTTCGTGATCGGCAAGTTCATCCTCGGAGTGCTCGCCACCTTCACCTTCTTCGAGATTGTGGCGAGAGTGGTATTCAAAAAGGGCGGTGGCACCATGCCCCTGTTCGTGGGAGTTGTCTTCTCATACGCCCCGCTCATAATTTTCACGGTCTTCTGGCTGCTGACCTTCGGCGTGACAACCCCGATGTGGCTGGCTGAGATGAAGAAACCCGTGCTGCACGTTCTGTTCTTCGCCTTGGAAGCTTGGACACTTATCCTCCTCACTTACACGATCAACCTGACCAAGAGGATCAAGCTAAGCTCGGCGGCAGCCATTGTATTCGTCCTAGTCTACATCAACATTGCCCTTGTGATACCGAGCCTGTTGCCCGAAGTCTTCCGGCTGTGACATTCATTATTTCCTGATTCAACATTGTTTGAACGGATTCTCTATATAGAGAGCGCCGCAGTCGATTGAGTGGATGGGTCGAGAAGCGCCGGCTGGAAGTCTTAGTCAGCGGCAGGCGAGGGACTTTTTCTGGGGGGCTCTGTTGAGGTCGATCACCGACACGCTGGGGTCCCTCGGTGAAGACGTTAGGCAGACGGTGCTTCTGTACATGGAGAGGGACTATGGCTTGACTGTTAGTTTCTTGCCGATCAATCCTCTCGTACTGGTGCAGGCTCTAAGGGCGATCTTTGGGTTGGGCTCGATGCCGCTCGAACAGTCGATAGTGAGTAACCTGTACAGGGAGCTGGAGCTGGGTCCACCGGCTGAGGAGGGCTTTGTGCAGGCGGTAGAGGCCGCCAGGTACATCTACAGGCACAAAAATAATGCCTCTTGGACGGGTCAAGGGAGCTTCGGCGGCGGCCTTGCCTGATTGGACACCTCTTTCCAAGTTAGCCAATTCGTCACCGCTTGAATGCGGAAAAAAACCAGATCTCTTGAAGCTCAACTTACCTTGAAGGCAACGACTAATTAGGCTGCTTCGGCGAGCCGCATCAGGAAGCCTTGCAGAGTTCGACTATTGTGTTGGTAGCAGCTGTGCTGCTCGCGGTGGGATTGGCTGCACCTGTTGTAGATAGATCGTTGAGCTACATCGATCAGGCCAACAGGAATGTGGCTGGACGCGGGAACGAGACCGTCGTAGAGGATCTGGGTGTTCTACCTCAGGATCGGAGTGGATCCATCGATAGGGCAACGGTTGGGGATGCGGAGGAAATGCTTCAGCAGGCGCAGCTGGCCATCCAGTTGGCAAGGCAAGGTATAGCCAAGGGCGAGGAGGCTGGCGCCGATGTCAGCGAGGCGACTCGTCTGGTTGAGGAGGCTCAGGAGTCCCTTGAGGCAGGCCAAGCCTACTTTGCTCAAGGCGACTACCAGGAGACCTACCTCAAGGGGCAAAGGGCGAAGACGCTGGCTGACCAAAGCCGGCTGACCGTCAACCAACAGTTGTGGGATATGGCCGAGGAGGCACTCCGAGCAATTGAGTCGGCTGAGGAGACGATCCGGAGAGCCGAGGATTTGCAGGGCAGCCTCAATCTCACCGCGGTCACCCCAGCGAGCCAAGTGGGTGTTCTCAGCTCTTGGAGCCTTATCTCCGTCCAGCCCAAGCAGCAACCTAGCCCCGAGGACCTACTCTCTCAAGCAGAGGAGCTTCTAACCCAGGCTAGGGTAGCCTATGATGTCAGGGACTTCGGAGAGGCGATATGGCTCGCTGAGGAAGCGAAGAAGCTCGCCGACATGGCCCTGAACCAGTTGCTCGATCCATCCATGCCTGTGACCGAGGACGTCGCCCTCACTGCCATCGCCAGGGCCAAGACCGCGGAGATCTCGGCTTACGAAAAAGTGGGTCGCGTAGTCACCCTCCACGTGGACGCTAGCATGTTGATGGATCAGGTGAGGCGGGCTTCCGACATCTTGGATGAAGCAGATGAATTCTTGCAGGAGGGAGAGAACGGGCAAGCGAGGGCGAAGGCAATCCAGTCTT
>Ga0209636_10004785_pt1 | contig 13830 bp, 9 predicted proteins | sample DeeMarSWOR152_54_FD_187464 | JGI IMG/M metagenome (GOLD analysis project Ga0209636, IMG submission 187464) | Marine sediment microbial communities from White Oak River estuary, North Carolina - WOR-1-52-54 (SPAdes) (version 2) | ecosystem: Environmental > Aquatic > Marine > Intertidal zone >...
GCAATCATTGAAATCAAGCTTCCGAAAGAATTTTACTTCCTGACAGCAACGTCCGTGGCCACATTCCTCGCTACTGAAACTACGCAACCCATACTTCCTCTCTATATCACACAAAAAGGTGTCACAACTCTCGAATTGGGAACAATAATCAGTCTCCTCTCCTTTACAGCCATTGCGGCAAAAATCCCGCTGGGGATACTATCTGAAAGAATTGGGAGATGGCCCATAATCCCGGCGGTTCTTATCGGTCAATCAACAAGCCTGCTGCTCTACTCAGTCGCACCAAGCCCAACATGGTTCTACCCGATAAGAATCTTCCACGGCCTCACAATAGCAGCTTTCGCTCCTACAGCTCTTGCAATAACACGTGACTTAGCCCCGCCAGGCAAGAGGGGAGACACAATAGGAAAATTTCTCACCTCCTTTGGAATAGCCACGATGCTTGGACCCTTCCTATGCACCTTCCTTGTCGACTATGTAGAGTATCCACAACTATTCCAGATTGCAGCTACCATCCCACTTTTCGGTGTCGCCCCTTTCCTTCTAATTCGCCACAGCAACTCTCAAGCACGCGTGCTTGACAAGAAGACTCCGAACCTCCTAGTTTCGCTCAAAACACTTGCTTCCTCACGAAATCTCTTGATCTTAACTTATCTCCGTCTCATCTTCTCTTTCACATACGCGTTTTTCATCGTCCTCTTCGCCGTATACGCTGAAACCCGTCTTCTTTTGGTTCCTTCTGTAATTGCACTCCTATTTGGAATAAGAGGAGCTACAAACATGCTCTCTCGCATTCCCTCTGGAAAAGTGGTTGACCAGATCGGCTACAAATGGCCTATAATCCTAGGCTTCACTATGCTAGCCCTCGCAAACTTTGTGATATCAGAAACAGCGCACATCTCGCTCCTGATACTCGCGGTAATCATCTATGGCACAGCCCATGGTGTGAGAGCCGTGACAGAATGGACCATGCTTGCCGATCTTACGCCGTCAGAGATAGCTAACGTAGCTACGGCCTACCTCTCCACAATATTCAACATAGGTTCAGCTCTAGGCGCGGTGACAGCAGGAGCCCTTTCGCTTCTCTTCAGCATCAAAACAGCCTTCCAACTAGCCTCGATCATAGTTCTCACCGGAGCTGTCGCCGTTGCTACACTACGGGCAAAACCTCATGCACGTATGGGCGTAGAGGTCGTCACAGAAACGCGCGCCCAGACAGAAAGAGGAGCATGAAGCAAAATGGGTGAAGCTGACAGGTCACTCGTGGGTAGACACCTTCACCTCAACGAACTCGTTTCCCTTTATCTCTGTTCCCTTGAGGCTGGATAACATCGCCAAAATTGTTGCATTAATAATCTTAGAGACGAAGGCTTGGAGAGGAATTTCCTGCTCATCCAAAGTCACCCTTGACCGAAGTTTGGATCTGAGACTCGTTGGAGTGCAGCTTTCCTTAGACGCTTTTCCACTCCTTATGGCTCTGGCTAGATCGAAGCATGATTCGTAGCCGCACTTGCGACAGTTCAACCCTGGAAGCTGCTTCAGAATCGTATAGGTCTTCTTCTCTTCCTCTATGAACTCTATGATCTTTTTGACAACAGCATCGAGATCTTTCTCCAGAACCAGAACCTCCATCGTTGTGCCCAATTTGCTTGGCGGCGAGAAGCTACAGACGCAAAGGACCTGTCCAACGCCGTCTCTCACATATTCTTTGTAATCCAATTCGTTCTTTGCCATGATCACCTTAGCTACCGATTCATCCTTTAAGGTCCACTTTGAAAATCCCTCTAGCAAGACTAGGTCCGTTCCTTTCAATGCGTATTCAAACAATTTTGCCAAGCTGAAATCTGACTGTGCCATCTTGTAGATTACTGCGGTCTCCAAGTCGGAGACGCACACCACCGGGTTAGCTCCGGCGTTGGAGTGCCACCAAGTATCCGTGCCTTCAGTATCTATCGTAAACCCTTTTGAAGCCACATGCTTCGCCGACATGACCTTATATCCACGGCTTCGAAGCTCAGCAACCACATTCCGTATCAAAGCTGTTTTCCCAGACTTCTTACGTCCAATCACGGCGACTGTTGGCACCATTCGTTGAAACATATTGCACCTCACCTTAACGCAATTAGGGCTTAAGCCACTAAAAAAGTCTTATACCCCGCATAGACAACTGCGCTGCGTCATGTGAGTTAAAGCATATGCGCATCGGTGGGCGATTGAAGGATGGTCGCCGGTTTTGCTTTACAGTTCACCGTCGACATGTTAACTTCCGCTTGGGTGGGAGAGAATACCGTTCTTTCCTGTTTCTCCCTGAGAGGGTCCAGTGTCGTGGGCTTGCCCTTCTATGCCTTAATAAATGCTCTCGGATAGTTGGTTAAGATTTCTGATTTTGTCTTGGTAACTAGAGCGGTGTCTTCGATTCGAACTCCGCCGGCCTCTGGCACAAAGACTGAGCTCTGAAAGAGTGCCGCAACCGTGTTGGATTTGAACTCGATGTTCCCGTTTTTGGGCGTGATCATGGGTTCTTCCTCGAGTTGCAAACCGATGCAGTGGCCGAGCAGGTATGGAAAGTGTTTTTCGTAGTTGCCCTTCTGGAGTATCCGACGAACGATTGTGTTGAGTGTTCCAATTGTTGTGCCCTCTTTGAGCGCACTGAAGGCTGCTGACTGCGCCTCCAGCACCGTTTTGAACAGATCTTTCTGCGTCTGTTTGGGGGCTCCGACAACACACGTTCGGCACATGTCGGAGCAATAGCCGCCATAGACGGCTCCAAGATCTATGACTACAAGATCGTTCTTTTCTATACTTTTGTCGCTGGCAAAAGGGTGAACCAACAGCGTCCGTGTGCCGGATGCGACCAGCGTAGGATGTTTCAGTTCCCATGAGCCGCGTTTCTTCATCGCGTACGTTGCCTCGGCGGCGACTTCGAGTTCCGTTGCCCCGATTCTCAAAGCGTTGACGGCCGCTTCCATTCCACGATCTGAGATTTCAGCGGCTTTTCGAATAAGCTTGATCTCGTCGGCTGATTTGATGAACCGCAGCATGCTTAACGTGTCTGACGCGTCCACGAACTTCGCATTTGGGGCGGTCTTTTGAATCTGGGTTTTCACGGCTTCCAAATCGCTGAAATCGAAGCTATCGACGCCCACTGTGACTCCTGATGTAATGACCTCGCTCAGAACTTGTGCCACTTTGTGTTGTTTCGCATCGGCAACGCCTTTAGCCACCGTGATATTCTGAATATGCGATTGTCTTCTGGCTACTTCGATGTCCTGCCAGAGTACAATGAGGACTGGTGTTCCGTCGATTGGAAGGATGATGGTTCCGCATGCGTGGAGCGTGGGATCGGTCACGCCGCTCAGATATTGGAGGTTTTCGGCGCTATTGAGAACGAGAACATCGATGCCGTTCTGGTCCATCAGTTTTCTGGCATTGCTTAGCCGTTCGTTCCAAAGGTTCATAGTGTGTCCAGACGTTTCGATCCCAATTAAAATTTGCGTTGAATTCTCGACGGCTACGTGAGGTCTTGTCTTAGTGTAACGCGCGCTTTTCCGCCTTGGCCACGGCGAGTTTGATTCGTTTGTGGATTCCCTGGCCTAGATGCTCAGGGACATGATTTGCCAGGATCTCTTTGGCTTTGCTTCTTGCCGCTACGGCTAAGTCCTTTTCACCTAGAATTTTGGTATTCCAACGGTTCTCTGACTTCTTAAGGCGAGCGTATAGATTGGGATACCAATATTCTTTGACATGCTTCAACGTGTGTCTCTCGCCTAGAAAGTGGTTTCCGACACCGACTTTTTTGATCGAGTCCACCGCAAGTGTCTCTTCGTTGACGTCAAATCCTTGAGTAACCTTCAATAGGGCTCCCCATATTTCGTCGTCAATGATTAATTGCTCATAGCTGTATGTGTTCGCCGAATCAATGGCTCCAGCTCCAAAAATGAGGTTTGCTCCCGCCAAGACCACCGGTAGCGCAGTAAGGACTTTCTCGAATCCCGCTTGGGTGCCTGGCATTTTTGCATCCGTGTGCCCCACAGATGTCATACCGTTCGGAACACCGTAGTATCGAGCGAGGTTAACAACCCCAACTTGCAGGATGGGTCTCTCTGGAGCTCCCAGTGGAAGGAGTCCCGTCTTCATGTCCATCACCGAAGCCACGCTTCCATAGATGACTGGACAGTGAGGATTCAAAGCTTGAAGCAAGGTGAGACCTGCGAGGAACTCAGCGTTGATTATCACCAATTCACCCGCGAGCGTGACAGGCGCGGTTCCTCCGCCCATCGCCATGCTAAAAATTGCCACGGGGATGCTATTTCTTGCATATTCCATAATTGCCCGTAAACCGTGAAGGTCATATTGAAGTGGGCTGGTTGGACACTGATGCACTGAGATCAGAGGGCGCTTCTTTAGCTCATCTCTGCCACCTGCGACGTAGGAAGCCATTCTCACGATGTCTCTGGCGCCATCATCAGAGGTGATTGGTCCTATGCAGTTGCTCACGTGCTTCGTTGTGTTATTGAATCCAGCCAAGAACTTGTAGTGATCCGCGACCTTGTCTGGGACGTCCCCGGGTGACACCATCACCTGCAACACATGAATGTTTGACAGAGCATCCACGATCTTAGAGACGTTGACGGTGTCTTGTCGGGTCGCTTTCCGTCGCACTCCAGTTTCGAGGTCGTAGATGTAGACTCCAATGCCGGAAGGCATGAAGTGAACCTGCCGGTCTTCTAGGTGTACATCGTGTTTAGGATCGCGTGCACATAGAGTTATCTTGCTTGGCGCGTGTTTCAACGCCTCCTTTATCGTTTGCTCTGGCATGTGGGCAATCATATTTTTGAAGTCGATCTCCGCGCCGACGTTCTCCAGCGCCTTTAGCGCTGTTTCATCTGGGAACTTCACGCCGACGTCATTGAGGACCTCAAGCGTTGCAGAATGGATGCTATCTAATTCTTCTCTACGCATTGCCGTAAGCTTGAGATTCACGCTTTCCCCTTCTCGGTGCGCGAGCATTTGTGGTTACCGATGATTTGGTAATAAATTTTTGCGCGCGCAAAAAATGCATGCATGCGGCTTTGGCCCCAAACTCTTTTCGCCCCCTCACTCTATCCCCAGTCACCGGATCTATCACATTCACGGTAGTACTACCCAGCACAAGGTGGCTTCTATCCTTCTCAAGCTTGACTCTGTATTTCGGGTTTCTACCATGCAGAGTAACAGATTTCGGGGCGTTCTTGATCGCCTCCTCCACCATAAATTGAGGGATGAATGCTAACCGCTTTTTTTCATCGACTTCTGCTCCAGCTTTACCTAACAGTTTGAGTGCTTGAGGACTATGCATTTCAACACCCTTTTCTTCAAAAACGTTTAAGATAGACAGGTAGACTCTGTGCAACTCGTCCTTTGAAAGAATATTCAGCTTTGGTTTCATACGTCAGCACCAATCTGTGCACATAAACTATCGGCGCTGCACTAGTTGTCTTTCAACTTCTTTTATGATTCCCCTCATTTTCTTCTGCGTCTCAGGTGGTAGAGGCGGAGGCTGATGCTCTGTCAAGATTTTCTTCACCTTCTCCTTGGCTATGACACGGATGTCGCATGCATGTAGGTATCTTAACATGTTTCGTCTTGGGGTCTACTTCTGCTCTAATGTTGGAAAAAACCTCTAGAATTTCGTGTGACGCTGACTTCATTCCTATGCTTTCAAGAACTTCGAGAGATCCTTGGTGGATCTGCCAGGTTTGTGTTTTCTTCAAGAAGTGAAGTTGCCCACCACGAAGCTCTTCGATAACCATATTTCTGATTCTCCTTTCCCGCTTTCATGTTCTTCGTATTTGATTAGTTTTTATAACTGACCCAGTAGCCTTCGGAACAGTGCTCGCAATCCAATTCTGTGCGGGCCGCGACTGGCATGCGCGTGTAGGCGTTGATGCTTCTCCCAACTAATACTTGAATTCTAAACCTAGGTCTTGCAGTTCCCTTTTGGCTTTGTTGTACACGTCTAGACATTTCTTGCTTGGTTTTCCAGTTCTTGTGTCATAGCATTCTTGATACTTGAAACCACGCGGTGGATCTGCAACTTTGTCTCCATACTTTGGGAGAAGGCTCTTCACTATATCGTTTGCCGCTTTTCTTTTGATTCCCACGGTGGCGTGAGCGACTTCAGCGGCAAATCTTGGTTCCATGGGAGTCAAATAGTCTTCGTGTTTCGCCTTTCCAGCTCCTAAGGATTCCATGGAAATTCCGGATGAGATGGCAGCTAGACGTTGCGCCGCTATTTCGTAGAGGCACATTTCCGTGCAGGGACCGGCAGCCGTGTAGTTTAGGTGCAATGACAAGAGATGGGTGTTTCTGCTGATCGCCTGGGCGAGGATGCTGGTCACCCATAGCAGTTCTGAGGTGCTGTTAGCTACGTAATGAATATGTATTGGGAACGGCAAGAGCCACCCGGCCTGACAGACAAGAATTCCCATGAAGTGGCCTGCAACTGCTGCGACAGCGGTGCCTTCGGCTCCTCCACAATAGCCGCCAAATATTGGTCCGAAGTCTGCGCCGATCATTCCTCCAGCTCCCATAGACTCTAGAGCGCAGGCTTTGTTGAGGATGTCAAAGTTGGTTTTAAACTCGGCCAAGGTGGAAACAAAGTAGCCGTCTGTTTTCCTCAGCCCATAGTCAGGATGAAGCGCCGTGTTTAATGCGACAGCCGTGCTGGCGGTCGCGAGAGAATTCATGATAGGCAAGCCAGGTCTTCCACTCCGCCTCAGGGCTTCTCTGGCGAGAACCACATTCCGTATGGCTCCTAGAATCTCTAGTGGTGTTCCAGGTCTTATCCTCATTCCGCGAACTGAGGTGAGAGCAGGCGTGGTTATTGAGTTGGCCAATGGTATTGCAGCATACCCTTCAACCAGCCTCAGGAAGATTTGCTCAGAGGATACGGGTGCACCACCGGCGCCAATGAAACACCAAGGGGGAGTTTCACTTTCGGGTTTTCTAGGAACCAGCATCTTGGCGTCCTTACCCTCTCCCAAAAGGAGCTTGGAAGGCGCCGTCTTGAGTCCTTCTTTGATCTCGTCTTCGCTGAATCTGATGATTCTTCCTGTGTCTGTGCAGTATGTACCCACTTCATGGTAAAGGTCGAAGGCGGCCTTGAACACGTCGTCCGCCAGACTGTCGTCGGATGGAACTGGGTTTTCTGGATCGTATTTTATATCGTGTTCTTTGACTTTTTCCATCAGCTTGATTGAAAAAATGTTCAGGTCAAAATCTCGTTCTGAGCAGAGTTTTCCCGTCAAGGCTCTCTCCACCACATCCAGCAAGGTAACCATATAATCACTTCTTCTTATTGATTAAACTTGGAGCATACATGTAATTTTCATTTATGTTGACACGTTGAAGTTATCAATTTTTTGTCGGCGCGATATAATTAAATACTGTAATATTGACTTGACTTAGATCACGGGGGAGGGCGATTATGGCTGCAACTATTTTTGTGAATGGGAACGTAATTACGCAGGATTCGTCTAAACCGAGAGCTTCGGCAGTAGCGATCAGAGATAACATAATCATAGGTGTAGGCGCCGACGAAGAAATGCTATTGGTTGCTGGAAGAAATGCAAAGGTCATAGACCTTGAAGGAAAGACTGTTCTTCCGGGATTTGCAGACTCCCACATACATTTGGTACAGTACGGCCTTATGCTTTCATCTGCAATCTTGGACATTCGGGAAGCGCGATCTATCAATGAAATCAAAGATATGATTAGAAAGAGAGCAACAGAGAAGCCGAAGGGACGCTGGATCACGGGGCACGGCTGGAACACTACAACTCTCGCCGAAAGGAGACCTCCCAATCGACGGGACCTAGATGAAGCGGCTCCAAACAACCCAGTAGTGCTTACTGACGGGGGATGGCACGTCTACAGTGCCAACAGCCTAGCATTGAGGTTGGCGAATATAGGGAGAGATACAGATTCGCCGCCTGGCGGAGAGATAGTCAAAGATCCGGAAACAAGAGAACCCACCGGCGTGTTGCGCGAGACTGCGGGCACAAGCATCGAAGAAATGATCACCTATAGCGATGAAGACCTAGTTACCGCTCTGAAATATGCGCTAGGTGAAGCGGTTAAGCTTGGGCTTACCTCTGTTCATTGCGCACACGAGAATGCCCAGCAGATTAGAGTTTTTCAGAAGCTGCTTAAGCGAGATGAGCTTCCACTGAGAGTATACCTCATGATACCCGCATCCTTACTGTCACATCTAACCGGCTTGGGCTTGTACACGGGCTTCGGAAACCCGAAGCTGAAGATTGGAGCAATTAAGATCATACTTGACGGAACTATTGAGAGACGTACAGCCGCTGTATCACAGCCCTTCAAAGGAGAGCCTGACAATCTGGGAATACTCTGTGTTGGCGAGGAAGAGCTTCACCACATAGTCTGTGAAGCTCATAACGCCGGTTTCCAGCTGGCCATACATGCCATAGGCGACAGAGCAATTCGCTTGGCACTGGACTCCATAGAGAAGGCCTTACAGGAAAAGCCAAAAAAGGATCATCGCCATCGCATCGAACATGCGTCGATGCTCGATGACGAATTGGTGACTCGTTTCAAGGATTTGGAGGCAATAGCATCAGTTCAGCCAGTTTTCATAAGTTCCAACAACGATTGGATGCTTGAACCGTTAGGATACGAGAAAGCCACTGAACTTTGTGAACGATATAGAGCTTTATTGGACGCCGGCGTCAAAGTTGCGGCGGGCTCAGATCTTCCAGCAGACTCCACAATGAGTCCTCTCTTAGGCATACAGTCTGCAGTGACCAGGCATGGCTTTGCATCGCAAGAGCGAATTACTGCGAAGGAAGCAATAGCCCTGTACACAATTAATTCAGCGTATGCTTCTTTTGACGAAAAACTGAGGGGTTCAATAGAGGTTGGGAAACTTGCTGATCTCGTAGTCTTGTCGGATGATCCCTTAGCCATCTCCGCTGACAGGATAGGCGAGATAAAGGTAGACATGACCATTGCAGATGGAAAAGTTGTTCATACCAGTCAACACTTCCCACAGCCTAAACTTCAGAAATAGTTGAGCTAAACGTTTCGAACTTGGACGTCTCCGCGCTTTTTTCTGAGAGAATGGTCTGCCAGTCCATAATGGAGCAACAAAAGCTTTTTAGCTAAAAAGTAGTTGTGAAACAGTCACATCTTATTCTGGAGGGTTTGTTTTGGAAAGTGCCCGGGAAGGTTCAGTTTTTCTTGGAAGAGAAGACCTTGAGAGAATCCATTCTTCGACTTTGAAGGTTCTTGAGGAAACTGGGGTTAGGGTGGACGAGGAAAGAGCGTTGAAGCTGCTGGATGATGCTGGAACAACTGTGGATTTCAAGCGTAGGATTGTGAGGGTTCCGCAGAGTTTGGTTGACGAGTTAATTAGGAAAGCCAGGAAATGCGTTAGATTATGCGGCAGAAATCCGAGGCATGACTTGAAACTGGGAGAAGGAAAAGTTCATGTTATGACCTCCAGCACTGGGATCAGAGTTTTGGATATGGACACTGGAGAGGTTAGGCCGTCAACGAAGAGAGATGTTGAAGATAGTGCAAGGCTGGCTGACGCTCTGGAAAACTATCATATATATTCGATTATGGTGGATGCCTTGGATTATCCAGAAGAGATCATGGGTCTGGAAGAAGTTGATGCAATGTTCAACAACACTGAGAAACATATCGATACCGGTGCTTTGAGCACTGAGAATACTAGGGATATGATTCGGATGGCAGCGGTGGTGGCAGGAGGTTTTGAAGAACTCAGGAAAAGGCCGATAATCGACTTTTTGCAGACTCCGGTGTCACCCCTTGTGCAGGACAAAGGAAACACTGAAGCCATACTAGAGTGTGCAAAGCACGAGGTTCCCCTGATAATTTTGAATATGGTGCAGGCTGGGGGCACGTCACCTGTGACGATTGCAGGCGTTCTTTCTGTAACCAACGCTGAGGTTTTGAGCGGCATGTTAATTGCTTACCTAGCGAATGCTAATGTACCATTGGTTTATGGCACGTCATCTATTGTTATGAATATGAAAAGCCTGTCTGGACCATCATTTTTTGGTACTGTCGAGGACGGTCTGATCGCTATGGGGGCGGCACAATTAGCGGATTACTATGGTTTTCCCTCCTTAGTCAACGCCTCCTTTAATGGTTCGTCTCAACTTGACGGAGAGCGGCTGAGCTTTCTAGGAACTTTGACTGCAATGTTGCCTCCCTTGGCGAAGGCGGACATTCTGTATGGTGGTGGACTGATTGAAGAGGCTAGGACCTTGTCGTATGAAGCTATGGTCGTATCGAATGAGGTGGCGGGCATGCTTCTTCGAGCTCTTAGAGGAATCCATGTGAACAAAGAAACATTAGCTGAAGACATCATTCAAAAAGTTGGGCCTGGCGGAAACTTTCTCTCTGAGAGGCATACACTTGAACACTTAAGGAAGGAACTTTTGATTTCTGAAATACTAGATAAACCGAAGGTTAAGGATGTTAGAGAGGCGGCTAAGACAAGGGCTAAAAAGCTTCTAGGCACTCACCAGCCGGAGCCCTTAGATAGAAATGTTCGAGGAGAGCTGAGAAACATTGTCAAGGAAGCTTGGAAAAGAAAACAAAAGAGAAGGTAAAAACTAGGATCTGCCCGTATCAATTTCTCGTTGCTGGAGAACACACTCGTTGACGTCTCTTTGAAATCTAACGGCAGGTGTTTTCGGTGACGACAGAATTTTCTTCTGTAGGTTGATGGGACAAAACTTAAATCACGCGTTGAACACAGAAATTGTTGTGGGAGGGGAACGCTCGAGAGAGCGTTCTCTTTACCTAAAACAAAAAACGAGAAAGGAGCAAAAAAAACAAGGAGCAAATAGAGAAAATGAATTTGATAGGATTTCAGAACAATGGAAAATACATCTTGGTGACACTGATTTCTCTTATGTTAGTCAGTTCGTATGCAGCGAGCAGCCTAGTGACAGTCAAAGGGGCTCCACTACCGTGGTCAATAACTTTGGAAGCAACTGTTACCACTAATCCCTATTGGGGATACTACGGCGGATACCATGACATTTGGCAGGCCGTCAAGACTGAACTCGCAAAGATCGGCATCAACCTTGAAATCAACTACTACGATGACTTCTCATGGTGGGACAGGGTTTGGGATACCGGTTGGAACAAGACTGCGGCCGACGGAGGATGGGACCTGACCACGCTCGAATGGTGGCTACAGCCCCATGCGATTGAGCCTTGGTTCTCGTCAATGGTCATGGCGGGCGCAGAATATAATATCCACCCGTGGAACAACACAAAGGCCGACGCACTCCTAAACAAAGCGTTGACAACGTTTGACGCGGAGACACGCAAGGAATACATGTGGAAGTGGCAGGAGGTTTTCATGCAAGACCCTCCATGGATCAACATATATTACCCAGTGACCTACGAGTGTATGGGAGCATGGGTTGAAGGTTACGACCCAACCGGGTGTTGGTGGTATGACACCACGAACCTTTCGCTTAACACTGCGGCGATGCCAGCTGAACGCAAGGCTCTACATGAAGATTGGGTTTACTACTCTGTTAGCGAGCCAGTGTGGGGCCTGATGCCGGTGTACATGAATACATATACAGAAGAGCAGATGGGCACCCTCCAATGGGAATGCTTATACCGATGGGGACTCAAATGGGAAAACGTTGAGCCAGGTGTACCGCCAGATCCGACAGATTACATAATCGTGCCTGAGTTGGCTGCAAAAGACCCGTATCCTGTTGGCGGCGACTTTACGCAGATGAGAGTTGAACTGAGGGAGGGCGCTAAATGGAGCGACTTTGCAACGAGCGGCGAAACAGTGGACGCAGACGACGTCGTCTTCTCGTTCAACGTCGCTTGTCTAGATCCGGCTGCGGGTAACACAGGGCGGGCCGACTTCACCCCATTCATAAACAACGTGACAAAAGTTAACAACACGGCAGTTGATTTCTTCCTCAAAAATCCTTGCCCCGACTTAAAATCTATCCTTGCAGACGACTGGGGAGGCAGCATTCTGCCTTATCACAGACTCTCACAGTACGACCCTGATCCAAGGGACATGAGCAGCGACCCAGCCAATACGGAATTCGCCAATTCTTCAGCGTGGCTACCTGTGAGTGGGCCCTTCAAACTCAAAGAGGTAGTGGCTGACCAGTACGTTCTGTTGGAGAGGAACCCGCTCTACTTTGGATACGACGAAGCCATCGTTGGGTCTCCAGCCTGGGGACCAGATCCGAGTGTGCAAGCGATCTATCTGAAGTGGTTGCCAGACCCCGCTGTTAGGCTGTTGGAGTTCCAAAAATACAGGCTCGACCTCGGCGAGTATCCAACTGCGCCGTTAGAGACGTGGAAGAGTATGGAAACCGACCCGTACCTCACTGTGTACCAATACGACTATCCTGCAAGCAACCCCATATGGTTAAACTTCAACCACCCAGACGTTAGCAACAGATACATAAGATTGGCAATCGCCTACGCTGTTCCTTACGAGAGAATCTTCAGCGAAATACTGCCGAGCTGGGGAATCGAAACCGCGTACCCCGGCAAAACCTACATAATGCCTACTCATTACTACACCGAGCCCAACACTCCCTGGATCGACCCTGACCTCACCGGGTCAACAGTGCACCTCTTCAACGAAGAACTTGCGCCTTTCACCTATGACCTAGATAAGGCACTTCGATGCATGGAATTGTGGTACTACTCAGATCATGCGCCTGCTTCCAACGGAGCATTAGGCGACTCAGACCTCAGCGGCATTGTTGACTTAGACGACTGGTACATATGGAGAGAGAAACAAGAAAGCGGTTTAGCAACTTGGCCCCAAGAAGTGGTTCCGGGACAAATCTTAGATCCTGACTGGAACAACGACAACGACGTTGATGTGGCAAATGACCTTTACATCTGGTCGGCAAACTACGGAGCGGAATATCCGTAATGAGAAAAAAACTATTGTCACTGGCAATACTTCCGTTGCTCGTACTTAGCATGCTTGGAGCACTCAGCCTAAACACTGTAAAGGTTTCCGCTCCCGTGTCTCCCGTGGTCAAAATTAACCCTGGAAGCATCACAGAACCATACAAAGGGATAGGAGAAACCTTCGCAGTCACTGTCTACACTGATTACAGCGGAGGCAACATTTCAGGCTACGAGTTCACCCTGACCTTCAATCCTGTTGTCCTCAACATCACAGGAGTATCCAACGGAGGCCTCATCGTAAACAACAGCATCACCTCGGCTGTGTTCAAACTTGGAACATGGGACAACGAAGAGGGCAAGTTGTCGCTGACATCAGCCTTCTTCCAATTTTACGCGCCTCCAGCAGATGTGACAAATGGCCCTGGAATACTAGCGACCGTGTCCTTCATAGTTGTTGGAACAGGAGACTCCGACTTAACTCTTGGACCTGAAACAAAGCTGGTTGGAGTTAAGTACTTGACAGGAGAAAAATTCAACATTGTCGACGATCATACGCCAGATATAGGCCACATACTACACGGCTACTTCGCCAATACTCTTCCTATACATGACGTGGCAGTTACCAGCGTCTCACCCTCCTCGAGTCTCGTGTACTCAGGCCAGCCGGTGACAGTTACAGTAAACGTTGCAAACCAAGGAAACGTAACAGAAAAATTCGATGTCACAGCCTACTACGGCACCGTGTCTATTGACACAAAAACCGTAACCCTGGCAGCTGCCACATCTCAACCCCTAATATTCAATTGGAATACAACCCCTGCGAGAGGAACCCTCCTCGTGTCAGCTGAAGCAAGCGCTGTTGGAACCACA
>Ga0209636_10004786_pt1 | contig 13830 bp, 7 predicted proteins | sample DeeMarSWOR152_54_FD_187464 | JGI IMG/M metagenome (GOLD analysis project Ga0209636, IMG submission 187464) | Marine sediment microbial communities from White Oak River estuary, North Carolina - WOR-1-52-54 (SPAdes) (version 2) | ecosystem: Environmental > Aquatic > Marine > Intertidal zone >...
TGTAGTTTCAAGTGCGATGCGGGTGGGGCGGATCGGAGTCCGCCGAGTCGACGTGGCCACTGGGAGATGGGTCCCGAAGTCGCCCAGGATTATTTACTAGCCTTCTCTCGGCTACGTGAGGTTCAGGACTGTGTGCATCGTATTGATGAGCGGCTCGACGGCGTCAACTACACCCTGAATCGCCTAACAGAGCAAATTGAGGGCCTTGTCGGCGAACTACATAGCCTTGCGATTTCTCTCAAGGGAGCTACGCCCCAGCCGGTAGAACGACCTGAATTGTCAAACCGGGACAGGTTCGTGATATAGCCTTGTTTGAGTGCACAGTTTCCATTTTCAACATTATTCTGAATAAGCTTGTTGCGCGCTTATTTTGTGCTAAAAAACGAGATTTGGGCTTGGTTAGAGGATTAGCTTGTTTCTTTGTCAAATGGTCTGCATGCATGCATGAGACTTTACGGCGGGCATTTTGGGGGAACCAGAGAAGAAACGAAACAGAAGCACCACGTGCCCGGTCAGGGTATGAATAGGGAAGGAGATTAGTGTTTTGGGATTATTGTATTGCTCTGATTGTGTCACTGCCTTCAAAGGGCACTTCATTTGCTTCTCCGGTAATTGTTAATACAGCTTCACCAACACTCAGGAGGGCTATTACTTCTTGTCTGTCGAACTTGACCATTAAATCGGGGATACCATCGCCATCATAGTCTCCAACTTCTGTAGGATGCAATTTAGTAGGTATCGTATCATTCAAGATGATTGTTGCAACATCAACGACAGATACATCATGGTCCTCAGGAAGCTCAATATATGCTGTAATCCATTTGCCTTCACTTTTTAAGTTTAGACTATCTGGGTCGATGTCTATAGTGGCAGTAATAACTGGGGGCAATATCGTTCCAATGGGGGCAAATGGACTGAGATGGTAGACGTTTGCCCAAACGTAGTTTTCCTCCGTATTCACGTCTGACTCAGCTTCTTCGACCCATTCGGTACCATCCCAATAATAGAGGCGAAGTGATTCCTCCTCAATGCCGCTGGCTGCCACATCCTCGTCTTCGTAGTACACTTTGATCTCAATTGGCCAGCTTATCTTGGCGGATGGAATATCTGTGCTTATCTCTATGTGTCTGCCGAGAGCCTGAAAGCCACTCTCAGGAGGAACTGAGGTGGGGTTTTCAGGATATTTGGATATTATCACAGTTCCGGGTTGTTGAGCTTCTATGGTCACGATAGTGTCAGCTTCTTCTTTCGCGTCTATTTCATTGATTCCTTCCTCTACAGTTTCCTCATGCCAATTGGGATCTTCAATGTACGTTATAGCCGAAGGATCGAAAGCTTCGCCTACAGATGGATACAGTCCTTTGTAGTTATCGTTCCACGGGTCTATGAGGTCTTGCGACCCATACTCAGGGAGCATCTTGAACGCGTTTTCTGCATAGGAGCTCCATTCGTCTACGGTATCATCTAATAGAGGCTTGAAAAAGGAGTCTTCGAATTCAGAAGCATATTCTCTATTCGAAGGCCAATAAGCTTCATATCCACGAGGGTTCTCTACAAACTCTTGCCCTGTAATCACTTCCTTAAGCTCCCAACCGTAAGTGACAGGTCCTTCGAGCACATGTGCATATGCATGACCCACATAACTGGTCATACCAAATATCGGTATGCCTGGCTGAATTAGAATGCCTTGCACGATGTTCCAATACCAACTTTCTCCCGTGAAGCCGATAGCAAGTACGGGATGTTTGTTTCCGCTTTGATCTTCCCAAAAGTACATTTTTCCAGAGTCTGGCTGTCCTGCATCGGATCCTTCTATTCCTGGAACCAGCCAATCTGGTAGGTCGACCTTTCCATGACCAACCGTGTGAAATGCATATCGGTGGCTCCATTTGCCGGTTTGGAGGCTATCAAAGAAATCATCACCTGAATAGCTACAATAGAGAAAGATCGGTTCGTAGTCGTGAGGATGCCCAACCCGAGCACATTTTGATGGTTGACCTATCCATTGGTGCTGATGCTCCCAATAGGCAAAAAGCTGGACGACGAACTCCTTCCTGACCTCATCCACGATGACACGATAGTACCACGTAGGTCGATGGTTTAGTTCCTGCAATACGGTATCTGCATCGGAACAAGGGTATGGTATTCCCATAGGGTTGGGAGTCATAAAGAGACCGCATTCACTATTCAGAAGCAATAGAGGAACGCAATTCTCCCACACCCAGTTTTCAACCACGTTGAATGAGGCGATCTTATAGTCGGACTTGACGTATTCTGATGAATACCATGGTTGCCATGGTGTGATTAGCGGATAGTTGTCAATGCTATCTGCATCTATCATATAGGGTGTGTCCCCTATTCCGTCACCGTTGTCGTCGGCTCCGTCATAATCGCTCCAATAATTGCCCTCGTAGCCATTGTCCCATACATTTAAGCTTAGATCTATCGCCTGAACCGCATTATCTACGATATTGTTATGGTATAGAACATTCTCACTGGAATCGCTGATGTATACGCCAAAGTCGTTTTCAAAAATGTCATTCTCTGTTACTTGACTCTGTTCCCAACGATAGTAAAAATATAATCCATACTTGCTATCGCTTATGCTGTTCCTCGTTACATAGGAGCCTATTCCGTTCCAAGCCTCTAAACCGAAATAAAATGATGCTATGTTGTTTCCTGAAACAGTGGCTCCGTGTACATCTAGCTCAATACCGGCATTGCGCGTGTCATAGTTTCCTGATATGTCGTTGTCCATTATTTTGCACACGGACGGGGCATTCATCGCTATATACATACCCCCTCCCCAATTAATATCATAGCTTCGAACCGTGTTTCCAACTGCATATAGTGTAGCGAGCGTTTGACCACCCGCATAAGCGTATATACCAATTCCCCACCCATCATATGATACGATATCGTTTGCAGTAATGTTGACACCCGGACCTGTATGAATATCTATGATTTCTATGCCATATCCATATACCGTAATATCATTTCTGACAATTGTTAAATCGCTGATTTCTTGGGCCAAAATGCCTGTTTGACATTCTTCAATTCTGCAATTTTCTATTCTGCCATGCGAGAAAAATTCCCAGAAAGAATCAAGAATGTTGATGCCCGTGGGGTAAATTTCATGGATCCAAACATTGCGAATAATGAAGTAGCTCGATGTGTTCCTGATATCAATTCCAAGTGTATAGTCGGGCTGGTCTGCAATCTCCCACCCTTCTATAATATAGGGATCTTCAGGAGTGCCTGAGCCTCCTGTAACTCCATTTTCAGGTGTAAAGTCTGAGTCGCTTCTGATTGAGATGGGGTCATGAGGAGTTAGATCTTCGAGTTGAGCCTCAACTTGCGGTGCAAACGTTGGAAGGGTTGAGAAAATGATCAGTAAGGTCATCACACAGGATATTAATTTCTTCATTTTGCTTTCTCCTAATTCTTGATAGCCATACGTGTTGTAGCTACACGCGCTTTAAAAATTTGGGTTGGATAGAACTATAGAAGATATTTCTACTTCATTTGTTGGATGAGCTCATTGATGGTTTGGCCTATGGATTTTCCGGTCGCTTCTGCGCGGCGTCTGAGCTTTTCGTAGTTGGCTTTGCGGAGGTAGATACATAGATGCACTAGGAAACTCGAAAAAAGGGGGTTGTGGAGATGAACTCCTCTATTTCACGGTGTCGAATGTGAAGCTGCCTATATCAAAGGTATCTCTGTAGATAGCGACTGTGTACTCCATGGGTTTTCTCTTTATGGTCTTGAAGTTGGTGATGTAATGCCTGCTAGATATCCTGTAGTCTCTCGATGTATCACCATAGTGTGATTCCTGCAAAACTCTATCCGGATCAGCTGTGGCGTATATTTCGATTCTGAGTTCTTCATTGTAGACAAATGGCTGGTTGGGGTCGACTTCAGCTGCTACTCTGAGAGCGAATTTGACGGGCATCGTTCTGCCTGCTTTGTTGTTTCTTGTTGATGGCAGGAGTTCGATCACAGCCCAGTTTCTGATGCTGTAGGACACTGTCTTTGAAGCTTGGTTTCCAAGGTTATCTGCGGTTTCTATGTGAAGGACATAGTAGCCATCCGGCACCAGAAGCGTATCGAATGAGAGACTCCATTCGCCGGTACTCGGATCATAGGACACTGGAAGGCATTCAAACCCTATCGGGATTCCCTCGCCACCATCAGCCTCTCGGATCGAGAAGCACATAGAAGACACACCGCTCCCTGAGTCAACAATCGATCCCGTGAAAGTTGTTCCATCCTGCAGAGCCCATCCCGCCGGAGGATTCGAAACGGTGATCAGAGGACCAGTGTTGTCGAGGATTACTGCTTGGCTGTTTGTTGCCTCGACGTTTCCAGCCTTATCGGTGCTATTGTATTCGATGCAGTATATCCCGTCGTCTAACCCCTCAAGATGGAAAGATATCGGAGGCACATCTTCTATCCACCCGTTGTCGTACCTGTAACCAGTTAGTGCCACTCCCGACCCTGTACCTGTGTCATCGATAGCATCAAGCGTGAGCGTAGAGGACGATGTGATGTAGACATTATTGGACGCATCCACAAATTTGGGTGATCCAATGTCTAGAGTAGTCGTAGGCGGTTCAATGTCAGGTGGCAATGGGACAGACGCAACGTCGATGGCAAAAGGATACTCATCGTGTGGGATGTCTAGGGCCGTGACTTCTATTCCCCAATTTCCAGGCTCGGCTATGGGAATGACTATTCTGATTGGTGGAGTATCGGATTCGATCTCAGTAAAGACGGTTCCATCGGGTCTCAGTATTCGGATTCCAAGTTGGCTGCCTTGCCAATTGAGCAATATCTTCAGCGTCTGCAATCGGTTATTGTTAAATTCAAAGGTAGACATTGCGCCCATATCTATTGTATCCAGTGTCTGAAACATGCTCTCTGAATCGGGAGGCTGGAAAGCACTCGTTTCTCGGAGCAGATCACGGACCCTCAGATCATCAATCAACCAGTAATTGCCTGTGTCATGGACAAGAACATATGCGATGTCTGACCCTGAAACTCCCAATTCGGACATGGTCCCAGTTTGAGTGTTCTGACCCGCGTAGTCACTGTCGACAAGACTTGCTGACGAGTCGTAGGCCTCAAGATGCGTGCCATAGTATGTGCTCGTTAGCATACTAATTGATGTTGCAGTAGCACCCACAAAATCGATGCGGCCCATGCCCTGGTTTGGGCCTAGCCACGCAAAGAAGTTCCCATGACATTCATAGTAGCATGATCCATAGGGATTAACGTTGTATTGTTCAGTTCTTACGTCGCCATACACCCAGTCATAGCCTTCTGTTGTCGTGAATGTCATTCCTGGTATGGTGCTTCTGATGGGCATTTCATCAACTCCGTCTTCAAAGTCCATGAAGCCACCTTGAGAGAGTACTATCCATCTGATGAGATAGAGTGCTGCAGGCCAATTTTCCTCACAGGTATCCAGAATTTCACTTTCGGGCAACTCAAACCCTGGGTCAGGTGATTCTGGACGAAGCTCTACGGTGAACGCTGGAACTCCCGTCGTCCCATACACCCAGTCTGTGAGATCACCGCTGGTCAGATAGAGTTGGGAAGATTGCTGTGGCGTGTAAGTCTCGTCATGAACACCAAGGATAAGATCGGACATCTCTGCTGCAAGAGCACTCATTACGCTTGAATCGGGGGCCGATTCGTCAGTGTAGCCCCATGGGTAAAGAATTAACTGACCGTAGCTATGGTAACTCAGTGCCGCTTGAAAGTCCTTGTTGGGATCCGAAATCAAGTCTCGTACTGCAATCGTTTCAGGTTCGGAGAATGCATCGGGCCCCCGGTAAGTAGGATCACTAGTGTCCCCGCTGGATCCACTGTCCAGTCCCCACATATAGCCGTAGTTTCTGTTCAGGTCCACCCCAAATGTTCCATCGCCGTTATCTCTTCGGTTCTTCCGCCACATTCGATCGACGGTTTGGCTATACTCAAGTCCGTCAGGGTTCAAAACGGGAATGATCCAGATTTCGCTGTTGTCAATCAAGGTCTTTGTGGATTCGTCGGACTCATAGGTTTGAACAAGACCGACTGCGAGAGAGTAGGGTACTTCGGCAGAAATCCACTCACGAGCATGATGGAGACCCGCAAAGAGAATATCAGGTTCATTTTCGTCATCGACACTTGGGTCGTCACTTATTTTGATGGCCCATATCTGGCGACCCTCGACGCTCACACCTACGCTGTATACCCTTGCAATGCCCGAATTTTCAAGACGACGAAGACCAGTTTCGATTTCCGAGTACGTATGATAATGGGGGACGTATATGTCGTACGGCTCAAATTCCAGAATCATCCTGTTGACCTTAATCCAAGCGGCATTGTGTCCATCGACGATGTGTTCTCCCTCTACTGCTCCAGGCTGGTCTACCTCTCCGTTGAGATCTATAACTATCCTGTAATCGTGTCCTGCCTCAAGATTCCAATTGAGATTGAAGGTGTAATTTTGCAGTCCAACAGGTTCGTAGTGATGGCCATCGAGCACACCCACTGAATCATGGTAGACGACTTTTCTTCCTACCATCTCCAAAGTTGTCATATCCATCATCATGAACTCAACAGCTATTTCGGCAGAGCCAAAAAGCCCAGCGTGAATGTCATAGTCGTACTCTATTTGCAGATTGACTACCTGTCTTGATGAGCCTTCACCAGGGAAGTTGTTGATGATGACCTCTTGACCTGCAGTGGCATACCATCCTCCAGTGTCTTTTCCAATATGAACATAAGAGTCTGTTTGGTCTGCTTTAGCGAATGAGTTGAGATCTGAGCTGGTGTGCCAGCTGTCATAGGGCGGAGAACGATGGTATACAGGCACATCCATTTCCGCAAGAACTTGAGAGACGGTATGGTACACGTCTATGAGACCATAGCCTGTTGCTGGGTCGTATCCCCAATCTGCATGATCACCATTAGCACTTTGTCCTGTACTTACATCGCGAGCGCAGTACTCTGCGCAGTATCTGAATCTGTGACCGTCAATTGACGAATCGATTTGTTTCAGAATCGCAGCTAGACCGGCCACTTGAGGAGTAGCACTCGAAGTGCCACTGGCAACCAGCCAACCATCGTGATCAGTTGTCTCATCACCGTGCCCATTGAAACTTACGTCGGCATCTGAGTTAGGTTGTGTAGGCATTTCAATTAAGATTCCATGAGGCGATTGCCCGACGATACCGCAGAGATCAGGGACGTGACGATCTAGATAGCGACTACTATCGAAGCTCGAGGCGTAGCTAGCAGCTTGGAAATCTCCATTTTCGTCAAGGTAGGCTCCGCCCACGGCAATAACATTTGGCATGCAAGCTGGCCATGCTCTGGAACCTCCATTCCCCGCAGCAAAGCAAACGATGGCGCCGTTGGACACAATTTGATTAATCGTATCTTCCATGCTCTCAATTACATTAAGGTTGGGTAGGAGTCTCTCATCTCGGCCCCAGCTACAACTTAGTACACCCAAATCTGCAATGCCAAGCGCAATGGAGAGCGCGTTTGCAGTGTCCTCGTAAGAGAAACCGCCTCCCCCGGGGATGAAGTGTAAAGTGATGCCTGGTGCTACCGCAAGAAGGTTTGAAACAATAGCAGTTCCATGTCCACTTTCTGAGCGCGTACCATCGTCGTCAGGTGAAATACCATGATTGACATGAGACACGTATCGGTTTTCCAAGAGATTCTTATAGTATTCTTCGTAGAACGGGTGGAAGCCTGTTTCTGTAGGGTAGTACTCGGTTGTATCATGATTTCTAGAGAACCCTGTATCAATGACGGCAACATTTACATCTTCACCATCATAACCGAAAATCTGACGAGCCTCTAGCGCTCGTACAGCATTTTCAACACTTTGTGGACCATTTTCCCAGTTCGTTGCGTCCATATCCTCTGCAGCTTCATGATTCGGCGAAAGATGATAATAACTGGGTTGCGGCGGAGCCCATCCCGCGGGCCAATCAAAGAACTCAACCTCGAAAGCAAATTCAACATTAAAGAGAATACTCTGAATTACTAATGGGACATTCATTGAAGTGACATTTGTGTATCCCAAATCATCCACGTACTTCAAAGTCGTGCCAAAGGTTTTTTCAAAGCGGTCAATGGTTGCTCGTATAGAAAGTCGAGTCGAATAGCAACCGCCACCGAGATTGTACGCTAAATTACTGTAGGAAACCGAGTAGCCTACACTGTGAAAGTACTCTGCAACAGATAGCGTGCCTTCAAACAGGGGGTCATTTTCGTCCAAAGGAACTATATATGGCGAAATGGGATTCTCAATGAATGCTGGGTTCGTGAAAGCGTACGCCAGAACTTCGCCTCCATTTTCGTTCAACAGATCATAGATCTTGACTACATCTCCTCCAACAAAACCCACCGTCGTCGTAGCCGAAGCTTCAGGTGCAAACATTGAAAACATTGAAAGAACAAGCAATGATGTCATCGCTAACGAGAATATTTTCTTCATTTTCTTTTCTCCTGATTTCTAGAAGCGCCAATTATGGTGCATCTTCACTTTTAAGATTTGGCTAGGACGAAACTCTAGAAGATACTTCTACTTCATTTGTTGAATGAGTTCGTTGATGATGACGCCTATCGGCTTTCCAGTAGCCTCTGCGCGGCGCCTGAGCTTGCCATAGTTGGCGTTGCGGAGGTAGATGGGGATGCCGGGCATTTCAACATCCATTTGAAAGGCACACTGTGCCCGCACAAGATTGCGGACGGCGAGCTAGCAAGATTGCTTCATATTTGCAGCCTTCTACATGCGGTTATAATCCAATCAGCGGATGTTCTACTTGTTCAGTACGTGACCTTGACGGAAGATTCAAGGATGCATGCAACCGAGAAGCGGGCTGCGGGAGCCACAGCGAAATCAGAAGTCAAAGGCGAACTTGTTGAATTCAGTTGGTGGCTGAAGAAACAGGGATATGCAGAGAGTACAATTAGACAATACTCTAAGAACATCAAAATCTTAGCGGAGAGAGGAGCCAACCTCTATGATCCCGACTCTACCAAAGACGTGATTGCTCGCCAGGAGTGGAGCAATGCAAGACGCAGTGTTGTCATAGCATCCTACACAGCATTTCTACACAAACACGGCGAATCTTGGGAGCCTCCAAAATGCCGCGTAACTCGTAAGTTGCCGTTCATACCGACCGAGCAAGAAATAGATTCGTTGATTGCTGCAAGTGGAAAAAAGACAGCTACTCTCCTTCAGCTTCTCAAGGAAACTGCCATGCGCGGCGGAGAAACTGACAAACTCAAATGGATCAACATTGACACGGAGAATAGAACAGTAACCCTGAACACTCCAGAGAAGAATAGTCTGCCACGAATCTTCAAAGTCAGCAACAAGCTATTAGGCATGTTGAATAGTCTGCCCAAGAGAACCGAATATGTTTTCGGAGGGCGAACAGCGAAAAGCCGTAGAGCAACCTTCTACAGGACGCGCCAGCAAGCCGCAAAGAAGCTTCAGAATCCGAGACTTCTGAGGATAACATTCCATACACTACGCCACTGGAAAGCAACCACGCTCTATCACCAGACAAAAGACATTCTATACGTCAAAAACTTTCTCGGACATCGAAAGATTGAGAACACCCTTCTCTACATTCAAGTCGCAGAGGTCATATTCAAAGAGACAACAGACGAGTTTACAGTGCGTGTTGCTCAGGGGCCAAAAGAGATCAAAGAGCTGCTTGAGGTTGGCTTTGCATTTGTCTGTGAGAAAGATGGTCTAATGTTCTTCAGAAAACGGAAGTAAGAAACAATGGAAAAGGGAAATTTCAAACGGAAATATCTTTTTATGTTGTTGAGAATATGGTAGTTAATCCTCAGAGGGAAGATCAAGTGTACGAGGAACAAAGGCTTAATGAGATTACAAAAGAAGACGAGAGATGGGAGAAGGCAACTCTCCCAAAATGGCTTTCCAATCACCCCGAGAGAAAGAACGAGTTTCACACGTCTTCCGGTACTCCAGTCAAGAGACTATACACGCCGCGGGATGTGAAAGACATAGACTATTTGAAAGACCTAGGATTTCCCGGACGATTCCCCTTTGCGCGTGGCGTACACGCAACCATGTATCGAGGACGCCTATGGACCATGCGACAGTTCTCAGGGTTCGGCACCGCTGAGCAAACAAACCAGCGTTTCAAATACCTACTCAAAGAGGGCGAAACAGGACTGAGCATCGCCTTTGACTATCCAACTATAATGGGACGCGACTCCGACGACCCAATGGCCATAGGCGAGGTCGGAAGGTGTGGTGTGGCAATATCCTCCCTAAAAGATATGGAAGTTCTATTCAACGGAATACCTCTGAACAAGGTAACCACATCCATGACGATCAACGGTCCCACAGCCATGCTACTGGCCATGTACATCGCCATAGGCGATAAGCAGGGAGTACCGAGAGAAAGGTTGGGTGGCACTGTTCAGAACGACATGCTGAAGGAGTTCTTCGCGCAGAAACTCTGCATATTCCCTCCGGGACCCTCGGTCAAGCTCGCCACAGACATTATAGAATACTGCACAAAACACCTGCCCAGATGGAACCCTATAAGCATCAGCGGATACCACATCCGTGAGGCAGGCTCCAACGCACTGCAGGAGCTTGCCTTCACCCTGGCCGACGGCATAGCGTATGTGGAATCTGTCATGGAGCGCGGATTGAACGTGGACGATTTCGCACCTCGTTTGTCCTTCTTCTTCGCCTCTCACAACAACTTTCTTGAGGAGATCGCCAAGTTCAGAGCCGCCCGTAGGTTGTGGGCTAGGATTCTAAAGGAAAGATTTGGGGCGAAGAAGCCTCGGTCCATGTGGATGAGGATGCACATTCAGACCTCCGGCTGCACCTTGACCGCCCACCAGCCCCTTAACAACATCACACGGGTCACTCTCCAATCACTGGCAGCGGTGCTGGGAGGCACCCAGTCGCTGCACACAAACTCCTTCGACGAGGCGCTGGCTCTGCCGAGCGAGGAGGCTGTGAGAGTGGCATTGAGAACGCAGCAGATAATAGCCCACGAGAGCGGGGTTGCTGAGACGATAGATCCGTTGGCGGGATCCTACTGCGTAGAGGCCCTGACAAATGAGATGGAGCAGGGAGCTGTGGAATACATAGACAAGATTGACTCCATGGGCGGGGTTATACCAGCGATTGAGAACGGCTTCTTCCAGAGGGAAATAGCGGACAGCGCGTATAAGGATCAGAAGATGATAGAGAGTAACGAAAGAATTTTGGTTGGGGTGAACCAATATGCAATCGAGGAGGATGAGGTTCCAATAAAACTGCTGAAGATAGGGGCAGAGGTGGAGGCGGAGCAGCTGAGGAGACTTCGAAGCATGAAGAAGGACCGAAATGGTGGAAAGGTGAAGAAGGTGCTAGATGAGTTGCATGGCGCTGCTGAGCGTGATGAAAACCTTATGCCTCCGATAATCAAAGCCGTGAAGGCATACGCCACACTTGGAGAAATATGCAATGTGCTCCGTGATATTTTTGGTGAGTATCGGGAATTAATAATTATCTGAGAGATTAAGTGGAGGAATCATGATGGGTGAAAAGAAGATTAGAGTGGTGGTTGCAAAGCCCGGCTTAGACAGCCATGACCGGGGAGCGAAGGTCATTGCAAGAGCGTTTAGGGATGCCGGTATGGAAGTTATCTATACCGGGCTACGACAGACACCAGAACAGATCGTGGAGACAGCGTTACAAGAGGACGTCGATGTAATAGCCCTAAGCATCCTCTCTGGAGCGCACATGACCCTGTTTCCAAGAGTCATGGAATTGGTAGAAGAAAGGCGGCTGGATGATGTCTTGGTGTTTGCCGGGGGAATAATACCTGAAGAGGACATCCCAGCTTTGAAGAAGATCGGCATAGCCGAAGTGTTTGGTCCAGGCACAAACACAGATGAACTGATCGAATTCATCAGACACAATGTGAAGGAAAGAAAGTAACACCTAGACTTGCTCCGAGCTCTGGTGCAAAATGACCGAAGTCAAAGAACTCACCGCTGGAGTGCTGAAGAATGACCGAAGGCTAATAGCGAAGACGATGACCCTCATCGAGAACAACACGCCAGAAGCACGGAGAGCAATTTCTATCCTTTACCAACACACGGGCAGAGCGCACATAATAGGCATAACGGGACCCCCTGGATCAGGGAAGAGCACGCTGATAGAGAAACTTGTGAAAGAGCTTAGGACCCGAGGTAAAAGCGTAGGTGTTGTCGCTGTCGATCCGACAAGTCCCTTTACGGGAGGTGCATTCCTTGGAGACCGTGTGCGGATGCAGAAACACAGCACAGATGATGGGGTTTTTATCCGAAGCATGGCGACTAGGAACAATCCTGGCGCCCTAGCTAGGGCCACTAAGGATGTTGTTAAGGTTTTGGACGCCTCGGGCAAAGATGTAGTCATAATCGAAACCGTCGGGGCTGGGCAGTCAGAGGTTGATATCATAAAGATCGCTCAGACCATCTTGGTTGTGCTGGCCCCTGGACTGGGGGACGACATACAAGCCATCAAAGCGGGTATAATGGAAATTGGAGACATATTTGTAGTGAACAAGGCTGACCGTGAAAACGTGAACAGAACTATGAGTGACATAGAGGCTATGTTAAACATGAATCCAGAAGGGAAATGGAGACCACCAGTTGTCAAGACAACGGCCATCGCAGGTGAGGGAACATCAGAGCTTCTGGACAAAATAAATGAGCACAAGAACTATCTCAAATCTGGAGTCCTCAAGATGAGGCATAGACAGATTGCTCAAACAGAACTAGTTGAAGCGATCAGAGAGAAAGCAACAGAATCTATTGTGAACTACCTGAAACGAAGAGGCAAGCTGGACGAGATCATCGATGAGATTATAGTGAGGAAAACAGACCCCTACTCTGCCGCAGAGAAGTTACTTGCGGAGAGACTGAAAGAAGTTTGAGACACCGAAGTCACCACTGTTCATAGGAGAAAAAGATGAAAAGGAAACGGCTGGAAAAGGGATTAACTCAAGTCTATACTGGAGATGGGAAGGGCAAGACCTCAGCGGCTTTCGGACTTGGCCTGCGAGCTATAGGACGAGGTCTCAAGGTTTATGTGGTTCAATTCATAAAAGGTGGCTTCGACTACGGCGAACTGCATATCGTAAATGATCTCCTCAACCTCAAACTCAAGGCTTTTGGACGAGGAAAATTCGTAACCGAAATGCCACCGACAAACGAGGATATCAAACTAGCCAAAGAAGCCTTCAATTTGGCAAAAAAAGTTGTTAACAGCGATGAATATGATTTGGTAATTTTAGACGAAATAAACGTGGCCCTAAACCTGAAATTGGTAGATGTCAAAGAGGTAATTGATCTCATTAAAAACAAACCGAAACATGTCGAATTGATTCTAACGGGGCGCTACGCTCCTCCTGAGGTCATAGAGATGGCTGATCTCGTCACGGAAATGAAAGAAATAAAACATCCCTACACCCGAGGCATCCCGCCCAGAAAGGGAATCGAATACTGACTCTCGCCGAATTTTAGGTACTCGGTAACTTGTTGGTTTAAGAGATGAGGACTCCACAATTTCACTGGAAACTGGTTTTCTAATGAAGGCCAAGCGCGTTTTTTGTTAGGCAATCTACGAATGTATATTATCAAGAAACTATGGACAGCTTAACCTCTTTCACCCCCTTCTTTGTCTTCAACTCTTGAACCAGCTTTCTAATCTCTTCGGCCTCGCCTTTCACCGCTATGGCCTCGAGGCAGTCTCGTTCGCTTAGGTGAATGTGCATGGAGGAATAGATT
>Ga0209636_10004787_pt1 | contig 13830 bp, 13 predicted proteins | sample DeeMarSWOR152_54_FD_187464 | JGI IMG/M metagenome (GOLD analysis project Ga0209636, IMG submission 187464) | Marine sediment microbial communities from White Oak River estuary, North Carolina - WOR-1-52-54 (SPAdes) (version 2) | ecosystem: Environmental > Aquatic > Marine > Intertidal zone >...
ATAGGCCTCATCAAATGAATCCACATGCAAGGACTGAACACCTCCGAATATGGCTGCCAAAGCGTGATAGGCGGACCTTATAATATTATTGAGAGGCTCCTGCTGAATCAGGGAGACCCCGGAGGTTTGAACATGACATCTCATCCACATGGCTCGTGGATCTTTGGCATTAAACCTGTATTTCATTATCTTATACCATAGCCTTCTGACCCCCCTTATCCTCGCAACTTCTTCGAAAAAATCACTGGCAGGAGACCAGAAAAATGCCAATCTATTTGCTATGGAATCCGCATTGTGCCCTCTTCTTACCATCTCCTCCATGGTTTCAATACCATTTGCCACCGCAACGGCTATTTCAGTCACACCAGAAGTCCCAAACTCTCGTAAGTTATATCCGTTCAGGGTAATAAAATTCCACTGTGGCACATTTCTCCTAATGAATTCGATATTATCGCATTGTATCCTGAAACAGTCTCGAGGGGGCATATATTCCGGTCCGCTACGTATCAGTTCTTCCAAGGTTATGTCGTTCTGAACACTGCCCTGGAGTTTATCCCAAGGGATACCCCTTTCCTCTGCAAGGACTAAAAACATGGGGAATAAGATAGCGGTATTGGAGGGATAGTGAGTGACGATTGAAACGGTTACCTTGTCGAGAGGGATATCTTTAAATATCAAAGCCATATCCTCTATCGAATCTACACAGACGCCAGACATCCCCACCTGCCCGGCAGATAAAGGATCATCGGAGTCATACATCTGAATGGTGGGAATATCAAACAGAACATTGAGTCCTGTAGCTCCGTGGTCAAGCATAAACTTTATTCGCTCGTTGGTGTCCTCGGGGGATCCAAACCCTGTTAACTGACGCATGGTAAATTCCCTGCCACGATACATATTGGCGTGGATACCCCTTGCAAAAGGCTCTTGGCCAGAATTGCCCAAATCTTCCTGATAATCAAGATCTGGATTTGACAAAGGAGTATAGAGCATTTCTCTCGGGATATCAGAACCCAAAACTGTACGGGGTGTCTTCATCCAGTGTTCTCGATCTTTTTCACGAACGGTTGAATTCATCCAGTGCTCAAACCTCTGGCGCAAGGTCTGCAGAGCCTCAGGGTTATATAGAGGCATACGTTTCCTACTTGATAACTTTTCATGCAGAATATCCTTTGTTGTCTTCTTCATATTTGATGCTCTCCTCTATGGTTACATTGCCAAAATGCGCGGCCTTGGTTGACAGAGGGCCCCGGGCGTATGCCCGTGGGTATCTACCGTGGGAGGTTAAAATAAAGTATTATTGAAGTCTAAACCACACAAGATGGGATGGCAAGCATCATCTCGAGCCTTGTCTAGCCTCTTGAACTTGGACAGTTATGTCTCCTGGACCTCCTGATTTTCCTGGATCTCAACAGCCCTTCTTTCACCATAAAAGAGGTTCTTCGCAATTGTGTGGGCCTCTTGTGCCAGACCAACCTCCTCCAGAACCTGCCCTGAGTTCTCCCTGATACCTCTTAGATTTTTGAAATGTGTAAGAAGTCTGTAATTGGATTTTGTCCTGGACTGGATTGCAATCCGGATGTTTTCATGAACGCTTAGATCTGGAAAGATGCTGGTGATCTGGAATGAACGGGCAATGCCCATCTTGGAGATGGTATGTGGCGGGAGGTTGGTAATCTCCGTTCCATTGAAGAGGATTTTCCCATGGGTGACAGGTAAAAATCCCGTCAAAAGGTTAAAAAGGGTGGTCTTCCCTGCTCCATTGGGACCAATGATGGAATGAACCTTTCCCCTAGCTATCTTCAGGTTAACATAGTCTACTGCCCTCAAAGCTCCGAAATTCTTACACAGACCCTTCGTCTGTAAAATGATGTGGCCTGTTTCCATAGAAATCCAAACAAACCATCAGCAGGGTTTATCAAACTATGCAGTCCACATGGATCCATTCAGTGCGAGGCCCTTGAACACGAAAGGGATTAGTAGGCAACCTTATCCAGTCCTTTTAATCCCAGTATCTCTCTGCCTTCATCAGGAGTAGCCGGCTCCAGGCCTAACTCCCTGGCAATCCGTATGATCTTTGCCACCTGCTCTGCATTACTCTTTGCCATCCTTCCCCTTTCCAGATAGAGATTGTCCTCCAAGCCCACACGGACATGCCCACCCAGGAGCAAAGATTGGGTGCAGATTGGAAACTGAGCTCGACCCGCAACAGCGACAGAGAACTCGAAATCGCCAATTAATCTCTTCGTATAGTCGACCAAAAATATCAGGTTCTCAGGGCTCGGGGTAATTCCACCCATAACACCCATAACATACTGGATATAAACTGGTTTTTTGAGATCCCCTCTCTGAATCAGATAGGCTATATTGTTGATCATTCCGGAATCATAGACCTCCAACTCCGGCTTTGTATTCTTTTTACTGAAGGACGCGCTGAATTCACGTAAGGTTTTGAAGGTATTTGGAAAAATAAAATCCTCTGTCAGTCCCAGGTACTTTGGCTCCCATTCATATTTCCAGTCCTTCCACTTATCCATTGCATGAAACAGGGCAAAGTTCACAGAGCCTGCGTTGAAAGATGCCAGCTCAGGACTAAATGTGGTAACAGTCTGTACACGTTCCTCGGCAGACATCCCCAGGCCGCCACCGGTGGTCAGACAGAGAATGATATCACATTTGCTTTTTACTGTGCTGGCGATCTCCCGAAAGCTATCCAGGTTTGTAACCGGCTGACCTGTCTCTGGATCCCTCACATGGACATGACACACCGTCCCCCCTGCTTCATGAACCGCAAGAATTTCATCTATTATCTGCTTTGGTGTGATTGGCAGATAGGGTGACATGGTAGGGGTATGAATACTCCCCGTAATTGCCGCAGTGATAATTCGTTTATCCATTTTCTTCCTCCTTATAGGTTGAATTTTCCCTTCCATTGCCCTTAAAGCCTTTTTGAAATCGATTGTCAACCAAAAAATTAACATCTTGGCCCATCAAGCCAACACGGAGCATAGACCTTGTCAATTTGGTATGTGAATAGTTTACTGTATTTTCGAAAACCACCTCCTCTGAGTGCCCGTTCTCTACTTGGTGTTCTATTGGAGGGACATCGACCTCCGGACATTCGAGAGAGCTGGTGAAAAAAGCTTAATAAATTGTTTGACAATCTCAGATAAGCCTGCTAAAGGGGGAACACGATCAGCGTTAACGATAAACCGACTAATAACATCACTTCAACTTCTGAGGTCAGTTATGGGGAAAGGTTTTGAAAAGTTGCTGATACAGAGCCTCCAAGGAGTTTTCAGACCTCCTTGGAGGCTTTTTTATTCTCCTACCCTATAATAATTTCTTTAATCTTTGGTTACTGAGGACGGGGATCGTTTTGGAAGCGGGGTGCTGATTCTTGGCACTGGCAGCCCGTGACATTGGTAGAAACCATTTAAGGAAGGAGGATGCTATGGAACGGTATTCCAAAGGGAAGGTTTTGGCATGTGTAGTAGGTATATTGGCGTTATGTTTTATAACCCTACCCTTCACCTCTGCAGCTAATGCGGGAACCGTTAAACTCGGGCTCATTACGGATCTCACCGGTGCAGCCTTTGTGACTGCGAGAGATTCTGCAGATGGGGCTAGGGTGGCGGTAGATCGCATAAACGCAGAGGGAGGTATTTTAGGCAATAAGGTAGAGTTGCTTGTCCGAGATAGTGCTCTCAAGACAGACATGGGTGTCTCTCATGCCCGGGAACTAATTTTGGATAAAAAGGTGAATTTAATAGTTGGCCCGATAAGCAGTGGCGTGCGATTGGCAATCTCGGATGTATGTCGAGTGTTTAAGGTTGTCCTTATTGACGGTATCGGTGGGTCCGTATCGCTGCACCGAGAGAGAGGCCATGATTACTTCTGGCAGTTGAGCGTCCCCACATCCGGTGAATCCTATGGTGCGGCTGTCGGCTGCTCTATATTCAAAGAGGTGGAGACTATGGTCACCATAGCTCCTGACTATGTATGGGGCCGGCAAGAGATCGAGGGGTTCACGGCGCCGTTTAAAGAGATGCGCCCCGATGTTAAGATACTGGAAAACTACTGGCCCAAGCTTGGTGAGAAGGACTACACCCCGTATATCACTGCTATCATCGCCAAGAAACCAGATCTAATGTACTCAGTTCTCTATGGAGGGGACTGGATCAACTTTGTGAAACAGGCAAAACCATACGGGCTTTTTGAAAAGATGCAGGTCTTTTGTTTTGCCGAGGCAAGCTCCCAGATAGGCTTGGGAAAGGAGGCTCCGGAGGGCACATGGGGATTCGGGCGGGCCCCGGCACCCTCTATCCGGACGCCCCAGATGAAGACCTTTATCAAAGCATACAAGGAGAAGATGGGAAGGTGGCCATCAGACGCCTCTGTTACAACCTATGATGCGTTTATGGTCTTTAAGTATGGGGCCGAGAAGGCAAAAAGCATTGATGGGCCTGCTTGGGTCAAGGCCATGAAAGGTGCCACAGTCGAGACGCTAAGAGGTACCCTCACGTTCCGGCAATGCGACAACCTCTCGAACTCACCTGAATACATTGGTCCACTGGTCTATGAGCCGGAATATGGCTTTGTGGTCTTTAAACCAGCTTTGGCCATTGATACAGCGCCTATCGCCCTGAGCTGTGAAGAGATAATGCAGCTCCGGAAGAAGGCCAAGAAGTGATGGGTCTTGAATGATCAAGAGAACTGTAATATGACCTTTGTTACATTTTTAAACCAATTTATAAGTGGAGCGACCTATGGGCTGGTTTTGTTCATGGTAGCCCTGGGATTGGCCTTGATCTTTGGTGTCATGTCGATAGTAAACCTTGCCCATCCGTCGCTCTACATGTTAGGAGCCTTCTTTGGCTACTTTATCTGGTTTTCCCTGAAAGGATATTATCTTTCCTTCTGGCTAAGTGTCATATTGGCCGGGCTTGCAGTGGCTTGTGCTGGTATAATCCTTGAGTTCTTCCTGCGACCTCTAAGGGAGCATACAGAACAGATACTGTTTACCTATGCCTTTATATACATTATCGCCGACCTGGTGAAGATGTTCTGGGGGGGGAGATACTACACCCTCCCCCGGCCTCCAGGTTTAGATGGAAGCGTTACTGTGGGGGGCATAATATTGCCAACTTACAACCTTTTCATCATCGGCGTCTCCCTTTTAATGGGGGCACTTTTGTGGCTGCTATTGAGCAAGACCAAATTGGGAAAAATCATACGGGCTGCGGTATTTGATCGAGAGATGGTCGCCATGTTAGGGATCCGCCTGCCCTGGTTATTTGCCCTCGTCTTTGGCATAGGTGCTTTTGTTGCGGGGGCGGCAGGACTTTTGGCCGCTCCAATGGGGAGCATTGCTGTGGGCATGGATGCGGAGATGATCGTCCCGGTATTTGTTGTTTGTATCATCGGCGGCATGGGCAGTTTTTCAGGGGCTCTGATTGCCTCACTTATCATAGGTGAGGTCTACGCCTTCGGCATATTGGTCTTGCCGCAGATGGCCATGGCCTTCATGTTCGTGGTTGTTGTCGTGATTCTAATTATTCGCCCCCAGGGGATCCTTGGGAGATCTTAAAGGTAAGGTAATGAAAAAGAAAACGCTAGAAATCCTGAGAAGTGGTATGAGGAGTTGGAAGCCATGGACGCTCTTGGCAGGTGTCATTCTAGCAGCGATTATGCCACACCTCTTGTCCCGCTATTACATTCACCTTTTGGATCTTTTTTTGATCGGCTCCCTATTTGCCCTAAGCTTCAATATTCTCTTAGGCTCCACAGGCCTTCTGTCCTTCGGTCATTCCGCATATTTCGGCGTTGGCGCTTACAGCGCTGCCTTGCTCATGCAAAAAGTAGGCCTCCATTACTTTATAGCTATCCCCCTGAGCCTGGCAATAACTGGAGTAATCGCCGCTGTCATCGGATATTTTTGTTCCCGGGTTGTGGCCATGTCATTTGCTATTCTTACCTTGGCCTTTGGTGAGCTACTTTTTGTCATCGCCTCTAAATGGTACACCTTTACCGGGGGAGATGATGGCATTCAATCTGTATTCCCCCCGAGCGTCATCGCTTCGAGCGCCGGTTTTTATTACTTTACCGTTATCGTCGTTGCCTTAGGTACACTGGCTATCTGGTGGATTCTAAATTCTCCCTTTGGGTATACCCTTCAATGTATCAGGGACAACAGGCAAAGGAGTGAATCTATCGGCATCAATGTGAGACGGTATCAGTGGATGGTTTTTATAGTATCCGGGGTATTTGCAGGACTGGCCGGATGCCTCTTTGTTACCCTTAATTGGTCAGTTGCCCCTACGGACTTAGGGTTTGTAAAGGGAGGAGAGCCCATAGTCATGACAATAGTGGGTGGGCAGCATGTGTTTGGGGGGCCCATCATTGGGGCAGCTATCTTCACCTTTTTTCAATTTTTCGTTGGCCAAATCACTATCTACTGGGCCCTTGTCATCGGGATCGTTTTGGCACTGGTCATTCGTTTCCTGCCTGGTGGCATAGGGGGTTTTATTCAACAGAGACTGGCTGCTTTACACCAAGCCCAACAAAGTAGAGTTTAAGGTGATTCTACAAGTTGATGGACTAACCAAGAGTTTTGGCGCCCTTAGGGCGGTCGATAATGTCAGTTTTGGAATCGAGCAAGGGGATCTGGTGGCCTTAATTGGTCCCAATGGAGCTGGCAAGACTACCCTTTTTAACGTCATCATCGGATTCCTAACCCCTGAGGCAGGGAAGGTGATCTTCAAAGGGGAAGATGTCACCAGTCTCCCTCCCCATCGGATCGCCCGTAAAAGAATTGGTGTGGCCTTTCAAATCACCAACATCTTTCCACGACTTACCGTCTTTCAAAATATTCAAGCTGCACTTTTTGCCTCTAGGGGAAAGACAAAGAACATGTATTCCCTGGCCCCAAAGATGATGAAAGATGATACCAATGAAATATTAGCGGCAGTCAGACTTTCCGAAATGACACAAACTCCAGCCGATTCCCTGCCGCAGCCAGATAAAAAACGGTTGGAGTTGGGAATAGCCTTGGCAAGTAGGCCGGAACTCCTACTCCTGGATGAACCGACCTCTGGGCAGTCTGCTGAAGAGACCTTTTCCACCATGGAATTAGTCAAAAAAATTAACGAGGAACAGGGATTGACTATCCTATTTATTGAACATAAGATGCCGGTTGTATTCGGCATTGCCCGTAGGATTATCGTGATGCACCACGGGAGTGTTATTGCTGATGCCGAGCCAGAGTCCGTGAGGGAGAGTAAAGAGGTACAAGAGGCCTATCTTGGTGAGAAGGTATGATTCTTGAAGTCAAAGATATCCATACCTACTATGGGACCAGCCACGTGATTTTCGGCCTTTCCCTCCATGTGGCGGAGGGGGAGTTGGTTGGGCTGCTGGGAAGAAATGGGGCGGGCAAGACGACCACACTGCTCAGTATCATAGGCGTTACCCCACCGAGGTCTGGTAGTATCAAATTCCTGGGCGAAGAGACAAGAGGCAAGGCCCCATATAATATAGCCCGACTTGGAATGGGATTTGTACCTGACAACAGGAGGATTTTTCCTGATCTATCGGTTCTTGACAACCTTAAAATTGCAGAGAGAAAACAATTGGGAGCCACTCTATGGACCGTGGAGAGGGTCTTTGAACTCTTTCCTCAACTGAGAGAATTAGTCAAGCGAAGGGGGGAACATCTCAGCGGTGGAGAACAGCAGATGCTAGCCATCGGCCGAGCCCTCATGGGAAATCCACAACTCTTGCTTATGGACGAGCCCACGTCTGGTCTATCACCTTTGTTGGTAGATGCGCTGGAAAAACAAGTACGAAGGTTAAAAGACGAAGGTGTGACGGTCCTACTTTCAGAACAAAATGCGGCTTTTACTACCAACTTAACTGAACGAACTTACATCATCGACATGGGAATGATCCGTTATGAGGGAGAGACGGAAGATCTCATCCAAAACGAAGAGATACGGAAGAAATATCTCATGATTTGATTTGACCTACCCACCCATATTCGTCCACAGCTTTTTGGTCTTTGTTTTGCGCTGCTTAACATCATTGAGGACCAGAAATACTTCACTAACATAAGATTCTATCTTGACCTTCAGTCCAAAATCATTCGCTACCTCGTTAGCCTAAGGTGTTTTTGTAATTGAATCATTCTTTGATTGTGTTAGCATATGTGAAAGGTGGTCTGCGGTTATGTTGAGACCGCATACGAGCGCATAAAGAAATACTGTGGTTAGAATACTAAAGCAGAGAAAGGAGTTGAACAATGATCGTCGTCAAATCTAGCCAGGCCAAGGGCTATATGATGCCCGAGCCTCATGAGCGAGAGTTGAAGGTTCTGCTCTCTCCCAGCCTCCAAAAGAGTGTGGAAGGGTTGGCCGTTGGCATGACAATCCTGCCCCCTGGCAAATCCAGCAGCTTTCACAGCCATGATGCGGAGTGCGAGACATGGATTATTGTCTCCGGGAAAGGGGAGGTACTTGTTGGGGAAGAGCGCGAACCAGTGGGGCCAGAGTCCGTCGTCTTCTTACCGCGCAACATAAAACACCAAGTCATCAACACCGGTCAAGAGACCCTGCGTATGTTCTGGATCTACACCCCACCAGGCGCAGAGAAAGGCGTCCTGGAAGGGGAGGTCAGATAAAGGGTTTAGGTGTAGCGTTGGGGGTGCAGCTTCATCTCTTGAAGGAAGTCATCAACGATTCGCTCTTGGTCATATTCAGGCTTCCAGTTCCATTCCTTCCTGGCAATACTGTCATCAATGGACATTGAAAGTTTCTCCACAATCTTTTGGAGTTCCGGGTCGGGTTTGAAATCGATTTGGGCAGTGGGGATCCTGGCCTTGACCATGTTTGCAAGCTCATGGGCGCTGGGAGTAGGGGTGGCACCGGCAATGACGTAGTTCACCATCTTGATGTTCTTTAAGGGCGCCGTCCCTAACATCACAATAGCCCGTGCGCCATCCTTGAAATACATGAGCGGGCATTTGCTTTCAGGTTTCACCCATATGGTAAAGGGATTGCCCTTTGCGCTTTCCTCTATGATCCAGGAGGTATACTGAACAACTCCCGGCGTTTTCACTCCTGGCCCCACAATGGAGGGGTAGCGAACGCCCCTGAAATCCAGCCCAAATTTTCGCTTGTAAAACAAGCCCATCAGCTCGGAAAATACCTTGGTGGCCCCATAGAAAAGCTGTGGGCGTTGCAAGGTATAATCGTCGACGACGTCTTCACGGATATCCAAACCATAGGTCGCAAGGGTGCTGGAGAAGAGCACCTGAGGTACCTCAAATAATCTTGCAGCCTCGAGCATGTGGAAGGTGCCCATGGCATTAGCCCGGAAAGACGCGGCATTGTCCGCATCTGAGGGCACGGAGAGCATAGACCCCAGGTGGTAGATTACCTTGGGCCTGAATGTTTTCACGACACTCAAGACGTGGCTAAAATTACCCAGGTCTCCCCGCACCACCTCGATCTGGTCTGCCACATCATCTAACAGCTTTGTTGAGGGGTTAATATCGAAAACAGCGAGGTCTTTCTCTCCCTTTTCCAAGAGGAGCCTTACAACTTGAGCTCCTATAAATCCCGTTCCTCCAGTGATCAACGTGCTCATAACTACCTCCTGTAGATTTTCATCAGGTTCTTTGATTTTCTATTCTTAATTTCCTTTATCCCAATAAAGATTTTTCAGCCGATTCAAAAACTCCTGATCCCGTTTTTTGATGGCCCCATCGAGCTCTGCTTTCGAAAAATCTACTGCATAATCGTAAAACCCTTTCCCAGTCTTGATCCCAAAATGTCCCTGAGAGACCAGACGCTGCAATGCCTTGGGGGGGTCTGTTGAGCTTTGAATCTGGGGGACCAGATTCTCAAAGACTCTAAGCCAGAGCTCCAGACCGCCCAAATCGGCTGTAAGCAAAGGGCCGATGCTGGCTAAACGAAATCCAAAGCTTCCCTTGACGGCCTTGTCAATATCTGCGGCACTGGCCACCCCTTTCTCATAAAGATCAAATACCTCCCTGACCATTGCTAATTGAATTCTATTGACCAGAAATCCGGGAAGCTCCTGGTTGATTTTTACCGGCATCTTTTTTATCTTTTCCAAGAGTTGATAGGTCGTCTCCATGGTCTCATCACCGGTTTGCTCACCCTTAACGACTTCTACGGTGGGCACAATGTGCGGGGGATTAAACCAATGGGTGACAACAAGCCTATCTCTGTTCTTAACCCGCGCACCAATGCCCTTCAGTGTCAAGGAGGAGGTATTGGTGGCTATGATGGTATTGCCCCCACAAAAAGACTCAACCTGCTCAAAAAGCCTCTGCTTTAGCCCTAAATCTTCTGGAGCTGCCTCCACAATGAAATCACTTCCCTCCACGGCAAGCTTTAAATCAGTAGTGGTGGACAACCTCCGGAGGGACAAGTCGATATCCTTTTTTCCAATAAGATCGGACTCGTAAAAGAGTCCCAGGTTTTTCTCAATGTGGGATTTAGCCGTCTCAAGAATGGATTCCTGAATATCATATAGACTCACGGGATACCCGCCCATGAGAAAACTCTGGGCGATCCCATGTCCCATAATGCCGGCACCAAGAACGGTAATATCATGGATTTCCTGAAGTTTCATGAGACACTCCTTTCTGAACGAACTAATCTAACCCTGCAAGATGCGGGGCAACCAAAGGGTCAGGCCCGGAAAGAGAATGGTGAGGATCACGACGAGGAACTGCAGAGCGACAAAGGGAACAATGCCGCGATACATTTCGTGAAGCTCGATTTGCGGGGCGATGCCCTTGAGGTAAAAGATGGAGTAAGCGAAGGGCGGCGTCAGGAATGAGATCTGAAGGCTGACACAAATCACCAGCCCGACCCACAGGGGATCAAATCCCAGGCTGAGAAGGATGGGCGAGAAGATGGGTATGGTAATCAGGAGGATACCGATCCAGTCGATGAACATACCCAGGAAAAAGATGATGACCAGCACGGTGATGAAGATGCCCCAGCGGCCCAGGCCCAGGCCCATGAGCAGATCGGTGATGACCTGACCGCAGCCGGCGTTGAGAAAAGCGCCGGTAAAGAGATTGGATGCGATGGCGATGACGATGATCATGGAGGTAATCCTCAGGGTGACATAACAGTTATCCAGGAAGGTCTTCCAGGTCAACTTTCTGTAAGCCAGCGCCAGGATAGCAGCACCCAGCGCACCCACAGCCCCAGCCTCGGTGGGGGAAGCGTATCCCACGAATATGGAGCCTAGAACGAGCACGATGATAAAAACCGGCGGCAGCAAGTAGCGGACGCCCTCGATGAGGGATTGCTTGGAGAAAAACTTCACTTGGCTGCGCCCCAAACTGGGGCCCAAGGACGGCTGGAGGGCGGTGCGGATCAAGATATAGAGGATATAGGCGGCCCCCAGCATCAATCCCGGAATGACGGCTCCCGAAAACATCTGGAGCACGGACACTCCTGCCATAGGCGCATAGAGGATGAGCATGATGCTGGGAGGGATGAGAATCCCCAGGGTCCCGCCTGCACAGACAGCGCCGCTGGCCAGGGACGGCGAATAGCGTGCGTTGAGCATGGTAGGCACTGCCATTAAGCCAATAGCGGTTTCCGATGCCCCGACCACCCCGGTGGTGGCCGCGAAGAGCACGGCGAGGACGATGGTGGCTATGCCCAGACCGCCGTTGAGCCCTCCCATCCACCCATGGAGGACCTTGAAGGCCCGCTCCGCCACGCCCGAGGTCTGCATCATGGTGCCCATGAAGATGAATAACGGCACGGCGGCGAGGATGTACTGCGAGAGGATGCCATTGACCACACGCTGGGGGATCATATAGAGGAAGGCATTCCCGGAGGTCAGGACACCAAACAAGAGCCCCATCGTGCCGATGCCGAAGGCAAGGGGAAACCCCGCCAGCAGGACGAAAAGGCTCAAAATCATCAGGACGGTGGTCAATTCAGGGCTCATGGGATTCTCCTTTGATGGCGATTCGGAGTGAGCGCAGGAATTCAGCCAGCCCTTGCAGGAGAAAGAGCAGGAATCCAAAAACGATAATCGTCTTGAAGGGCCAAAGGAGCGGCCGCCAGGCGCTGGAAGAGGAGCGCTCCCCGTAGGCGATGGCATAGTGAGCATGCTCGCCGCATTTCCACACCAGGACGACGAAGAGCGGAAAGAAAAGGAAGATATAGCAGATGACCTCGATGATGGCCTGCCGCCGGGGGGAGAAGCGCGTGTAGAGAAGATCCATGCGCACATGGCCCTTGAGATAGTGGCAATAGGCTGCGCCCAGCATGGCATAGACCCCGTAAATCATGTAGGTGAGCTCAAAGGCCCAGGACGTGGGCTTGACCAGCACGTAGCGCATGGTGATGTCATACATGATTATCGCCGTGAGCACGGCGACCAGCAGACTCGAGACCTTCCCCGTCCAAACACTGCTCCGGTCGATGAAGCGAAGAATTTTCTCCATACCGACCTCCAAAATAAAAAAGAGGACCGTCATCCCATGGATAAGAGGCTATGGGATGACAGCCCTCAGGCATGCATCCCTCAAACGCCCAAAATCATCTCAGTGGGGCAGGTTATACATCTTGTAGAAAGGCCACCACCGCTTGCCAAAGGCTTTCTGAGAATTCCACACCTTGGCAAAGAACTCGTCCTTGGCAGCCAGTTCGTCCAGATACTCCCAGGCCCAATCGACCATGGTCTTCACCGTCTCCGGCTCCATGACCACGATCTCTATCCCCTTCTCCTTGTAAAAATCCAGGGCGTCGAGGTTCTTGTCCTCCATCCAGAGGTAGTTATCCAGGCGGAACTTGCCCACGACCGCTTCCAGAATCAACTTCAGATCATCGGGCAGCGCCTCCCATGCCTTCTTGTTGATGAGGAGCTCGGTGGACGAAGCGGGCTGATGGATGCCCGGCAACATGACGTATTTGCAGACTTCCCAGATGCCCAGGGTCTTGTCAAAGGCGGGGATGCTGTACTCGGCGGCATCGATGACGTTTCTCTGCAGGTTGGGCATGATCTCTCCCGCGGGCATGAAGACCACGGACATCCCGTGCTTCTGCAGGACATCGCCCATCAAGGGCATCATGCGCATCTTAATGCCCCTGAAGTCGTCCACCTTGCGTAGGGGCTTCTTGGACCACATGTAATTCTCCATGGAGATCGGCGCGGTCAGCAGGACCTTGACGTTGTAACGGTACCTGTCGTACATCTCCTGGTGGAGCTCGTAGCCCCCGCCGTGATTCTGCCACGCCATCATGTCAATGACGTTCAAACCGCCAGGGGCAGCACAGAATAGGGGCGAGACCTGGATCTTTCCCACCCACTGGGCGGCGTAGCCGTAGTTGGCCTGATACACGCCATCACTTACAGCCTTAAGCCCCTCGAAGGGCGGCACCAGGGCGCCGGCCGGAAAGACCTCGAAGACCAGCCGGCCTTGCGTGACCCTCTCCACTTCCTTAGCCAGCATGACGATGTTGTCGTGGTAAAGCATCCCGGCCGGCACGAATCCCTGGACCTTCCACTTAATGACCTTTTGTTTGGCCAGACTAGAAGTGGTAAAAGCTACAATCACTCCCAATATCAACAAACCCATAAATATCCTTTTTTTCATGACACTTACCTCCTCAAATAGGTTTTGTTTTTTTCAGGTATTACCATTAAGGCCAATGAAGGTCTTCACCCCCTTTCTATCTTGACATTGTCCTTTAAAAATCCGGTCAGCGGGGCCTTTGCAAGCGGATAGATAGGCTGGCCCCTGCCTGCGCCATTCGCATACATAGTTGA
>Ga0209636_10004788_pt1 | contig 13830 bp, 11 predicted proteins | sample DeeMarSWOR152_54_FD_187464 | JGI IMG/M metagenome (GOLD analysis project Ga0209636, IMG submission 187464) | Marine sediment microbial communities from White Oak River estuary, North Carolina - WOR-1-52-54 (SPAdes) (version 2) | ecosystem: Environmental > Aquatic > Marine > Intertidal zone >...
CAATCCCATGAATTCTATTCAGAAAGTATATTTATAATATTGGGACTGGCAGGGATTCCCTCTAGCCAGATACATTGTCTTGGTGCTCAGATTGATGATAACCGAGAAGGTTGTCTTGGTGTTTTTACCATGACGGCAGAGAGATTTAGGACGGCTGACGTGGTCTTGGAGAAACTCTTTCATCATTTCAAATGAAATTTTTCCCAGATTTCCTCTCATCAGTCGATTAGCCCGATTGTAGCGGACGAGGGAAGAAGTTATGTCATAGGGGTCCAATTCATACTTGCGCATTCTGGGTGAGGCATAGTGATTTGTATGAACTAAATAGCCATCTTCGGCATAAATGGCCTCATAATCAGTCGCTGACCCTTCGATGCTGTATATCTCTCCATTTTCGTCAGCTAAGACCTGATTGTAGTTAGAGGCTCTGGGCTGAAAGATGGCAGCATCGATGGCCTCAGCAATTGTTTTAGTGGCTAAAATTTTGCGCACAAGCAGCAACCGAGGAACGCCCATCTTCATATCATTCATGCTTAATTCATTGCCGGTTAGGCTGATTCCTGCTGAGTTGTAGCCAATGCTTATGGCTAGCCCTCCATAGCCAACAGCCAATATTTCTGGCTCTCCCTCAACTTGATAATGAATGACAACTGCATATTTTTCTAAGCTGGGTGATGTATCATTATTATGCGCTACAAGCACAGAACCATCTTTTGTTATATCCCCAGAGGCGATAAGGTCGCTGCAGCCCTTCAAATAATTTTTAGAATAAATCTCTTCGCACATCTCAGAGAAGAGGTCCACAAGGTCAATTCCCGTGGCATCGGCAGCTCCTTGAATTTCTTCCACATATTCGGGCATATATTTTTTTGAATATTCCAAGAGCACCTGGGATTGTGCTCTAATATCCTCCCATTTTAGGTCTGTCTTTTCAGAGATGTAATCTTTGCTCTGTTGAAGAAGTTCGTTAAGCTGTTTTTTCATCTGGGTTCCGATCTGGTAACCGACCTGGTAGTGATTTCCCTTGACCTTTATAACTGGTATTCTATTCCCTTCGGATGAAAAAATGAAGGTCATTATGAAAGCAGGAATAATGAGAAAAATCATGGATAGACAAATTTTTCGATACATGCTTATCTCCTTAAAAGATTTTTAAAGTTTCTCTCCTGTTATGGCAATAAAAAGATATGCCGCATTCAAGCAAATCTTCCTCTGTCTTATTCATGCTTTATACATGTAATATCGTAAGACTGTCAATCCCAGGCACTGAAAATAGAGGTGAGATACCTTATTAAGGAAAATTTATTTATTTGCAAATGGATGTTATGAATATTGTTGATCAGATTGCTATTTTTTGTCCGGTTGAGGGGAGAACCGTTCACTGATCTTAAAGCCTCTTCTTTTAACCTCGTCCATAAATTCAACAGGGGCAACAGCTGTCTCTAATCCGTGGACTCCTTTCTCCGCTCTTCCTTGGACCGCCATTTCCAGCATGATGGCTGTGTGCCAGCCGGTTAGACGTTGCATTGATGTAAAACCTGTCTTCTCATCGTACCTATCTACCAGTTCGGCTGTGAATTCAGCAGGTTTTTGGTCTTTGATTCCCCGCACGACGACTCTTATCAAACACATGTCTCTATAATCTAGCCCAGCCTCAATCTTCGGCTCGAGAAGGGTGTGGAAGAATTCACGGGGAATAATTTTCTTTCCCTTAAAGAGAACAGGTTCCTCTTCAAAAAGACCTAATAAATGGAAGGCCCGAAACTGCTCGAAATGACCCGGATAGCGGAGTGTTTTATTCTGGTAGGTGCGGAGCTTCCCTTGATAAGTCTTGATAGCTGAAGACGTGCCGCCTGCTGTAACGAAGGCTTCTAACTGACCAATCGGGGAAAAATCAATCAGTTCGTATTCTGTGAATGTCGGTAACTTTACGACTTGTCCTTCCCTCAGAAAAGTCGCCTCCCCATAGTATTCATTGGTCAGCCCGTTGACATGAAAAGTCAGCTGAAAATTCCAGGGCGGCTCTGGATTCTGGGGCAATCCACCGTCCCAGATGTACACCTCCTCGGCTCTATCCATTAGGCTGATTCCATAAGCAGCCAGGCTTCCTGTCATCCCAGGTCCCATTCCACAGTCTGGGACAATGGACACACCTGCTTTGAGCGCTTCATCATGCAAGGCCAGTTGTTCATCCACTACTTTTTCATTTCCCCCCATATCTGTCATATGGCTTTTCGTTTTAACAGCCGCCTTTGACAATTCGAGATTATAATAATAAGGCACCGCACTGATAAAAGCATCTATTCTTTTCAAAGCAGACACAACAGCTTTGTGCTCTCGAACATCCAATTTTATTCCTTCAGCGATTTCGCGGCCGACCAATTGATTGACTCGCAAAGAAGCGGAATGGGTAGCTTTTTCATTTCTATCCATCATAGTGATACAAGATGCATCTCCGTAGGTAGCGAGGTCATAAGCAGAAGCAATCCCCTGTCTTCCGGCTCCGATCACACCATAGTGATAACTCATGTTGTCCTCCTTTTCAGCCTAATTGCTTTTAAGAACGATTTTTTACTGAGGAATGATTCTATAGTAATTCAGGGCCGGTTTTATTCGAATAAAAATATATTTTTCTTGACAGATGAAATTAATATAAAAATAAATTTTTTTCAAGAAAAATAAAGTTCTGAATAGCAGGGCAATATCTATCACCACCCTTCTCAGCGGCTGCGGAACTGCGCACGTTTGCTCTAGATTCACTGAAATGATGTCCTCTGTTCAAACTTGATCCCACTTCCTTTCCGAAGGCGTGCTCAAAATATCCTTGCCGCCTGACTTCGTCAGTTCCCTTCGAAGAACGGCTCGGGAAGGCTGAACCAGAAATAGTTGCTTCATCCATCCTCAAAACCATTTCCTATCATAGAAAAAGAGATGCTTATCATGATCGATAACTTTTGACACTCGATAGGTTAAAAGTTATCATATTAGATTGAAATTTTTTGAGGAGAATAAAATGGGAAATTCTTTTCTTGATTTGATCAAAGAACGAATCGTTTTGTTGGACGGTGGTATGGGGACAGAGCTCATAAGACATGGGTTTCCGCAGGGAGCCTGCCCTGAATCATGGAATGTAGAAAAGCCTGAGGTTGTCAAGAAAATTCATCAGAGCTATTTCGATGCCGGTTCAGATGTTGTCCTCACTAACAGTTTCGGGGGGAGCCAAATCAAACTCGCCTCCCATGGCTTGGAGAAGAGATGTTATGAGCTTAATCTCGCGGCTGCTAAGATTGCCAACGAAGCAAAACCTGAAGGAAAATTTGTGGCCGGTAGCATGGGGCCTACTGGTAAGTTCCTCAAGCCCCAAGGCGAATTCACTGAGGAAGAATTTGAGGAAGCATACGCCGAACAGGCCAAAGGTTTATCTGACGGGAAAGTGGATTTTCTGCTCATCGAAACTCAGTATGATTTAAAAGAAGCCCTCTGTGCTTTGAGGGGCGCAAGAAAATCTTCTCCTTTACCAGTGTTTGTCACCATGACCTTTAACCACTACCCTCGAGGTTTTTTCACCATCATGGGCAACAGCGTCTCACAATGTGTCGAAGAGCTGGAAAAAAATGAAGTTCCGGTCATAGGCTCAAATTGCACCCTTAACAGCGAGGAGATGGTCGAATTGATCAAAATCATGAGAGAAGCCACTTCTCTGCCCCTTATTGCTCAAGCCAATGCCGGAAAACCCTCTCTTTCCACCGAAGGCGAAGTTTCTTATTCTCAGAGTATGGAAGACTATGTTCGTTTCATTCCCCAGATAATCAAGAATGGGGCCAATCTCATCGGTGGATGTTGCGGGACAAATCCAGATTACATCCGTCAGATGGCTCAAATCATAAAGGAAAGCCAGCCTGAATAGTGAAATGTCTGCATGGTCAATAAAAGGATTCATGATAAACTCTGGGAGCAACTCAACTCCCTAGATCCAGCTCAAGCAAGTCGTCGCTCTCTTGCCGATTATGACGAAAAAATAAGAGCTTACTGTTTGAAGATACTCAGCCAGAACTACCTTATCTTTCCTGAGAACCGCCAAGTAAGTCTCGCTGACCACTCTTCCCCCAAATCCCTTGAGTTCTATTTGGAGCTTTCTGCAGTGAACTATCTTATCGGTGCTAAAGATATTCCTTTAGCTGGACAATGGGTGAGTGAGAAGCAGTTCCCTTCTGGACCTATTTTTTTTCGTGGTCCTCATGCGATGCCCTCGACAAAATTAGAGCAGGCTTTTGGCAGCGCTTCCGATGCTTTCTCCTCAGCCTCTCATGCTTGTGGAGGGAAAAAAGTGGAAGGAGGAGACACTGCTTTTCAATTCCTGGTCTTTCCTCGAATACCAGTGAGGCTAATTCTATGGTTGGCTGATGAAGAGTTCCCTGCTCGGGTTTCCTACCTTTTTGACCGGACAGCCAACATTCACCTTGAGCTGGATGCAATTTATGCGGTAGGGAAAGTCATCGAGTCGGCACTACTGGAAGCAAAGGCTCAGTGAAACGTCCTCGGAATTGTTTCTTTCCACTCCCGTTTGCGCACGAGAACATTGTTCTCGAATATTTCTCGAACAAAAGTCACGAAAAAATTCTTTTTGTCGGAAGACAGATCTATCTTTGTCCTCAAGTATAATTTGCGGTCTTTAAGCTCGATGCGGTGTCCTGCTTCGCCACGGAAACGCGATTCTTCGGGACGCGTGTTGTTCGTTTCAAAATAGTTTTTTTCGTATGTAAAGTAGCGGCGACCCTGAATCTCAAAATCATTTGTACCCTCCCATACGACGCTCACAGTCGAACTCCACAGGTCATGCTTCAGTTCATAGATGCCGAGTGGCCAGGATTCTCCGCCAAGTTTTCGCGCGTCGGGACGCTGTTCTCGTGGTTCAGGATGTCTGAATTTTGGTGCCTTTCTTTTCTTCAGTGGAATCACAGGCAGTTCCAAGCGGGTATGCTTATCGCCTACAAATAGCTTGGTGGTCATTTGATAAGGTGAAGGCCAGATCATTGGAAATAGAGCGTTAGAAACTGCAAGGCGTATTCGGTGTCCAGGCTTAAAAGTCCAGGTTGTAAAATGCATTTCAAATTCAACGTCATCTGTTTGGCCTGGAATGAGTGGCTCAGGCGAAAGCCGCGAGCGCCTTTGGGAACCGTTAAGAAGCGCGCCTGTCACTAATGAGACTGTGCCGTTTGGTTGGACATCTTCAAGCCGGACAATCCAGTGAGCCAAGGGCGCATCAGCTGCTACCCGCAGGTGTACTTTTGGAAATCCAACAATCTCGAAGTGTTCCTCAAGTACTGGGCTATCAAAGACAAGGCTTCCGGCATCGTCAGGCCGCATATCTCCTGTAGGTTCACCCCACCAGAATCCCGTGGCTATTCCGTAGCTGGGAATATAGCGTAAGGCCTCTAATGAGGATTCGGCAGAATGAGTCTGGAGTTGATGGTCTTTTCCCAGAAAGAATTTCTTCCAGGTTGCACCAGGAATAGGCCAGTCTGTACAAACCCAATGGCCTGGAGTCATCTTGAGGTTAAGGTCAGGGCCGTGGCCTCCCCGAATAAAAACTGTGAAACGAGGGTCGTTCACGATTCCTGTATCCTTGTCCTTTAGCCAGTATTCCCACCAGCGGACAGCTTCATGGCGCCATTCATAGTTAGGTCCAGGGGTTCCATTATCTGGCCAGGCGTGAACCCACGGTCCAATCTCGGCTTTTATATGTATTTTCATATTCTCGAGCATACGAGGCACACTGTCTCGGTATCCGTCAAGGAGTCCGCCTATAATGTAGGCCGGAACACGGATTTTGTCATAATTCCAGCGTAGCGAATTCCGCCGCCAAAAATCCCCGTCTCTCTGCTGTTTCAGGTAAGTCAAAAACCAAGGGTAGGCGTTGAATCGATTCTGGAAGTAGGCTTCGTCTAGCTGGTAGTCTGGGGTTTGAGGCAGCCCGTTTTCATGGTCAATGGACAGCTCATAGTTGTCCACATGATAGGCCCCATCGATGTAGTGAACATCATCGTGGAACAGATCATCGGAGGCGTCAATGGCCAAGATTGCCTTGAGAGCCGAGGGCTGGCGCATCGCCACTTGGATAGAGTTAAAACCTCCCCAAGAGATGCCCCACATCCCGACCCGGCCATTCGAGTCAGGGAGTTTCGAAAGCTGATCGATAATCTCAACCGCGTCGTTGAGCTCTTGCTCTGAATATTCACGTGGTGGAACAGCTCCTTCGGATGAGCCGGTTCCTCGGATGTCCACTTTGGCCATGATAAATCCGCGTCTAACGAAATAGGAATAAATGGGGTAATCTCGGAGGTAAAAGGAATCTTCTTTGCGATAGGGCAAAAACTCAAGCAGAACTGGGAACCTTTCTCCTGGCGTCCTGGGGGTGGGTTTGAAAAACGACACAGAGAGGCGGACGCCATCTTTCATGGTCAACCAATCAGATTCTATGGTAAATTCATAGATTGGAGGTGTAGCTTCAGCTTGTCCGCTTGACTGAGCTGTTATGTTGACTGTAGCCAGCACAGCAAAACATAGAATTAATAATTTAAACGTCAAATTGACTTTTTTCTGCATTTTTTCCTCCTTTTTGTTTTCGCCTCATTTTATGTGTTTATCCTGTGTACTCAGACTCGATAATTTCTTTTTCTATTCTTTACTCTGATTTTATTGGTAAAGACTTAATAGCAATAAAAAGAACTGATGTCAAACAAAGGGAGCTTTGAGTAAATAGAGCTTAAGCCAATGTGATGAAGGATTTCCTTCCTGGAAGTTTTCTCGTAACTATAAAGAAATATTTTATGTTATGGAGAGAAGGACAAGCTGTATTTTTTATACCTGCGTCGAAATTGGGAGGGAGTCATTCTTTCGATCATTTTAAAGGTCTTGGTAAAATGACTTTGGTCAAAAAAACCGGCTTCCATGGCTAAATCAGCCAGATTTGCATCACTGTTCAGGAGCAGATATTTCCCATAATCTATTCTTAACTTGCGTATGTAATCTGAAAGAGACAAGCCTGTCTCTTCTTTAATAAGATGCAGGGCTCTGCTCATACTCAATCCACCCATTTTTGCTACCTCGTTAGCGGTTATTTTTTTGGTGAAGTTTTGGTTGATGTATTCTGACATTTTCTGAATTTTGACTTTTTTCTTTTTTTCTGTGGTTAAGGATACTTTATGAATGAAATTTTCCAGAATATCTGTCAATTTGACCAGCAGCTCATCGAGGTCGGTGGCTTTGTTCAATTCGGTAAGATAGGAATAGTTCAGACCCAACAACTCTTTAGCTTCTGCTCCGGCCTCAATAGCTGCCCGGGAAATGATCACCACCAGTTCGACACAGCGAACTTTAATGATTTCAAAGTTCATCCCGCTTTCAAAGAATATTGATCCCAAAAATTCATTCAGGATTTCTCTGGCACCTGTTGTATCGCCGAGTTTAACCTTTTGAATGATTTCATCCTGCTTATCCAAAATTTTTCTGGGTACATTCGGATTGTTTTTTTTCAGATAATCAAGAAAATTGGCAATTTTATACTGCTGAATGTGTTTCTCTTTTCTGTCCAAGAGGAAGTTGAGGTCATTTATATGAAATCTTCTGGTTAAATTTAACAAATAGTTCACATACTCTCTTGCTTTTTTAAGAGAAAAGACTTTAATTTTTAGTCTTTTGGTGTCAATTTTGTTTTCGGTCTCACAGTAATCTCTCAAATTTTCATTGATTTCTTCGGCAATATCTTTTTTCATTTCTGGAAAGATGGCGAAACCGCTTAAGAAGCCTCCAATGAGTTTTCTGTTGAAGATGATCGGCACTGAAAACATGATTAAGCCTAAGGGGCAATTGGTGATGTAGCCTTCTCCCCACCGGAAAGCCTCTTCAACTGCATTTAACATTTTTAAGCGGCAATTTTTCTTCAACATTCTGTTTTGGTCATCAACAAGCTGTTGGCATATTGTACAGACTTTCCATTCGTAGATAAGGTCCCCACTCAAATCAACTAGTATCAAGGGTAATCCTGTTTTGGCGTTGTATTTCTGAGATAGGAGATCAAATTTTGTTTTAGTGACGAATTCTTTTAGCTGCATATGGCAAACTCTTTAGATTAATGATAGCATAATTATACAAAAAAAACAAAAAAAGTGCTATACTATTGTCGATTTAGAAAAATACGATGATATAATCCGCTAAAGGAAGCAGGAATGGAAGTTTTAAAGGAGATTGCTTCTAATGTCGAAAAGGGTGATTCGACTTTGGTTAAACAATTTGTGAGTCAAGCCCTTTCCCAGACTATCCCGGCAGAAGAGATCTTAAGTAAAGGACTCATCAAAGGAATGGACTCTGTGGGCCGGAAATTCAAGAGGAATGAAATCTTCATTCCAGAAGTCTTGATCGCCACCAGAGCTATGAAATCTGGAATGGACAGAATAAAACCTTATTTGACCGAAGAGCGAAGCAGCTATAAAGGAAAAATCATTATCGGTACTGTTAAAGGAGATTTGCATGATATCGGCAAGAAGATTGTGAATATGATGTTGGAGAAAGAGGGTTATGAGATTGTAGACTTGGGGATTGATGTGACGAAAGAAAAGTTCGTCATGAGTATCAAACAAGAAAATCCAGCTATCCTGGGAATGTCCGCCCTTTTGACCACAACCATGTCCTACATGCGCGAAGTCATAGATGCTATCCAACAGGAAAACCTGAGACTTAAACCAAAAATCATTATCGGCGGTGCGCCTATCACTCAATCTTATGCTAACGAAATCAAAGCAGATGGATACGCGTCAGATGCTGGCTCTGCGGTGACGCTGGTGAGAAATCTATTGAAAAGTAAGGATTAAGGAACATCTGATGGCCTACCAAGTTAAGATTCTTCCTCAGAAAAGGAAGATCAAGGCGAAAGACAATGAGTCGCTGGTCGAAAAACTTCACGAGGCGGGAATCAACCTGAGCACTTACTGTAACAAAAGAGGCCTCTGCGGAAAATGCTTTGTAGAAATTGTCGAGGGATTGCGGCCTCGCTTGGGGAAAAGGGAAAAATTTTTACTTGCTCATAAAGGATTGAACAAGAATTACAGGCTTGCCTGTCTTTATAAAATCAAAGGCAATTTAAGCATCACTATCCCTGAAGAATCCATCATCCAGGAAGCTTTCATCTTAAAGACCGGAATTCAAATTCCGATAAGCTTAGATTCAGCAGTCAAAAAATACCATCTTAAACTTGAAAAGCCTTCGATTGTCAATCCCTATTCCATATCAGAATTACTCGAGACTTCTCTTAAAGTTAAAGACCTAAACATCTCTCTGGAACAATTAAAGGAATTGCAGAATATCATTGCTCAAAGCAAACTTTTTGTCACAGCTGCGGTTTATAAGAACAGAGAAATTTTAAATATAGAGCAAAACAACACAGTCAACGAAAATTTTGGAATTGCGGTTGATTTAGGAACGACGACGGTTGTCGTCGAATTGGTCAATTTGAATACAGGAGAGAGCATCGACCTGCTTACAGCACCTAACAGTCAGCTGAGATACGGGTCAGACGTGATTTCTCGAATAAGTTTTGCTATCACAGAGCAAAAAAATCTGGTGAAATTGAGAAATTCTATTCTGCAAACCTTGAACCAGATGATCGAGAAATTATTGGCTAAAAACCACATTCATAAATCTCATGTTTATGAAATCGTCGTGGCTGGTAACTCTTCTATGAATCATATTCTGCTTGGCCTGCCAGTAAAGTCTCTGGCTAGAGCTCCATTTCATTCGGTTTTCAGTCGCCTGACTGAACAGTCCGCACAGGGTCTTGGGTTTAAAATCAATGACTATGCAAAAGTCTATTTATCGCCAAACATCAAGAGTTTTGTTGGCGGTGATGTTTCAGCAGGGCTGCTGGCTTCTGATTTTATCAACAGGAAGGGCAATTTTCTATTCATTGATTTAGGGACAAACGGCGAAATTGTTCTTAAAACAGAGAATCGATTGATGGTCACTTCCACGGCCGCCGGCCCTGCCTTCGAAGGAATGAATATCAGTTGTGGAACCTTAGCCTTACCCGGTGCCATTTATAAAGCAGAAAATGAAGATCAATTTAAGCTCTTCACTCTAGGAAATAAAAGAGCCATAGGCATTTGCGGAACAGGGCTTATTGATTTGATAGCTTTGCTTCTCGATAAGAAGAAAATATCTGCCAAGGGGTCAATTCAGGATAGTAAAAAGAGAATTCCCATCACCGAGAATATATGGATTACCCAAAAAGACATCAGAGAAATGCAACTGGCTATTGCGGCCATCAAGACAGGAATCAAAATGATTCTAAAGGAAAATCGCTTGAATAAAGAGGACTTGGATGGCATCTTCATTGCAGGGGCCTTCGGGAATTATTTAAGCATAGAGAACAGCATGAAGATAGGTCTTTTGCCCTGGATCGATGAAAAGAAAATCGTTTTCATCGGCAACTCCTCGCTTGCTGGGGCCAGGGCGCTGCTTCTTTCCCAACCTGCAAGGAAAAGAGTCAACGCGATGATCAAAAGAGTCCGTTATCTTTCTTTAGCTAAAAATCCTCGATTTCAAAAGTATTTTATCGACTCTATAGAATTTCAGACCTATTAGAGATATTATGGCTTTATTCCTCAATCTGATAAGAAGGAAAAAAAGATGAAATTAGCAGTAACCGGAAAAGGAGGCACAGGAAAGACCACCGTGGCTTGCATCTTGGCTCATTATTTTAAAAATGATGGATACCAAGTCTTGACAGTGGATGCCGACCCTGATGCCAATTTAGCCTCAGCCCTCGGAATTCCGGCCGAACAGGCTTCTTCCATCATACCCATATCTCAACAACGTCAACTGATAGAAGAAAGGACAGGGGCAAAGTATAGACAATTTGGCCAGCTATTAAAACTCAACCCCACAGTCAATGATATTGCCGATAGATACGGCCTCAGTTTTCAGGGAATAAGACTGCTCGTCATGGGTGGTGTTCAAAAAGGCGGAGACGGCTGTGCTTGCCCTGAAAACGTCCTCCTCCGCAGCCTTTTATCTGAAATTATTCTCAACCGAGACGAAGTTGTCATCGTGGATATGGAAGCTGGAATTGAACATTTGGGAAGAGCAACGGCGCGATCGATTGATAAAATGTTGATTACAGTTGAACCCGGCTCCCGGAGTATCTTGACAGCCAAGACCATCATTAAACTAGGCCAAGAGATAGGAGTCGAAGAATTTGGAATTGTCGGGAACAAAATCCAGGACCAAACACAAGAACAGTGGATTATCCAACAATTCTCACAGAGTCAAATCCTGGGCATGGTTTCTTATCATGAAAATATCCAGGAGGCAGATTTGAAGCAGCAACCTTTAATGGAGGTCTTGGATAACAAGCTTAGGAAGGAATTTGATAAAATATATTACGGCTGTTGCCAAAAAAACGAGTAAAGGCCGCAGTATTTTTAAAAACTTCCTGTTTTTAAGTTCAAAAATTGGCATAATTATACAAATAATTGGCGAATCAATACTATATAGTTTTTTTATGTTCAGTTATTTTAAAATATGTGAATTGTATTGAGGAGGTTGATCATGTCTTTTAATCCTCGATGTACCGCTACTGCCATTGGAAGTCTTCCCCATAAAGATCCGTCGGTTGCTTGTGATGTGGTCTTGAAGAATATTCCAGGAATTCCCATCTGGCCTCAACTCCCTCAGGCGAATTTCAGAGAAGGAATGGAAATTCAATACAGCGAAGGCTTGCCATGCGCTAAATTTGATGAAGAAAAAAAGCGGATGTATTTTGATACAAGCGGAGACATCACCAGCGAACTGGAGAGGTTTTATGAAAATTATATGGCTGAGAATTTAGACTACTTCCAGATTTCACCAGAATTCAGCCGCGGCATTTATGCGATGGAAAAAAGGTTGAAAGAGGAGAATTTTTCTTCTCTCCAGTACTTTAAAAGTCAAGTGACCGGTCCTATAACCACAGGATTGGGACGAGTCGATGAGAACAAAAAGTCGATTTACTATAACGAGGTGTTTCGGGATGTGATAGTCAAGGGAATGGAAATGAAGGCCCGCTGGCTACTGCGCAAATTCAGTTTCCTGGGCTGTGACCAGTTATGCTTCATCGATGAACCCATTCTCTCAGCCTTCGGCTCTTCAACCTATGTCAGTGTTCAGCGCTCGGATGTCGTCAAATATTTAAATGACGTTATTGAGGCTGTTCATAAAGAAGGCGCTCTGGCTGGAATTCATTGCTGTGGCAACACAGAGTGGACCATTTTGATCGATTCAGGTGTGGATGTCATCAGCTTCGATGCCTATGAATTCGGAGAGACGGTCGCTTATTATCCTGAACAGATGAAGAAATTTTTGGAAAATGAAGGAGTATTGGCTTGGGGAATAGTGCCCACTTCAGAAAAAATTAACGAAGAAACTCCTGAGACTTTGGTGGAGAAGCTTAAGGCTGCCATTAAGAATTTAGCCAGCAAGGGAATAGATGAAAACTTAATCTGGGAAAAGTGTCTTCTCACCCCGAGTTGCGGTACAGGATCACTTTCGGTGGAATTATCCGAAAAAATTTTTCAGAGCTTGGCGGAAGTGAGCCATGTCTTGTCCCAGTAAATATCGGAAAGACATTTCTTTTCTCATGATAAAATAATAAAATTTACATCCAATGAAACGGAGTTAAAGACAAAATTTGACAAAAAAAAGCATTGACCGGGCAGCTCAGCATTTGATTGATAAGAATGTTCAGCAGGGGGTAGAGACGGTCTGGGCTCGTTCAGAATCACAAAAACCCCGCTGTGGCTTTGGCGAGCAGGGCCTTTGCTGCCATATCTGCTATATGGGACCCTGCAGGATTAATCCTCGAGGCAAAAGTCCCCAAAAGGGCGTTTGCGGAGCTTCTGCTGAAGTGATCGTGGCCCGGAATTTTGCCCGGATGATTGCTGGAGGAGCAGCTGCTCATTCTGACCATGGCCGAGAAGTGGCCAAGACTCTGCTTTTAGCTGCCAAATCCCCGGATTCAGGGTATACCATCAAAGATGTGAACAAACTTCAAAAGGTGGCCAAGGTCTTGGGGATAGAAACAAAAGACAGGAAAAAAGAAGATATCGCTGCTGAAGTGGCTGTGAGAGCCTTAGCGAGCTTTGGCCAGCAAGATGGTGAAGTCCCGTTTATCCAACTGGCGCCTCCAGCACGACAAGCCTTATGGCGGGAATTGAACATTGTTCCCAGGGCAATAGACAGAGAAATTGTCGAGATGATGCATCGGACCACTATGGGTGTAGATCAGGATCATCGGAACATCATGCTTCATGGAGCCCGGACAGCGCTGGCTGATGGTTGGGGAGGCTCTATGATCGCCACTGAATTACAGGATATTCTTTTCGGCACGCCTTCCCCTCTTCGTGGGCAGGTGAACCTGGGCGTGCTCTCAGAAGATGAGGTGAATATTGTTGTCCACGGCCACGAACCCGTGCTTTCAGAGATGCTAGTTTTGGCCTCTCAGGATAAGGAATTGCTGAAATTGGCTAAATCCCAAGGAGCCAAAGGAATTAATTTAGCCGGAATTTGCTGTACTGCTAACGAAATCCTGTTGCGTCATGGACTCCCGATTGCCGGAAATGTCCTTCAACAGGAATTAGCAGTAAGCACTGGAGCAGTTGACGCCATGATCGTTGATGTCCAGTGCATCATGCCCTCGCTTCCAGAAATCAGTAAATGTTATCATACGAAACTTATCACTACCTCTTCTAAGGCCAAGATCGAAGGCGCAAAAAATTTCGAATTTTCAGAGAAAAATAG
>Ga0209636_10004789_pt1 | contig 13829 bp, 11 predicted proteins | sample DeeMarSWOR152_54_FD_187464 | JGI IMG/M metagenome (GOLD analysis project Ga0209636, IMG submission 187464) | Marine sediment microbial communities from White Oak River estuary, North Carolina - WOR-1-52-54 (SPAdes) (version 2) | ecosystem: Environmental > Aquatic > Marine > Intertidal zone >...
CCCTTTTTTGTTATTCGGAGCCCCGACAAGTCGGGGGTCAGAATAACAGGAACGGCTTTATGCCTTATAGATTATCTCTTTCTGGTAATGAAGCTCACTCCAAAAAGGAGAATGGCACTTACAGCAAAACCTATGAGGCCAAGGTCTCCTTTGAGAGGAATGTCAAGACCCGGAAACTTCCCCATTAAACCTACTACCCCACCAACTATGAGAGCAGCCAGGGCACCTTGTGGTGTTAGCCTTAGCTTCTCTTTGTAAAACCCAGCAATCACCGGAACAACCAAGCCACAAGTGAAAATGGTATAGGCGAACATAAGAGATGAATAAACCTGTTTCAAAGCTAAGGCTAACATTAGCGCTAGAATACCCAACGTGACCAAGCTGAAGCGAGTCAACAAAAGAGTTTTTGGTTCGCTCGAAGGGCGAAATCGCCTGACAATATCCTGTGTGAGAATGACACTCTGGCTGAGGAGACACGTATCCGCTGACGACATTAGTGCAGCAATTACGGCAGCAAGGATTAATCCACTTAGGCCAGGAGAAAGAATCCCGCTTACTACCTGAGGAAAGGCTTGGTCAGACATAATTTGGGGATATAGGACTTTAGCGCTCATTCCTATAAGGGTGATGGCAAAAGCCAGGGGGATGAAAAGAAACGCTGACAAAATGGCTGATTGCTGAGCCGTTTTTTCTTCTTTGGTACTGAAAAGTCGAGAATACATGTCAGGTCCCACAACATAAGTCGCTCCGACGAGAATCAAAAGAGACAAGAGCATCTTTCCATCGAATTTGGGACTTAGCGGAAAAAAGAAGTAATCAGGAGGCAGAGAAGCTTTCAGTTCACTGAATCCACCCACCCGAGAAAAAACCACTGCTAAAGTGGCAAAAATCCCTACAAACAGTATTGCTGTTTGGAAAAGGTCAGTGCGAATAACTGAGAATTGCCCGCCCAAAACGGTGTAAATTATCACAACTAAGGTGAAGGCGACCATCCAAAAAGTGGCAGAGCCTATTCCTAAAATAGACAAAAAACTTCCAGCAGCTATGATTTGCCCGGCAACTACTCCTATCCAGGCAATAACGATGAGGATAGAAGCTGCCAAGCTCACACGGTGGTCATACTGTCTTCCCACCAACTCTGGGAGGGTATAAAGCGCAGCGCCCCTTACTTTCCTGGCGAAGAAAGCCCCCAGAAGCACGAGTCCCACGAAGCCAACAAGAAGCCACCAGGCACCGGTCAGACCTTGTTCAAATCCCTGGCTAGCTGTCACCACCAATGCAGATCCCCCCACCGCAGTGGCTACAAGTGAGCCAGTGATAAGAGGGAGAGTTCCCCGACGATGGGCAACAAAGAAGCCATTTTGGCTTCCTGCCTTTTTTCTACTCCACACTCCTATGCCAATTATGGCGAGGAAATAGACGGCAATGATAGTCAGTTGTAGCATCTTACAATGGTCTAGCTATCAGCTTCATAGTGCATGCCGACTAGTGACGGCTGACTGCCCCTATATCAGTATCTGGTGCCTCTTCCCTCAAATGAATACAATCCCCGGCCATTGCCTTCTTCGAAGAGCCATCTCTCTCCTTTATTATCAATGCTCCGGTAGTATCAATATCGATTGCCTGCCCTACTATCACCTCACCCGGCGCTACTATCCTTACATCCTTATTTAATGTCACAGAGAATTTTTTCCACTCCTCGAGCAAATCTGCTTCCATCAATACAGCTTGCCGTCGCTCTACTTCCACTAACAATGCGTTTAAAAACTCCTTCCTGGAGATTTCTCTTCTTAACGCATTCTTTAAGGAGGTCGCCGTTTTTTCAAACTGGGGAATGGAGGTATTGGCGTTTATACCTATCCCGACGTTCACGAAGTTTACAACATCCATTTCAGCATCCATTTCAGACAGTATGCCACATACCTTCTTGCCTTCAACCAAGACATCATTGGGCCATTTTAATTCAGCGTTTAGCCCAAAGAGCTTTCTAATTGTAGCTGCCACGGCAATAGAGGCCATCAAGTTTATCCTGGGAGCATATGCGGGACTTATCCTGGGGCGTAAAACGAGGGTGAAGTAAATCCCTCCTTCTGGCGAGAGCCATTCCCGGCTCAATCTTCCCCGCCCGCGGGTCTGGGCTTCGGCAATCACGATTGTCCCCCCCTTTGCTCCCTTTTTAGCTAACTCTCTTGCCACATCCATGGTCGAGCCAATCTCTGGGAAATAATGAACCCTCTGTTCTAAATCGGGGAATTCGTAAGGAAGTAGTAAATCTGGAGAGGAGATCAGCCTATATCCCCGAGGCGAAGCTTCTATTACATAGCCATCCTTTTTTAAACTACGAATGTGCTTCCAGATAGAAACCCTGGAGATGCCGAGCCGCTCAGAAAGTATCTCACCAGAAAGATAACCGCTACATTCTCGCAGAGCTTTTAGTATTTGTCCCTTCATTTCGTTAACCTTTATTTTTCAAATGTTAACCATTGTATTGATCTTTGTCAATTGCCCTGTTGTTTGACTATTTCTATTACTTTGCATATCATTAATACCCGGTTCAAAGGACGACCAGAACTAAAGAAAACCAAACGGACGGAGTTAAAACTTTTTTTGTCAATAATCGCACCCACTTGCGCATTGGTGGCCTGAGGGATGTTATGAAATTTGAAACTAATCTAATTCCGACTTAACTCTTTTATCTCAATACCAAAATGAAATACAAGAGATATACAGTACTTGCCATTACAACAAGCTTGCTTGAAGAGGCGGCTTTGGTGGCAGTTGTGCTCTGGCTGCTGCCAAGGGCTTCGATAAATATCCCTCTCTGGGGTCTCATCCTCATGATGATTGCTCTCGGCGTATATAATTACACAACTTACCGACTCGGTAAGAAGGCGCTAGTTAAGAAGCCGATGATTTCGCCGGACATTGGTAGTCGAGGGCGAACAACAACTCCCATTTCTCCCAAAGGTTATGTTCGTGTTAACGGTGAACTGTGGCAAGCTTCGTCTAGTTCAACTATAGGTGTCGGCGAGGAAATTGCCGTTGTGGGCATAGAGGGGATGACGCTTCTGATAAGCCCTATAGAAAAAGATAATCGCATCCGTAAATCTGATGCATTTTCTGGTCAATAGAGTCATCTTGCTGTGGACAAAGCTAAAGAAAAGGGTTATCCTTTAGACGCCTGATGGAGATTACCTGGCTAGGACATTCCTGCTTCCTGATTAGAGGGAAAGAAAAAGCCATCATAACAGACCCATGTCATCCTGACTTGGGCTACCGCTTGGGTGAACCTAATGCGGATATAGTGACATTGAGCCATTCCCACCCTGGGCATAACTACATCGAAGGCGTCGCCAACGACCCCAAACAAATAAAAAGCCCCGGCGAATATGAAATAGGAGGGACTTTTATTACGGGCCTCGCCTCTTTCCACGATAACAGGAAAGGAGATTTACGGGGCAAGAATACCATTTATATTATCGAGATGGATGCTATAACTTTATGTCATCTAGGTGATTTGGGGCATCCTCTGGACCCACATTTGATAGAAGAAATAGGAGATATTGATATACTATTTCTGCCCGTCGGAGAGGTATCTACTATGCCCATTGATACGGCTGTGGAGGTAGTAAGGCACTTAGAGCCTCCTATCGTCATCCCCATGCATTATAAGACAGAGGCATTCACTGGCAATCTCAGTCTTGTAGACAAATTCCTGGATAAAATGAGAATTAGGGGGCTAGAACCAAGGCCAAAGCTCTCAATTACTTCATCATCCTTGCCCAGCAGCACACAAATCATAGTTCTCAACTATCTCCAAACCCTAAATCTAGATGACTGAGTAATTTTGCATTTTTGCCATTAGTGCTTTAACGCCAAATTCCAACTAGCCTTAAAAGTTGCTGGCACAAGCGGGTAGCCGAGGTTTACCTCTATTTCTTGAGACTGTTAACGAAAGCGTCAACATCCATAGCGGCCATGGTTATGGTTTGAAGCGTACCCCTTGCCCCTAGAGTTACTGCCACCTTGGATACTGCTTCATTACTGGGAGCTTCTATAATATTTATGAAATCATACTGACCTAGCACAGCATACTGGGCTAGAACTTTGGCTCCCATTGCTTCTACTTCTTTGTTGACCTCTTTGATCCTTCCAGGATTTTGTGTGATAGTCTTTCTTCCCTCATCAGTGAGGGTCGTCAGCATTACAAATTTAGCCATCTTTTACCTCCTCTGCACTGTTTTGCACTTCAAAGACCCCGGGTTAAGTCCCGCTTGCGCCCCGCACTAAATGACGCTGGAACACCAGTCGCTGAAAAATTGAAACGGTTTGGCATCCCCAACCCCATTCTACACTTATATTATATCACCACCCAGGCAAGCACTTCTCTAAGAGTTCTCTTTCCTTTGCCCTCATTTTGGCTTCTTCCTCAGGTTCTTCATGGTCGTAGCCCAAAAGGTGAAGTATCCCATGGATAATCAGCAATGCCAGTTCTCTTTCGGGTGAATGCCCTTGTTCCTTCGATTGTTCCACCGCTTGGGGATAGGAGATGATTACCTCTCCTAGGCGAGCTACACCATCGGGAGGGAGAGCAAAAGAATCATCGGCTTCTTTCTGGGGAAGCATGTAAAAAGCTAACACATCCGTGGGTTCATCCACCCCCCGGTAGTCTCGGTTAAGTTGTCTCACCTTCTCGGAGTCGGTGAAAACCAAGCTCAGTTCGTAAGGAGGCGCCACCCCTTCAGCCTTGAGGACAGTTTGAGCTACCCTCCTCATCCATCCCTCGTCTACTACCACCTGGAATTTCTGCTCAACGTGGATATCAATTTGTTCCCTCACAGTAAATTATCCAGCAAAGTATCTTAGCAGGCAAGTTAGTTCGTTTCAATGAGAGCTTTATATTAAAATAACATTGATAGTCGTAACACCTCTCAGGCGACAGTATCTCAAGGTTCAAAGTATCCCGAGGCTATAGTTTTCTACCGGCTGCGTCCCATTCAAACACTATCTCATTGCCCGAATTAGAATCACAGTATCTAAAACTTCCAATTACATGCCAGAAAATTTGCTCGAAGCCTTCCTGAAAGAGTCTTCAATACCGACTTATTACTCCCGCCCCTACCTGCTTCTCCCTGAGAATGCCAGAATTCATCGCTAACTCCTCTTGTCATTTTGTCTAGAACCGCATAAAAATTATCTTGTGTCCAATCCTTACGACGACCTTTGAGCAACTTTGCCGCTTCTATAAAGAGTTCATTTAAAACTGATAAGCCTATAGTTTTTTGGATAACATGGTGCTGTGGCTTATTAAAAGCCTTCGGACAAAGGCGCCTCCAGGCAGTCCAATATTGATCTAACGCATCGACGAGGTCATCGTACGCAAGCGTTTTAAGTATTGGATCTTTGAGGACAGGTTCCAAGGAGTTTGTGAACGCTCTTTGGCTAACGCCGCTTCCCCTTTTACCCGGGAGCTTAATTCTATTTTCCCATGGAGACCCTGCTTTATGATTCAACTTATCTGCAATTTGAACAGCTGCTTGAATTCTCTCTAGCGTCTCTGCTGTCCCTAATACCTCAAGGTCTTGCCTTTGCTTAGCTGTGAGTCTAGCAATAAATCTGTCTGAGAGGTCGGATCGAACTGTCTTTTGTGTACGGTTTATGACAACAAACTGTTTAGCTTCACAAAAGCGCGGATTCGCTGCCTCCTTTTTCCCTAACATTACGGGGCATATGATGATAACAGGTAAAGCAAAATCAGAGTGAATTTCGTCTTTCCTTGTGGCCTCCCTTAGGCCTCCGATTCTATGTTGACCGTCTACTTCATATAAGATCGCGCTGTCGGGTATGCTTAAAATTCCATACTTTCCATCTTTGGACCTGAATTCAACAGATTCCCGGACGCTTAACAAGACTGCCGGGGGAGAAATGTTATCTGGATTTGCAATGTATTTAGCAAATAACCTAGCCCTGATCATATCCAGTCTCCTTTGGTAACCTTCACGATTGCCTGGCGACCAAGCATCAGCCTGTACTCTTCTCTCATCACAGAGCTGTTCGGCAGACATGTAAGCGGCGTAAAACCTTTTCCTATTTTGCTCTAATTCAAAAGCAGGTAGTTCCATTATTCACCTCCTTCCGCGAATTCTTATGATTCCTTATTATTTCACCCAAGCTCAGTATATACCAATTTCCATTCTATTGTTAATAGAAAAGATGCCGGCTTTAACACCCCTGATACTTCAGCATCATAATCCTCTGGCTGTTTTTGTTGAAGCCTTTTCATAGGGCGTTTGCTTGTCATCCTGAGCAACACTATCGGAAATACAATCTAATAAATCCTCCTTTCCTGCACTCTTTAAGCCCAAGCAGCGTTGCTGTCCCTTTTTGTCTTTCAGCCTTGGTAGTAAAATTTCCTTTCACCAAATTTTTCCACAGAATCTATTACAGAGCTATCGTTTAGTTGACAAAAGACAGGCGTTATGCTTAATATTATGTGTTTAATATTAAAAGAGTCTTGATTTGCTCACCATTACGATAAAATACAGACACAGAGCAATCCGCAAGGCAATACACAATACAAATGTAAGGAGGGAACCCTATGAGCACCGATTCAACAAAACTAGATGCATTTAGAAAGGAGGTTCGCGCCTGGCTGAAAGCAAATCTTCCCAAAGGATGGGGGACACCTGAATATAAAGCACCAGATTCTTTCAGTAAGGAAGCCCACGAGCAGGGCAAATGGTGGCAGAAAAAGTTGTACGATGCGGGGTATACAGGCTTCGGTTACCCAAAGGAGTATGGCGGTATTGAGCGTCCACCTCAAGAAATAGCCATAATCCGTGAAGAACTGGCGCGTTACGGAAGCCCCGGTGGGCCATTGTCCCTAGGTCAACTGATGGCAGCACCGGACATACTGGCACACGGTCAGGAATGGCAGAAAAAGCGCTTCATACCGAAGATACTGAGTGGTGAAGAAAGCTGGTGTGAGTTATTCTCCGAGCCAAACGCTGGCTCAGATATCGCCAATGTTCAGACCACTGCTGTTAAAGATGGTGACGAATGGGTGTTGAATGGACAAAAAATTTGGACAAGCATGTGGGAGTTCGCCGATTTTGGCATCCTGGCGGCGAAAACAGACCCCGCTGCCCCACGACACCACAACCTCACCTGCTTTATCGTTGATTGTAATAGCCCAGGTTATACCAGGGGGCCGCTGCCGCAGATGACAGGCAGCGCCGAATTTGGTGAAGAATACTTCGATAATATGCGTGTCCCTGATAAAAATCGGCTAGGTGAAGTCAATCAGGGCTGGGGTGTCGTCCTCACTGGACTAATGTCAGAGAGAAGTGGCGGTGGCGGCCCTGGTGGTGGTGGCTTCTGGGCAGGTGGTGCGGCAGGCATATCCTCAGCGCTGGGGGCTGGAAGGTTAGGCATCTATTCTCTCGTTAATCTGGCTCGGGAAACATGCCGCTACGGGAAGCCCGTCTGGGAAGATGCTTCTTTCAGACAAAAGATAGTCCAGATAGCTATAGAACAGGAAGCTATGCGGTGTAGCGGGGGTCGTATGGTAGCCAGGATGCGCAAGGGTATCATGCCTACGAATGAAGCCTCCATGATAAAGAACTTCCAAGCTGAGATGAGAAGACGGCATGGTGACTTGGCAATGGAAATCATAGGTGCCTATTCTCAGCTACTGGGAGACTCGAAACGAGCCATAGATGAAGGCCAATGGGTCTATCAGATGCTAAGAGCTAGAGGTGCCACTATAGAGATGGGCACTTCGGAAGTCAATCGGAACATCATTGCTGAAAGGATACTCGGCTTACCGAGAGCATAAATCGTAAAATTAAACCTGACACGAAAGGAGAAGATAAATGGAATTCGGACTGACTGAAGAACAAGAAATGCTGAAGACCTCAGCTCGCGATTTTTTGGAAACAGAGTGTAATAGAAATCACGTAAGAGCGATGATGAAGGATGAGATAGGCTACTCTCCAGAACTCTGGAAAAAGATGGCTGAACTCGGCTGGCTTGGTTGGTCTTTCCCCTCTCAATATGGAGGGGGGGATGGCACCTTCAGAGACCTGACCATTCTGTGTGAAGAGATGGGAAGGGCTCTGCTACCCTCTCCCTTCATTTCTACAGTGGTTTTTGGCAGCATGCCCATCATTTTTGCCGGCACAGACAAACAAAAAGAAAAGCTTCTGCCCAAGATAATCGCGGGTGACATGACCATCGCTCTTGCTGTGCTGGAAGAGGACGGTGATTTCTGGCCCGGCGGCATTAATATAAGAGCTGATAAACGAGGCAATGAGTACATCCTCAACGGGACAAAATTATTCGTTTGCGACGCCAAAGCCGCCGATTATTTGTTGTGTGCAGCCCGCACCAAGCGTAGTCCCAATCCAGAAGAGGGAATCACACTCTTCCTTGTGGACGCCAAAGAATGGGGCGTATATATGACGCCGCTTGATAATATTGACGTACTGAGGAGGCAATATGAGATCGTTTTAACCAATGTGCCTGTCTCCGTTGATAATATCATCGGCGAACTACACAATGGTTGGCCAGTCTTGAAAAAGATGTCGCTCTACGCCATCGCTGCCCTATGTGCCGAGATGGTAGGTAGCTGTGAGAAAGTGCTTGAGATGACCGTCAGCTATGCCAAGGAAAGGATAGCCTACGGTGTACCTATCGGTAGTTTCCAGGTAATCAAGCATAAATGTGCTGATATGCTCAGTGGTAACGAATATGCCCGTTCCTTGATGGAGTCGGCTGCTCTGGCTCTGAGCGAGGACGCGCCGGAGGCCCCTGTGGCTGTCTCTATGGCAAAAATTTATTGTGGCAACGTTGGCAAGATGGTGTGCGACGAGGGTGTCCAGATCCATGGTGGTCTTGGCTATACCTGGGACCATGATATGCACCTATTCTTTAAACGCATCAGAGCTTCGGATACAGCTTTTGGTGACGGCAACTACCACAGCGAGCTAGTAGCCCAACATCTGGAGCAGATATAAGGCTTGACTGAAGCTTGGAGCACTCGAAATAAAGCCCAAGAGAAAAGTGGCGCAGTGTCGTTCTCACCTAGGTAAAGGAAAACCTGCGCCACTTCTTTAGATTTCAAACCAGTTGAACCCCTAGACATTATTCAATGCTTGCGACAGGAGGTTCGGGTGGAAGGATCAATAAGGCTAGTACACCAGAGACGGCCAACAGAACAGCAATGATAGTGAAGGCAAAAATATAACTACCAGTAGTATCATATACCCAGCCAGCAAAAATAGGAGCCAGTATCCCAATTGGCACGGTGACAGCACGCGCCGTGCCCATGATAGAACCAACCGATTTTCTGCCAAAATATCGCACCCTCATCGGTAGCATCACGGAAAAGCCGGTGCCCATGCCGAACCCATAAATAACAAACCAAACGTAAATCATCGCTTCAGTCTGATAAAGAAGGAAAAGGCCGAACCCCAAGGCCTCGAGAAGATAGGCACCTGTCATTACAAATCGCATATGCTCCTTGTTCACACGGTCAATCAGAAGGCCACCGGCAAGTCTGGCCGGTATACTCACCCCTACCATAAGCGCCACTATGCTTGATGCTTTGACAGGGTCGAAGCCAAAATCGGTCAGAAAATTCACACCATGTAAACTGATTGCTGGCGCAGCCAGGAAATGACAAGACTGCGTGATGACCAATAGCCAGAAGGCGCGTGTCCTGATAGCCTGGCGGAGAGTGAAATCGAATTCCTTTACCTCTTCCGCATACCGCATCCCCTTCGATGTCATATCTTCGTCCTCTTTTCCCGAAATAATAGCGCCATCTGGTAGCATACCGTAATATTCCGGTCGCCGCTGCCTGACGAAAAACCACACCAGAGGCACACCAACAGTGAACATCACGATACCACCAATCAGACAGGCCATTCTCCAGTCCACGACGGTTAACAGCCATGCGATAATCGGTAATACAACCACGCCGGACAGCCCAGAAAATGTCCACTGAATCCCATTGGCTAAGCCCCGCTTCTTAACAAACCAGTTACCTATTGCCGCTTGCAACGGGATCGCAAGCGCTAGATCTATGCCAATCGCCAGCATAACTCCCCAGACCAGAATAAAACTCCAGAAGGACTGCACCAGGTACATCAAACAGAAGGCGGAGCTAATGAGCAAGACACCGGCAAAGATCAGCCACCTCGGACCAAATTTATCGGTAAGCCAGCCGGCCAGCGGCGACATAACTCCACCTTCTAGCCTGCCGATACTTGCTGGGACTGAAGTGGCCGTCCGGCTGAGGTTCAGCTCTGCAGCTATTGGTTTGAACAGCGCCGAAAACCCGTAAGCATGATAGCCAAAACCCCAGAAAGCCAAAAAACCTCCAGTAACAACCAGCCACCAACCAGGGAATACGCTGCGCAGGCTGGATGGTCTCAGCACCGCTAACTTCTTACGAAAATTGAGAGTCGCTTGACTAAAGGTAGATTTGTATGACACCTTCTACTAATCCTGTTGAATCGACGTCGAGCGGTTTACTCATGCAATCTGTTTCGTCGAGACTTCACTAACTTATCAGAGCGATGCAAGTCTGATATTCTACACCCCTACTACTTTTTCTTCAAGCAGCAACAAAGCTGGTAATGCAACATTTTGATCGGTCAGTGTTGTAGATGTAAGGGATGCCTCATACGGTTGACAGGTGGACAAGGCAGTGGTAAACTTTCTACAATCAGGTTCAGGGTGAAATCTAGAGCAGATTCCAGGTTGTATCTGAGATGTTTTCTGGCTCGGTTGACGATATACTGAATAAATTCGCAACTTATGCCATGGAACTTGATAAATTGGCGAAATACTTAGCGGGAAGCGAAAACCAAATTCAATAAGAGGAGGGTAAGTTAGATGGAAGTCCGGACATACCCAGAGTATAGTACACAATATCCCTTGTTATTAACGCACTTCATGAAAAGACCGCTTACCTTGTACCCAGACGACATTGGGATTGTTTACCGTAATGATGCTGGAGAGTATTACCGTTTCACCTGGCGTCAGTGGTATAAACGCACCTGTCAACTGGCTCATGCTCTTGAGGAGCTAGGTGTGAAGCCAGGAAAACCGGGAGAGCCTGGTGACCGTGTAGCTGCCATGGCTCTTAACCATCATCGCCATCTGGAGCTATGCTATGCCCCGACCTGCATTGGGGCTATTTCACACCCCATTAATGTGGTGCTGGCACGCGACCACATGGCGTACACAATAAATCACGCCGAGGATAAGCTTATATTTGTGGACGATGCCATCATGCCCTTACTTGAGCTCATATACGACCAGATAAAGTCTACAGTCAAGGCATTTGTTTACATGTCAGACCGTCCTGGTAAGCCTCAGACAAAAATAGAGCCTCTTTATGAATATGAAGAACTGATAAAAGGTCAGCCTGAAGAATATGATTGGCCACTTTTAAACGAGGACACTTATGCCGTGCTCTATTACACTACGGGGACAACCGGGCTGCCCAAGGGAATGATGTTTACCCATAGACAACTCTACCTTCAGACAATTCACCTAATCTCTGGCTCGAGGGATCTAGCTGTCAGAACACAGGATATGCCCAAGGAGGTACCTCCGGTCTTTGTGCCGTTGATGAATATTCCTCTCTTCCATATCCATGCCTGGGGTGCACCGTGGCAATCAACTTGCATGGCAAGTAAGATAGTGTTTCCGGGAAGGTTCAGTCCCCAAGCCTTTTGCGAGACCGTCCAGACGGAAAGAGTTAACATGGCTGGTCTCGTTCCCACCATGTTAGCCATGCTTATTGAATACGAGGATATTAAAAAGTATGACTTAAGCAGCCTCTTGACTATAGGTACAGGAGGTGCCGCTTTGCCTCGGGGACTAAAGGCCAAGGCGGAAGAGCTATTCCCCAACCTAAGTGCCGGCTCCGGCTATGGCATGACGGAGACTGCGGCCGCAAGTATTATGGCAACTCCCAAGCGGTACATGGTTGATTGGTCCAAAGAACAGCTCGACCAGGTTAGAGTCAAAACTGGTTTGCCGGCATTGGGAATTGAAGCAAAGGTTATTGGTGACGATGGCAAACCGGTGCCCAACGATAATGCCACCTTGGGAGAGATAGTGCTGAGAGGGCCATGGATTATGGAGCAGTATTTCAAGGATCCAGAGAAAACAGCTGCTGCCTGGCGGGACGGCTGGTTCCATACCGGGGACATGGCTAAAGTCGATGAGGATGGCTATATTATCATAGCAGACAGGATAACCGACGTGATAAGAAGTGGCGCGGAGATGGTTCCGACTGTGTTGCTTGAAAACCTGACAGCAAGTTCGGAGCAGGTCTTAGAGGCAACCTTTGTCGGGGTGCCAGATGAGAAATGGGGTGAGCGTCCGATGGCTATCGTTAAGCCTGTCTCTGGTGTTACTGTGACGGAAGAAGATGTCTACACGTACCTTCAGGATGAGGGGATTGCCAAGGGAAAGATAACGAAATGGATGCTGCCTGAGTACATAGTCATTTCCGACAACATACCCAAGACCAGCGTTGGAAAATTTGACAAGATAGCTATCCGTAAGATGTTGGATGAATTTCTCGCTAAAGCGAAAAGGGCGCGAGACTTTCAGAAATAGATTTGACATGATAGGAATTTAACATCCTATCAAAGGACAAAGGTAACCACTAGTGTAGGTGTTGGGGTGAAGTCACTCTGGATAGCCATCGACACGATTCATCCTTATTTTTGATACCGCCCTATGAGGGGCGAATTACCTCATAGCCGAGGCAGATTAGTCTGGACTAGGTGGCCATCACTGGGACCGGCACCGACTACAATGACATTGTAAAGCATGCCCGGTGCTTATTATCTGCCAGCTACTGCTCATGGTTCCGGTACTCGCTGTACTGAGCCAGTCTGGCAAAGACCGCTGCTGCTTGGTGCGGCATTTCGTAACACACCGTATTTCGGTCGGCTATGGCGTGAGCGATTTTTCTGGCGAATTGAGAGCCGAAAGCCATAGGCTCGGAGGCGACGACCAGAGGCTTGTCATAGCGGTCTGATAGGTTATTCAACTGGTCGAAGAGGACACCCGTTGCCTCTACTATCTCCCCTCTCACCATGTCCCTTCCTGTCTGCATATTGCTGAAAGCACGATCCATCTGGGCAGGACCCATGACTGGCATCAATCCCAGCATGATTACACCGTCCACCACGGGACAGCGCATGAGTATCTCTATGGCTCTAAGTATAGTGTCTCCGCCGCCACCAGCGACCAGGTCTACCGGGTTCCCCCGGTTCCACCACGCCGGCATAAAGCTGTCCAGTTCATCTACGATCTCAGGTGGGAGAGTAATGACGTCGAGACCAAGGCGGGCACAGGCATCTGCCACCAAGACACCCCAACCACCACCAGCCGTGACAATGCCCACACGACGACCTCTGGGCAAGGGTTGCCGTAAGAAGGCGATAGCCGTATCTACCAGATCGTCAAGTGCCCTCACCCTAACTACACCAGCCTGGCGGCACATGGCATCCAGTACAGCATCCGAGCCTGCCAGTGAAGCAGTGTGAGATTTAGCCGCTCTGGCCCCGGCTGGTGTTTCACCAGCCTTTAGCAATATTATGGGCTTCATCTTGCTCGTCTGTTTGGCTAAATCTAAAAAGCGAACTCCATCTTTGAAGCCTTCCATGTAGCACAGTATAACCTTGACTTGAGTGTCTTTAGAGAAAAAATCCAGGTAATCCTCAGCACAGAGGTCCGCCTGGTTCCCGATGCTGACGCATTTTGAGCAGCCATAGGCTCTCTCTATAAGCAGGCGG
>Ga0209636_10004790_pt1 | contig 13828 bp, 10 predicted proteins | sample DeeMarSWOR152_54_FD_187464 | JGI IMG/M metagenome (GOLD analysis project Ga0209636, IMG submission 187464) | Marine sediment microbial communities from White Oak River estuary, North Carolina - WOR-1-52-54 (SPAdes) (version 2) | ecosystem: Environmental > Aquatic > Marine > Intertidal zone >...
TGGAAAGGGTTCGTATGTGGTCAGATTATGGGGACTATGGGGGTTGATGTCATCAAGATTGAGAAACCAGGTGGGGACCCGTCGCGGAACATCCCCCCCTACTATAATGATGTCCCTGAGCCGGAGAAGAGCCTCTACTGGTTTGCATTCAATACCGACAAAAGAGCTATAACACTTAATCTGGAAACAGAGCGGGGACAAGACCTATTCCGAAAACTGGTCGCCACAGCAGACTTTGTACTGGAATCGTTCCCTGTGGGCTACCTGGACGGTCTCGGACTCGGTTGCGAAGCCTTGAGCCGTGTGAATGAGAGAATCATCGTTACCTCTATCACCCATTTCGGTCAGAAAGGTCCACATAGCCACTATAAAGGCTCTGAACTGGTAGACTCGGCCATGAGCGGTGTACTGGAGAACACCGGATACCCGGATCGTCCACCTGTGAAAGAGGCCCTTGATTCCGTTTGTTTCCAAGCCAACGCCGCTGCTGTTCTCGGGACTTTGATCAGTCATTACTCTCGGGAGATGAGCGGCAAGGGCCAGCAGGTCGATATATCGATACAGGAGGTGGCCGCCAGTCGGACTATTTTGTGCCTTCTTGCATGGCAGTGGGACAAGCGCCTCATCAAACGGGGCGGGCCCATGGGACAGATTGGTTTTCGGCCTTTCCGGTGGATCTGGCAGTGCCGCGACGGACACGTATTTTGGTTCTTCCTCGGCGGCCAAGCAGGAGCACTCGCCAACCGGGCTCTATCACAATGGATCGACGAGGACGGCTTGGAGAATCCACTTCGCGAGGTGACCATCTGGGAGGAACTGGACATGGCCGCTTTGCCTCAGGAAACGCTTGATGCTTATCAAGAGACAATAGCTCGGTTTTTTTTGAACCACACCAAGAAGGAAATCGCCGAAGAGAGCTTGAAGAGAGGCATTAATGCCGTTATCGCCAGCGATCCCGCCGATGTCCTGGAAAATCCTCAGCTTGTCTCCCGAAACTTCTGGAGGGATCTGGAGCATCCGGAATTGGGCATAACACTTGCCTACCCAAGACATTTCTTCCGGTTTAGCGAAACCGAGAACGAGGTAACGCGTCGGGCACCCATGATCGGTCAAGACAACGATACAATCTATAGGGCCGAATTAGGACTTTCCAGGAAGGAAATGGCGGCATTACGAGAAGACCATATTATCTAAAGGACAGATAAGCGAGACTGAAGATATGATGGCAAAACAGGCGTTAGAAGGGGTAAAGGTTTTAGATTTTGGCTGGATCATCGTCGGCGGCTTGACGGGCAAACACCTTGCCGACCATGGCGCCAAGGTGATTCGTATCGAGAGTGCTAGGCGGCCGGATGCCTCAAGAGCCGACCGGCAGGTTTCCGTCTCCACGGCAACCAACCCGGATGACAAACCCTTTTATACCTTCCTCAATACCTCAAAATTGGATATGACGATTGATCTGAAGCACTCGCGGGCGAGGGAGGTTATCAACAGGCTCATCCTCTGGGCTGATGTGATCAACGAAAACTTCACCCCGGGGACAATGAGCAAGCTGGGTTTGGACTACGAAAAGATTAGCCGCATAAAATCCGACATCATTATGGTCGGGTCCAGCGTTTACGGCCAAACTGGCCCGCTGGCTCGCGAATGGGGCATGGACGGAACCGGTATGACGCTGTCAGGCCATGTCCATCTTACAGGATGGCCAGATCGAGAGCCTGTAATGACTACTTCGGCGCCTTATGGGGATACCATTCTACCGTTATTTGCAGCCGCAGCGATTGTCGCCGCTTTGGATTACAGACGTAGGACCGGAAAGGGGCAGTATATTGACGCCAGTATGATCGAAATTTGCACGTTTAAGGTTGGTCAAGCCCTTTTGGACTGGCAAGCCAATGCACATTTACAGACCCGGATGGGTAATCGCGTACTTAATGCCGCCCCGCACGGTGTCTTCCCCTGCTCCGGGGATGACCGCTGGTGTGCCATCGCCGTGTTTCATGATGAGGAGTGGGAGGCCTTTTGCCGTGTATTAGGAGACCCGCCCTGGACAAAAGAACCGAGATTTTCGACTTTGGACGCGAGAAAGCAGAACGAAGATGAACTGGAACAATTGGTAGCATCGTGGACGGAGAAATATTCAGCTGAGGAAGTTATGCAAAGGATGCAGGCATCAGGCGTAGCGGCAGGGGTGGTTCAGAACGCCCGGGATTTGATGGAAAACGACCCCCAATTAGAAGCGAGAGAGTTTCTTGTCCCTCTGGAACACCCGGTACTGGGAGTCTTTGGCCATCCAACCCCTCCCTTTAAACTCCTTAAAACCAAGGCGCAGGTGCGGACTTCCCCCTGTTTTGGAGAGCACACCGAGTATATTTGTACCCAGATTCTCGGTATGTCCGATGATGAGTTTGTAGAATTGCTGCAAGAGGGTGTTCTTACCTAATGGGGGTTCTTTCTTTCCCTCAATTCAATACAGCCGACTCCATTTCTTTTTCAAGCGGTGCTTTTCTTTTTCAAATGGTTAGATCGTAAGACGGAGAAGTCTCCTGGCATTCCCCTCGAACATCATGGCCTTCTCCTGTTCGGATATACCTGCCGACTGTATGAACTGTATGATGTCTCTCGTCAACCTGCTGCCGTCCTCGCTATCATAGGGTGCGTCAGTTGCAAAGAGTATGTGATCAGCCCCAAAAAAATTGTACCCACACATGAGACCTGATGTGTTAACTGAATTGGCCGTATCGGCGTAAAACATGCGGAAATACTCGATGGGGTGCTTGCTCAAGACATCATCATCCCTTCTTTTTAAGTGACGCTGGCTGTAGTCATGACCGGTAATGATCCTGTATTCAAAATACGGTATCATGGCGCCGCAATGATGGGTTATGAATTTTATAGTTGGATATCTCTCCAGTATGCCGGAAAATACCAACCGGTTCATCGCCGCCGATGTATCGAAAATCCAGCCAAAGCGTTGGTATATAAGGTACTTAGAGCTCTCTTCATCGCGGTAGTCTGGAATGGCAGGACTCCTTGTGGGGTGGATCCATATGGGCAGATCATAGTGAACCATCTTTTCATAAAGAGGGATGAATTCCGGCGAATCCAGAGGCTTACCGTTCATGGGAGTAAATATTTGCACCCCTTTCAGTTTTAAATCCTTTATGGCCCTATCGGTCTCTTCTAGCGCAGAATCCATATCATTCATTGGCAAACAGGCAACGGCTGCAGCGAATTTGTCGGGATATGTGGCAACCAGTTCCGCCAATTCATCATTGGCGAGTTTTGACAAATAGACGGCATCCTCCGGGTCGGCTATCAGCTCAACAGGTGGTGATGATAAGGTCAGCACTTGAAGTAAACCTTCGTACTTGTCTATCAATCGAAGCCGGGTTTCGAGGTCGAACAAAGCAGGAGTACCGTTGATTACCTGATCCCACCTTGCTGTAATAAAATTTTGGTTGTGTTTTTTTAGAAGTGCTTCCTTGTACTTCAGTGGCAGAAAATGCGGGTAAACATCAATTTTCATAGTTCACCTCCTGACTATTTATATGGGCCTTAAAGTGATTATGCTTGCACGCATACCGGTAATTACAAGAATGGTATATTGATTATAGCTCCCGTGGCAATCAATGCAAATCTCTTCTTTTTGTCCCGCTCGGCCTGTCCGGTGAAGCCTTCATACGCTTGCCTGCCGGTCAGTGTGGCGCAGGAGAGAAGATTGAAGGAACGAAATTTTCTGGACCCTTAATTCTTTTTTTCAATAACGCGCTTGACAGTCGGGATAATATACCATATAAGGCTTATGTTTTCGTATATCGCATGAGAAGATAGCAGGGGAATGTAAGCATCAGTGTGAGGATAATAGTATGCAACGTAACAAACTGCGAGCTACCAGAAGGATTTTACGCGCCGTAATCAGGGTGATTACTTGGGTGGCGGCTGGTGCCCTTGGTCTTATGGTGACAATTATTGTCATTAATGTCGTGGGACGCTATGTACTTAATCGGCCGTTAACGGGCACTGTTGAGATTGTCCAGGTGGTCTTAGTCATGACCGTTTTCTTATCGGTGGCCCATACTGAGGTCAGGGAAGCGCATATCGCTTTTAACGAGGTCGTTATCCGTTTTCCCCAGCGCGCTCAGAGTATAGTGATGGGTGTCGTATCTTTTGTAGCAGCCGCTTATTTTATCCTCATGGCCTGGCAAGAAGTGGTGTTATCAGTTGGTTATATTGTACCCACAATCAGCGGGACGGATGTCCTCCATATCCCGGTTTTTCCCTTTATGTACATAATAGCAATTGGCGCGATGCTGTTGGGGCTGGAACTGTTGCTAAACGGCTTCTTTCTCCTGTCCCCTGAAGATGGCAGGAAAGACGAGGTAACGTAAGTGAGCGATATTCAGGTTGGCATATTGGCGGTAGTTCTCCTTTTTACCATGATGATTCTGCGGGTGCCTGTAGGCGTTGCCATGGGTATATCGGGTTTTCTCGGCATCACCATGATTACCGGCCTTGACTCCGCATTTAGTAAGCTTGCACTTACTCCCTTTATCCACTCGGCCTCTTATGTCCTGGCTGTTATCCCTCTTTTTCTCTTCATGGGTGAGTTTGCCTATGTCTCTGGAGTAACCCAGGAGGCCTATTACACGGTGCATAAGTGGGTTGGGCATCTGCCGGGAGGTTTGGCAATGGCAACTATCGGTGGATGTGCCGGTTTTGCTGCAGTCTGCGGGTCAAGTGCCGCTACCGCCGTTACGATGACTTCCGTGTCTCTGCCTGAGATGCAGGCGCGAAAATATGATAATGGGCTGTCTTTAGGCTCCATTGCTGCCGGGGGTACGCTGGGTATCCTTATTCCACCCAGTGCGGCATTCATCCTATACGGGATCATTACAGAGCAGTCCATCGGCAAGCTTTTCCTTTCCGGCATTATTCCAGGGATTATTCTTACAGCACTGTTTATGATTTTCATATATATATGGGCAAAGCGCAATCCCAAGCTGGCCCCGGAGGGTCCTCAGGCTAGCTGGCATGACCGGCTCATTTCATTAAAGACTACCTGGGCGGTGATTATCCTGTTTTTAGTGGTGATGGGGGGTATCTATTTAGGGATTTTTACACCTACTGAGGCGGCCGGGGTAGGCGTTTTTACGGCCTTCGTCATCGCTTTGCTGAGAGGGCGAATAACAAAGGAAAGTATTGTTGCCTCGCTGATGAATACACTCAGCATTACCGGCATGATTTTTGTCATGATAATTGGCGCCATGCTCTTTAACCACATGTTGGTGTTGAGCGGTCTTACCAATTCGCTGGGAGATTTTGTAACTGGTCTCCCCTTACCCCCGGAGGGTATTCTGGTAGCCATCCTCCTCTTGTATATTGTCCTGGGCTGCCTTATGGATGCCTTTGCCATGTTGCTCATCCTCGTGCCAATACTGTTCCCGGTTATTTTAACCCTGGGGTTTGACCCGATATGGTTTGGCACGGTAACCGTCATCATGGTGGAGATGGGGTTGATTACCCCGCCAATAGGTCTGAATGTATTCATCATAGCAGGTACTGCCAGAGATGTCCCTATGTCCAGTATATACCGGGGTGTAATACCTTTTATCATCGCCATAGCGATATGCATCTCTATCATGGTTGCTTTCCCACAAATCGCATTATTCATACCCAATTTGTCGAAATAACGATACGGAAATCGTACATAAAAAATCCCAGGCAGGTGTTCCCGCCTGGGATAAGGTATACATAATTGAGTGCCCTGCGAACAAGGCACTCAACCTGGGATTATTCAGTCTCCCTAAGAAACTCAATAATCATGTTACTGGGACATCATCTCCTCTGCTAACTTGTACATCTCTGATGCCGGGAATCCCCGGCCATCCATCTCTTTAACCCATTCCGCATCTATATGCTTGGAAGCCTCAACCCATCTTGCCCTCTCCTCCGGCGACAGTTCAATCACTTCTACACCGGATTTCTTCGCTACCATGATGGAGTACCCAGTGGCCTTTGCCCAGGCCTTGGCCTGTACATCCTCTACCCAGGGCCTCATTTCCATTATGATTTTCTGTATGTCCGGTGGCATGCTATTCCACGTTTTCATGTTCATTGCAATTAAATATGTTGCGCCCCCGGCGTTGACCATAGTCACATACTTAACTACCTCGTGTAGTTTAAATGCTACCATGGCCTCTACGGGGATAGCTTGACCATCTATTACCCCTCTTTCCAGGTTAGTATACATTTCAGGCACATGACTGGTTTCAGGAGAAGCTCCCGCCGCCTGTATTAGTCTCGTTAGATTTCTCCCCCCGGGTACACCTATTACCATACCTTTCATATCTTCGATGGTCCTTATGGGCTTTTTTGTCGTGTGTATCACGTTTAGACCAAAACGGCCGGTCCACAAGCCTTTGATCTCTTTAAAGTGTATTGGTATAAGATATTTCTCATAGAGCTCCGTGCGGACTTTACTGCCGACCGGATCGCCGGTATCGCCTGGTATGAAGAAGGGGAGATGAAATATTTCATCAAGGGGGAAGCGCCCCTTACTTAATGGCGGCATTACCATAGATATATCAGCGGTGCCGGAAATAAGTATGTCATACATCTCAAACGGTGTGCCTAATTGTTCAGAGGGAAAAATCTTTACCTTAACCCTCCCCCCCGTCCGCTTCTCCACTTCTGCTGCCCAAGGCACAAATACGTCTTTATGCTCCTGATGTATAATGGGGAGATGATGGGCTAATCTCAGTTCGAAGGTTTTCGCCAGGGCTGATTCTTGAGGACCCCCAATTACGATTATACCTGTTGCAAGTATCAGAGTTAGTATACCGAAAAGCATCTTTTTCATAACTTTGTCCCTCCTTTAATAGAGTAAATGAATTTTTTCTCCTTTCCTCCAATGAACATTCTGTCACATCCCGTGTGCAACAGCCATATCATATCTGTATGAAAAACTCAACTTTTTTCTGTTTATCAAACGATTTCATTCAAGATCGGCTTATATCACCGAATGTAGATTTTGTCAACCGTTCAGACCTATCAAGAACCGAATTTCAAGGAGCCCGATCTTGGATATGCCGATAGTAACATTTAACCATAAAGGGTCACAAATCCCTTTGTCAATGCAAATTTAGCAGCGACTTTGCGTTTTCCTCAAAGATCTTCTTTTTGTCCGATTCGGGTATTGCCATTTCTGTTACCGTATGGATTCCGATCTTGACTGAATATTCGCCCTTATCTCTTCCAAAAGGCATATCCGTGGCGAAGATTATATGCTCGGCTCCAAAGAAAGCATGGCCGCACTCTAGGGCAGGCGTATTCCCGTCAATTGCCGTATCACCATAAAACATGCGAAGGTATTCTATGGGTGGTTTCGTAAGATTACTTAGGGTTGAATGTGGTTCCATTCTCATGTATGTGTCAAGCCAGCTGGATACTCTTACGCCGAAGAAAGGCATGCCGCCTCCACAGTGGTGCGTTATCAGCTTGAGATTGGGAAATTTTTCCATCACCCCGCTGACCACTAACCGGGACATGGCCAGTTGCGTCTCATATGGCCAACCCAAGGCTCCATGAAGATTATATTTTGACGCCTTTTCAGTCTCATAATCGGCTACCGTCTGGTCCCTTCGCGGGTGGATCCAGATGGGTATATCGTGATGTGCCATCAGTTCATACAAAGGGATAAAATCCGGCAGGTCCAGCGGCTTCCCGTTTATGTTGGTATAAATGAGTACGCCTTTTAGCCCAAGATCCTTTATTGCCCGATCAGCCTCCCTTAATGCGGCATCTACGTCATGCATCGGCAAAATAGCCACACCGGCGACAAATCTATCCGGGTATTTGGTCACGATCTCAATCAGTTCATCATTTCCAAGACGCGCCAGGTCACCCGCACGCTTGGGTTCCACAGCAGCTTCTAAAGGAGGGATGGAAAAGGTCAATACCTGCACATACTCGTCAAACTTATCCATCATCCGAAAGCGCTCTTCCAGATCCCACAGGGCACCTATTTGCTTTTGAACCTGGGTGGTGTGTTTGCTGACAGCCGCTCCATATTCTGGTGGGAGAATGTGTGTATACATGTCTATTTTCATTGTTCCAGCCTCCTTGCAGGGATTTTAACTCCCAAAGGGATGTTAACTCTTCAATGTTAAACCAATTTTCGCAAACCCCCTTCAATACGTTTTTGAACGGTGATTATCCACATTACTTAAGAATCGGTGTCTTGTCAATATAAAGCTGGGTCATAACCTAACGGGCTGTTGCTCAAACCCATTTCGCTCTCAATTTCGTGTTCGTGATTCGTGTTCGTGAAACGTGTTCGTGAGGATGAGGACCGAAGACCGCGGACGGATAACCGCGTATACCAGACCGCTGACCGACGACAGGAGACCGCGGAACACAAAGACCGGACCGATTAAGGCCAGCAAAGGTCGTGCTCGTGATACGTGCTCGTGGTCGTGAAGCGCTATTCGTGTTCGTGATCATTAGGACCGAAGACGGCTGAGGTAGGTTTGCATTTCATGCGCTTAGTGAGCTGTGGCCTCTTTGATGAATACCCCAATGTGAAGATCATTCTCGGGCATTGAGGGGAGGCATTGCTGCTATGGTTTTTGCGTATGGATAACAAGTGGTTGAGGGGAGAGGAAAAAATTACCACTAAACGTATTGCCAAGGAGAAACCGGGCTATTACGTTAGGAACGATATTTTTGTGAACACGAGTGGGATGTTTTGGGATTTGGTACTCTCATTTGTTTCCTCGGTGATGGGATCTGATAAGGTATTGTTCGCCGTCGAGTATCCTTTTGAATCCAATAAGAAAGCGGTGAAATTCATGGATTCAGCGTCAATAAGTGACAGGGATAGAGAGAAGATCTATCACCTGAATACAGAGAAGCTTCTGGACTTGTAATGCTGTGCTATATCGTGCTATATAGCATACACTCAGTGATTGGGTCTGTGGCATAATTACATGTAAGAGCCGATCTCCTAAAGCATACTCGTAGCAGGTAGAAAGCACATTGACGGCCATACGAAGACAACGGATTCATGTCCGTTGTTAGCTCCTGTGAAAATCTATCAAAGGTCAAGCCTAGACTTGACCCATTGGTTGATCACCTTTCCTTATAAAGCAAGGTGTTAAAAACTTTTACCGTAAAGGAATCAAACTAATTGGCTAAATAAAACCCTAGGAGGTGGCAAAATGACAATTTTATCGCTGGAAGAAAAAATGGCTATTTTAACGCATGAGGAGAGAGACCGTCGATGGAAGAAGATTCGTGAAGCAATGGAAAAGCAAGGGCTCGATTGTTTGCTGGTTTGGGGGTGTACCGGTCGTTTTCGTCATTTTAATGCGAGTCTGAGATACTTATCCAACTTCCACACCGAAGGTTATATGGTATTTCCCCTTAAAGGAGACCCAACACTATTCGGATTTCTAGGAGGCTATCCTACACCTTGGGTAACGGATAACCGGACCGGACATCCCAACTACTCAAAGGGAATATCTGAAAGGTTGAGAGAGCTGCATCTCGAAAAGTCCAGAATAGGCTTGGTTGAGCTATCGGGCTATAACGGCGAGGCAGGATTCCCTCACACGACATACATATCGCTCACCAATACCTTCCCTGAGGCCGTCTTTGAAGATGCTACGGACATTCTGTTGGAAGCCAGAATGATCAAAAGTCCTGCCGAGATCAGGTGCCTTGAGCTCGGATGCGAAGCAGGAGAGAAGGCGATCCAGGCTATCATCGACACTGCCAAACCTGACGTCAAGGACTGTGAGGTAAGAAGCAAGATGATGGATACACTATTCAGAGAAGGATGCGATATAAGCTCTATGATTCTCTATCTTTCAGGGAAAGATGTCATGCATGGTGGGGAGGGCGGTATGATCTGGTCGGCCAACCCAAGAATAATGGAGAAAGGCGACATAATCCATACCGAATTTGATGCCAGTTTTATGGGATATATAGCACAGTTTAATCAGCCCTTTTCACTAGGAAAACCAAGCAAAGAGTGGATGGACATTTTCAACGTTGTCATTGAATCTGTCAACAACGCTCTCAGCGCCTTAAAGCCAGGGATGACCGTGGGGGAATTGAACGAAGCGTTTCTGCCGCCGATACAGAAAGCTGGTTTCATACAACGAACTCCAAACTTTCACGGCATTGGCCTGGCCATAGAAGAGCCGTTTAGTGGCTTCCCGGGCCAGCCTGATTACAAGGCAAAGAGCGACCGCAAACTAGAACCGGGCATGGTCCTGGAGTTTGAGCCTCCGGTCATCAGCCAGGATTTCAAGAAGGGCACAACCCTTGGAAGCCCCGTCCTTGTGACGGATACGGGGTACAGGTTGCTCAGCAAAGATTGGAAGCCCGAGGTTAAAATCATATAAGAGCGCTTTTTAGGGACTGGTTAGGCAGAACTTTCCCAAAAGGAAGGGAAATGTTGTCCCAGAACTTTATCGACCTTATTCTCGCTTGGCCAACCTGGGGCCATTTACCCTATGAAAAAGAAGCTTCACACAAAATATACCACAGTGAGAAGTATGCATCACGCTTACTTATCCCGGTAATTCCAAAAGGGTAATATCAGATGAACATTCTGTACCAGGACATGGTAAACCCTTAATAAGGGAGGCAATTTATGAAAGGTTTTATCAATCCACGCTATCCATTGATCAACCGGGGTATGAAGCGCGATCAGACTTGGGGCGGTACCAACCCGCGTCTTCGCCCGGGTTTTTGGTATCCAAAGTCTCTTTTACCTCGTGTGCTCCATGAAAGACCGGGGTTTGTGGGAACCTCAAAAATTGATGATGAAATCCTCAGACTCGATGTGGGCGAGGCCATAAAAAAAATCGGCTCGCATACCGGGCACATGTATGATCCTCCGGAATACCGGTTCTTAACGGGAGACTGGAAAAAGCGTGTGGTCAAAATCGTTGAAACTATGGCTTCACCCGATCCCCACCCGCTTCACAGGACCTTAAAAAAGTACACCCCCACCGATTCATTTTCGAGACATGTCGCCTCAGCCGGCGATGGGGAAGTCTCCCCTGAGAAATTTGACGTGGATCCCGGTGTTTTCTCCAGGGCCGTCAAGCAATTTGTTTATGACCTCGGTGCCGAGGCTGCGGGCATCACGAGGCTTAACCGGAATTGGGTTTGGCTCGAGAATGGCCAAGAAAAAGTCCCCGAGGTTTACACACACGTTATTATCCTCGCGGTCAGGCACCCTCACTGGCGAATCAGCAATTCTCCCTCGTTCACCTCGGATCTTGGAAGCTGGGTGGCCTATCACCACACATCCTTCATGAGTATTGAATTGGCCGATTTTATTCGGTCGCTCGGCTATCATGCCAAAGCGAACTCCATGCTGACCGGATACGACATCTCATTTCCCCCCCATGAGATCGAGGCAGGGATGGGTGAACAATGCCGTATCGGAGTGAACCTGCACCCAATCCTAGGGCCGGCTTACAAAGCCGGGGCAGTGCTCACTTCGGCACCGCTCGTAACTGATAGGCCCATTGAATTTGATTTGGAATCTTTTTGTGAAAAATGCGAAAAATGTGCCCGTGAATGCCCGCCAAAGGCCATACCCAAGGGCAAAAGAAAAAAGATGAAAACCCGGGGGGTGACCAAGTGGCAGGTAGATGCCTTCAGTTGTCATTCCTATTGGTTACTGCATAACCGGTACAACTTTCCGAGGGCACACGATGCTTGCGCAAGTTGCATCCATGCCTGCCCATGGACCAAACATCATTCAGAGGCGTGGAACCATCGGCTGGTGGTGGCTGCGGTCAGCAACTTTCGGTGGTCTCAATCCTTTGCCATTAAGATGGACGACCTGTTCGGGTATGGGAAAAGCCGACAACCCGATACCGCATGGGAAAGATGGTTTTGAAACCGATTCTTATCAACAAGGGGACCGTAATGGCGATTAAAAGTGAAATAGAACGATATGATGAGAGAGACAACGTTCAAGCTCGGCACGAATTAGTGCCGGGAACCCCCGAATGGGAAGAATATTATCAGGCGCATCCGAAGCTTAAGGACATCGACCTGGCCCAGCACGACCTCCCGGGCGCTTTGGGGGTGGGAGCACCGGCCGATATTAAGGCGTTTGTATCAATGTTATCCTACCTGGGACCCCTGGGTCATGAAACTATGGTGGATGGTCCTGTTGCGCCTGAAAAGCTGGAAATGACGCCGGCACGTGCCGCGGAGAAAGTTAAAGGGTTTGGGACATTTCTCGGCGCAGCAATGGTTCAAATCGGGCCTCTGAATCAGGCATATGTTTACAGTCATAAAGGCAGGACCTATCACCGTCCTGGTGATGGTGAGGCGAAAGTCGGAACACTCATCGACCTCCCTCATCAAAACGCCATCGTACTCGCCGAGGGTCTCGATTACGAAATTCTCAAAGGGACTCCTAAAAAGCCGATTATCCTGGAGGTCTTCAGGGCCTATTCAAAGCTGGGTCAGATGGCGGTGATCCTGGCCCGTTACATTCGTTCCCTCGGGTATCCGGCCCGTGCACATATCGTGACGAACTATCAGCTCATTGTGCCGCCGGTTGCCATCGATGCCGGAGTCGGTGAGCTGGGCAGACACGGTGTTCTGATTTCAAAGGAATTCGGGAGCGCTATGAAAATGGCGGTGGTCACCACTGATTTGCCCATGGTCCACGATGAAAGGGCAACCCTAGGGGTGGATGATATTTGCATGCATTGTAAAATATGCGCGGAAAATTGTCCATCAGGTGCAATTTCCTTCGGAGAAAAACAGGTCGTTAGGGGCATCCGGCGTTACCCTTTCAAGGCCGAAGCTTGCTTCAAGATATGGAACGAAACCGGCACGGATTGCGGAGTTTGTATCGGCTCTTGTCCCTACAGTAAACCACCTTCACTGCATCATGCCTTAGGACTCTGTTTGGCCGCCAGAGGTGGAAAATTCCCGAGCGTTTTCTTGCTTTGGATGGAGCGGTTTATCTATGGTGATCATTCCCCTGGAGACCATCCGCATCCAAAATGGATGGAGGAACCGCCGCCTGTCTGGAAAAAATACCGTTTTGGCAGGAGAATGTGAAAGGTCCATACGTGTCATAATAAAAAGGAGGCTAGCGTAATGGCGGATGCGAGAAAATCGAAGGAGCGAACTCCAAATCGTGGAAGAAAAACCTCAAAGGGCGCATCAAGAAAGAAATTCACAATCGATCTTCATGCCCATATCGTCTTTCCTGAAATGACAACATTTTCTCGTAAGCATGTTGTTTCCATGGCGCCGCCGAAGGAAGTCTTGAGCAATCCGTTGCTTCTAAGACGAACCCAAAAATGGCGGGAAAAGGTTGAACAGCGATTTTCAAGCATAAAAACACGGCTGAGAGATATGGACAAGGCCGGCATTGACATTCAAGTGCTCACTCCTAGTCTGGTGCATCATTACACATATTGGGCGGATCCAGAGAAGAGCTTGAAGATAGAACAATCAATCAATGAGAGAATCGCCGAGATCGTCAATTCAAAACCGGATCGATTCGTCGGACTGGGGGGTGTACCTCTTCAACATACAGCGAAGGCGGTAGGTGAACTGGAGCGTTGCGTGAACAAGCTGGGGCTCCGTGGTGTTCAGATTTCAAGTAGCGCGGGATCCCGAGAGTTGGGGGACCGCCGCGTGTTTCCCTTTTGGAAAAAAGCCGAGGAGCTCGGTGCGCTTATCTATATTCACCCTGCGGGAATCACCGATGCACGCTATAAAAAATTTGATTTGTGGAACAGCATTGGCCAGCCGTTAGAGGAGGCGATGG
>Ga0209636_10004791_pt1 | contig 13827 bp, 10 predicted proteins | sample DeeMarSWOR152_54_FD_187464 | JGI IMG/M metagenome (GOLD analysis project Ga0209636, IMG submission 187464) | Marine sediment microbial communities from White Oak River estuary, North Carolina - WOR-1-52-54 (SPAdes) (version 2) | ecosystem: Environmental > Aquatic > Marine > Intertidal zone >...
CCCACCACAAATCATTATGGCGCTACCTGTGACGGAGTGGTCCTTGCCTACCGTGCTGGAGCTAAACTGAGGGATGTCGACACAGTCCAGTATCACCCAACAGGAGCTGCCTATCCCCAACAGATAATCGGTCTCCTTCTTACGGAAAAACTCAGGAGCATGGGTGCTCAACCTGTAAATAAGGACGGAGAAGCCTTTGTCTTTCCTCTTGAACCGAGAGATGTTGAAGCCTCTTCATTTATAAGAGAATGTTATGTGAGAGAGAAAGGAGTTACAACTCCTACAGGCATGAGAGGTATCTGGCTTGATACCCCTCTCATTGAAATTAAAAATGGTGAAGGAACTATAGATAATGCCTTCCCAGGAATGAGAAGGATGTTTAATAGATTTGATATTGACATGCGAAAGGACCCAGTTCTGGTCTTTCCCACGCTCCATTACCAAAATGGAGGAGTAGAAACAGATCCCGAAGGAAAAACAAACGTGCAAGGACTGTTTGTCGCAGGCGAAATATCGGGTGGAGTCCATGGTAAAAATAGACTTATGGGAAATTCTACCCTTGACTGTATGGTCTACGGAAGGAGATCTGGAATCTATGCTGCAAAATATGTTAAAACTGTCAAAGGAAGAGGAAAGCTTTCATTGGAGCACATGAAAAAATATGTAAATATGCTTAAAAAAGCAGGAATAAAACCCGAGAGAAGAGCTCCTATACTTTTGCCGGAATATCGAGGTAAAGCGGTATTGGCAAGGATGATTGATATATTTTAATCACATTTTTTTAAAACAAAATGTACCCAATTCTGGGAGGCAAAACCGTTAATCTTAGTCAATAGAATATGCCATATTATATCCAGCCTTATTCTAAAAAGGATATCCTGAACACAGGCGGCTGAAGTATAGAAAGCATAGTTGCTCAGTGTCAAACTTGCTAAAGGGGTAATTAACCTGAATTATTCATAAAATCTGCCGACACTATATCTTATTTCCAATGATATAAACTCTTTAGGTTGATTTTTCTTGAAATAAAGATTCCAAATTCCTTTTGTTGACATTTTTTCACTTTAAGTCGGCATCTTTTACCCTTCGGGCGAGCCGATCTCACCGCATCTACTTCGTTACAGCGCAATCGCGGTGGACGACCACAGCTTCATGCGCTGTGCCTCGTATCTGCGGCAACCTCTACTCGTGAATAATCCAGGTTAACTAGAAGACTAAAAGAGATGGACGTTTATTATTAAAAAGATTAGCTACCGCTGCTAGAACCAGCCCTTGGATAACGTATCCAGACTCCGTTCCACATAATCAAATCTTTATCGAAATCCGAAAGGCTGCTTACCTGAAAGAGCCCAGCTCCAAATGAACTCTTATCGAAGACAAAACTTTCTTGCGTTTTATCGCGTCCAAAAGAAGCAACTAGAAAATCATCGCTGAAAGCGCCAGAAATTCCATATTCTGATACAGCAGAACCGCACCACACTCGGTAACCATTCCCCCATTCGTCATTAAGGGGTAGGGCTTTGGCATAAAAAGGCGTAATTAAATAATAAAAAGCCGAACTCCCATCATAAGTTCCATCTTGAGTAGGGGCCCTTCCATTATCAGTAACATAGTCTGCAATAGCTATGGCGATGATTCTGATGTCTCTCATGGTACTTCTCTGTTTGCTTTTATGAATAGCTGTTAGCGCATTAGGAACAAACATACCGGCCAGAAGGCCAATAATCGCAACTGAGATAAGCAACTCAATGAGTGTAAATCCTTTAATCTTTTTTTCCATGTAAGCACCCATTTCCTTACCTCACTTTTTTAGTCGATAAGAGCACCTAGAAATTGAATGTACCATTACATTACTCATATAATAGCCTTGGTATCAAATCTGCGCTTTTTTGACTTTTAGCAGGAATTTGATATATTGTAAAAAGCTTTTTAAGAAAACGCAGTCTTTACTTCAACTTATGCGCAGATAAAATAAATTTTTGGAAGCACGCTTGGAAAAAAGAAAAAATTAACGACAAACGCTTTCAAAAGCCGCCGTTTGCAGCATGAATCCTTAGCAAGTGCACGCAAGAGAAGGAAATCATTCATGGAAAATAAGGAAGCCGAAAAAAGGACATGCAAACGGTTTGAAATTCCAGGGGCTACAATCAGTTATGAGTTCAAGCAATACTCAGAGGAATTTTCCCCTCTTGTTGATATGAGCCGGGGGGGAGCTAAGTTTCTGAGTAAAAATCCTCTCGATATCAATGCTGATATAACCTTGAAGATCAGCGTTCCCAGTGAAAGAATTCCCTTAACCCTCCACGGAAAGATACAATGGATTTCCTCTATAGAAAGCAAAAATCAATACCAGGTTGGGATTACATTTAATCCGTATGGAGAAAAGGAAGGGCATAATTACCCCGGAAATCTTGTAAAAATCATTTCACTCGAGCAAAAATTTACCCCTAAAGAAGAAACTAAAGTCGATAAATATGAAATTGATAGTTGATAAATATTTAATAAATCAGCATAATATCTAAAAATATTTACTGTTAGGACTTGAATATCAAGACTTTTGTTGCTTTTTTAGAATAGAATGACAGTATCAGGCGACGCTGTCAAGATATCAAGCTAAATGCACCAGAACAAACAAAGGAGACTGTAATTGCAAGAAGAGGGAATAGAAAAAAGAACTTGCATCCGTTTTAGAATCCCTGGAGCCACGGTCAGCTATAAGTTCAAGGAGCATGTAGAGGAATTTTCCCCTCTTGTTGATATAAGCCGAGGGGGACTTAAGTTTATAGGAAAGAAACCTCCCGAGATGCACGCTGAAGTAACCTTAAATATATCCATCCCGGGTGAAAGAATTCCTTTGACTCTCTTCGGAAAAGTGCGGTGGTTATCTTATGTTGAGGACAAAGATCAATACTTTATCGGGGTTCAGTTTAATCCCTACGGAGAAAAACAAGGGGAAAATTATCCCGGAAACATGGTAAAAATAATCGCCCTTGAGCAAAAATATTCCATTAAAGAAAAAACCAAAACCGAAAAATTTGAAATTGACTAGCCTGGATTATTCACGGATCGAGTTCGCCGCAGATGTGAGGCACAGGGAATGCGGCTGTGGTTCTCCACCGCAAATACCCTGTAACGAAGCAGATGCGGTGAAATCGGCCCGCCCGAAGGGTAAATTATGCCGACATATGGTAAAAGAAACGCATTGGAGGCCGATGGAATGTTCTACTAGAGGTGAAATCAGCGTAACGAGTAGATATCAATGAAAATAAATATTGTTGTCGGCATAATTTATGAATAAATCAGGCTAGTTAATATCCAGTTAATAAGTCAGCCTGAAATCCTGAAATAATAAATCCAATCTTGGAGGATTATCACAAAAACTCTGGTAACCTTCTCCTTCCTGGCAATCATGTTCATCATTATTTTCTTAGGGATTGCCTCGCCCCTCTGGGGATACAATGATATATAATCATGTTGCTACAGGCTAAATCTCGTTTAACTATGAAAAGGGAAGATTATTTAGGGAAATCTTGTCCTTCAATGACTATTTGAGAGTAATCTGCGACTTGGATCAATAGTTTGCTTATAGCTTGGAGAAGGGCCAGTCGATTTCGTCTCATTCTTATCTCATCAGTCATCACCAGAACATTATCAAAAAACTTATTTATTGAAGATCTTAACCTAAAAATAATTCTCTGCGCCTGGGAAAAATCTCCCTTTGAGATTAATGGAAGGATATTATTCTTTATTATGGAAAAAGTGGTATAAAGCTCCCGCTCTTCCTTCTCGGCCAGCAGTGCTTGATTGATCTTATACAGAGGTTGGTCTTTAAGAATATTGTTTACCCTTTTGGCGATAATGATCAAAGGTTCAAAACTAGGACTTTCCTTAAGACTATCCAGCGCTTTGAGCCTGAGATAAGAGTGATAGATGTTATCAATACCAACGGAAACAGTAGCACTGATCAAGTCATACCTGTATCCTTGCCTCTCAAAAATGTAGCGCAACCTGTTTGAAAAGAAGTCCAGGCAGTAACTCTTTATTTTCTCTTTTGGCTCTTGAAGATTTCCTCCGTAAATAGCAATCACCTTGTCAAGAAGCCTTGAGAAAGATAAGCAAAGCTTTCTCTCGATGATCACCTTGCAGGCACCTTGAGCATTCCGTCGTAAACCAAATGGATCCTTAGATCCTGTTACTGTTATCCCTGTACCAACCACTCCCACGATAGAGTCTAACCTATCAGCTATAGAGAGAATGGCTCCAGTCAATGAAGCGGGAGACTCATCATCCAGGCTTGCGGGTTGATAGTGTTCATAAACCGCTTTCCAAACCAGGGCAGGATATTTCTCTTCCCTGGCGTAAAGCCCACCTACATTTCCCTGAAGTGAGGGAAATTCTCTTACCATCTCTGTAAGAAGATCTACCTTGGAAAGCTCAGCTGCTTGAATAACTTGCTTCTTTTCCTTCTTAGCCTCGATTTTATCGGCCAGGTAAGATACTATTTTCTTTAATCGCTGAGTTTTATCCTCATAGCTCCCAAGTTTTTCCTGAAAAACAATCTTATCTAAGCCTTTTGCTTTTTTTCTTAATGTTATCTTTCTGTCTTGTTCCCAGAAAAACTTGGCATCCTCCAATCGAGCCTTAAGCACTCTCTCATTTCCCTTTCGAATAAGAGACTTTGAATCCTGGTAGGCGTCAGCCACTCCCAAAAAGAACGGCTGTTGTTTCTTCTCTTTGACAATAGAGAACAGCTTCTGCCCTTCTCGCATGGCAGTACTCAAGACCTCAAGAGGTAAGTCCAAATATTCTTCCGGAAAAGAACCAAGGATTACGTGGGGATATTCTATATCATAGATAAGCCGTTCAAGGAGGCCTTCATCCGGATGAAGCTCTGCTTTGATAGTAGCTAACTTTCTCCCCATCTGATTCAAAATCATCTTTCTTCTTTCTTCCTGATCTATCACTACCTTCATCTTTCTTAGAGCATCTTTGTACTCTATGAAGGATCTTACCTTAGTTTTCTTGGGAAAATATATCTTATGACCGGTTGTTGAATTCCCAGCCTGTATCCCTTCAATCGAAAAGGAAAGGCTCTTCCCGCCGAAAAGACAGAGGATATTTTTTATCGGACGAGAAAATCTAAAAGAACTTTCTCCCCATCTCATCATTTTAGGGAAGGAAAGTGAAGAGACAATTCGATGCAGAATCTCGGAGAGAATATCTCCTGTGGGCTTTCCTCTTTCAATCTTCTTTAAACCCAGATACTCTCCCTTTGCAGTTTTTATAACCTTAAGATCGCCGACTCTTACTCCTTGAGATTTGGCAAATCCCTTGGCTGCAGGGGAAAAAGATCCGTCCTTCATAATCCCGACAGCTTTGGGAGGGCCTATAAATTCTTCTTCTCTATCTTTTTGGAATGGAGCAAAATCACCTGCAATAACCAAGCGACGGCACGTTCCGTATGTCCTAATCTTTCCCCCATCAATATTCTGCGAAGAGAGCTCTTCCTTTAATCTCTCCTTCAGTTGCACAAGAGCAGTCATCACGTGTGCCGGAGGCATTTCTTCGGTGTTTAACTCTAAGATAAATTCCATCAGGGCGCACTCTCCCTGGCTATGTATTTTTCAGCAATCTGGCTGACCAGACCTCTTATCTGAGCAATCATTTTGACTCTCTCTGTAACACTTATCGCCCCCCTGGAGTCCATAAGATTGAAAAAATGGGAACATTTAAGACACATATCATAGGCCGGGAAGAGCAGATCTTTATCGATGAGCAGCCTCGCCTCTTTCTCATTCAACAAGAAAGAGTTCCTAAGTCTCTTTATACTTGCCAGGCTAAAATTGTATTCTGAAAACTCTCTCTCTTCGATGAACCGCAAATCCTGGTAGCTGACATCTTTAGACCAGTTCAGGTCATAAATATTATCTTTTCCTTCCAGAAACATCTCTAGCCTTTCCAGACCGTAAGTGATTTCAACGGGTACTGGAAAAAGGTCAATCCCGCCTGCCTGCTGGAAGTAAGTAAACTGAGTGATCTCCAGACCATCCAACAAAACCTGCCATCCAACACCCCAAGCACCGATGGAGGGAGCTTCCCAGTCATCTTCATCGAAACGAATATCATGATCCTGGAGATTGATTCCCAGAGCACCCAAACTCTTAATATAGATTTGCTGAATATCCGAAGGAGAAGGCTTCATGATAACCTGGTATTGGAAGTGCTTCTGGACCCGATGAGGATTTTCTCCGTAACGGCCATCCGTAGGCCTTCTCGACGGTTGAACATAAGCAACTTTCCACGGTCTTTTATCAAGAACTCTGAAAAACGTATCAGGAGTCATGGTTCCCGCGCCTACCTCAAGGTCATAAGATTGAGCAAGATAGCATCCTCGCTCTGCCCAGAATTTCTGAAGATTCATAATAAGACTTTGAATACTCATTTCACATTCCGCAGCGGCTTTATTCATCAAACCCACATTTGCCATTGCGAGGCGCACAGCGCCGCAGCAATCTCTTATATGTAGGGGCTTGATTCATCAAGCCCGCCTTTATTTTAATGAATAAAAAAATTATTACAATTTTATCCTTTTTTGCGTGATGCCTTTTTCTCCGTCCACCTTAAAACTGGATCCCGCGCAGCAGTAGTCTCGTCCAGCCGCCGCACGTAGGATACGTGCGGAGCAGACTTCAAAACCTCTGGGTTCTCTTTCGCCTCTTTTGATATCTTTTTCATGGCATCAATGAAAAGATCAAGGTCTCTCTTGCTTTCAGTCTCAGTGGGCTCGGTCATCAAAGCGCCACGAACGATCAAAGGAAAAGACATGGTCGGAGGGTGCAGGCCAAAATCGATGAGCCTTTTAGCTATATCAATGTTTCCGACACCGTGTTCTCTTTGAAACTTATCTGAAAAAACACACTCATGAAGAGTAGGCGTCTTGTATTTCAAATAATAATCCCTCTCCAAGCTCTTACGAACATAGTTAGAATTTAAAACAGCGACCTCTGATACTTCCTTTAATCCTTCGTGTCCTAAGGATAGAATATATGCCAGCGCTTTGACGATGACCAAATAATTACCGAAGAAGCTGTGGACTCTTCCTATGCTTTTCGGACTGTCGAAGTTAAGATAATATTTTTCTTTTTTCCTCTCTATTATAGGAAAAGGAAGATAAGGCTTCAACACGCGCTTCACCCCTACTGGTCCCGATCCAGGGCCGCCACCGCCATGAGGTGTAGAAAATGTCTTGTGAAGATTCAGATGGATTACATCGACATCCATATCTCCAGGTCTGCAGACTCCTATCATAGCGTTCATGTTGGCTCCATCCATGTAGACAAAGCCACCTTTGGAATGAACAATTTCAGCTATTCTTTTTATGTCAACCTCAAACACCCCTAATGTATTCGGATTTGTGATCATCAAGGCAGCCACATCTTCTGTCATGTTCTGGGCGAGGCTCTTCAGATCAATAGTACCTTTTTTGTTGGATTTGATCTCTTGAACACGATAACCGCAGAGATGAGCGCTGGAGGGATTGGTTCCATGAGCTGAATCCGGAATGAGGACGATTTTTCTCGGGTCTCCCCTCTCTCCAAGATAGGCGCGGATGAGCATCATGCCTACCAGCTCACCTTGAGCCCCTGCTGCAGGCTGAAGACTAAAAGCATCCATTCCTGTCAACTCAGTCAGAAGCTCTTCTGTTGTTTTTAAGACCTCAAGATTTCCCTGGATTAAATCAAGCGGGGCATTGGGATGGGATGAGTTAAATTCCATGAGAGAGGCTATTTTTTCGTTTATTTTGGGATTGTACTTCATTGTACAAGAACCCAGAGGATAAAAACCCACATCTATGCAATGATTTGTCTGGGAAAGCCGGGTAAAATGCCTGATTATTTCCACTTCTGAAACCTGAGGAAAACCATCTATTTCATCCCTGGAAGGCAGATTCCGAAGCATGTCCTTTTTAGAAGGGATATCAAGCTCTGGCAGAGAAAAGGCTCTTTTTCCCTTCTCACTTATTTCAAATATTAAAGGTTCACGAATCATTTTATTTTGCTTTTAGGCTTTCTTTTAATACGGCCGCAAGTTTATCAATATCATCTTTTTTATGCATCTCGGTCACGCACACTAGTGCACATTTCTTGAGCTCTGGATAGTACTCACCGAGGCTCAAGCCTCCGATTACTCCTTTTTTCCTGAGAAAGCCACTGATTTTTTCAAAACCTCCCGAGAATTCAAGTACAAATTCGTTGAAAGAATTTCCCATGAATTTTCTATTTACGCCCTTTATCTGATTCAATATTTCCAGGGCATAGTTGGCTTTCTGGATATTCTGCCAGGCAAGCTCTTTTAATCCTTCCCGGCCCAGGGTTTCCAAGAAGATCGTGGCCCTCAATGCACACAAGGCCTGGTTAGTGCAGATGTTCGAAGTGGCGCTTTCACGTCTTATAAACTGCTCTCTCGTGGATAAAGTCAAAACAAATCCCCTATTACCAGCCACATCCCTTGTTTCGCCTGCGATCCTGCCTGGGAACTGGCGAATAAATTCCTTGCAACAGGCCATAAATCCAAGATAAGGACCGCCAAAACTCAGCGGAATGCCAAAGGACTGCCCTTCCCCTGCTGCGATATCAGCTCCCAGTTTTCCCGGAGCTTCAAGGATACCCAGGGATACTGGCTCTGCAACTACGACAATGGATAAGGCCTTAGCGCCGTGAGCAAGGTCTGAGATCTTTTTAAGATTTTCTACTATCCCCATAAAATTCGGTGACTGAGCGACAATAGCTGATGTCTTATCATCCAGCTTTCCTTTTAGATCTTTGAGGTCCACCTCTCCTGTCTCTGAATACTTGACCTCTTCAATCTCGACTCCCAAGTTTTTAACATACGTTTGGATTACTCTCCTGTAATGAGGATGGATAGTTTTGGCTATCAAAACTTTTGGCCTTTCCTTCAAGCGATAGGCCATAAGAACTGCCTCAGCTGCAGCAGAAGCCCCGTCATAAAGGGAAGCGTTTGCAATATCCATGCCCGTCAATTGGCAGATGAGAGTCTGAAACTCAAAAATGACTTGAAGTGTACCCTGGCTTACTTCAGGCTGGTAAGGAGTATAGGGGCTTATAAATTCTCCTCTCGAACTTAAGTAATCCACGACATTGGGGATCACATGGCGATAAGCGCCTGCCCCTAAAAATGAAAGAAAATTCTGATATTTGTTTTTCCGGGCTATTCTTTCAAAAAGCTGAACCAGCTCGAGTTCTGTCATCGGAGGAGGAACATTGAGCTTCCTTTTCAGCATTATGTCTTTGGGGATACTGCGAAAAAGCTCAGCCAAAGAAGAGATGCCGACTTTGGCCATCATATCTTTCTTGTCTCTATCGCTCAGTGAAATGTAACTCATAAGCTAAATATTACCTTTATTTTAAATTCACCCTATTTCAAACTAAATGAATCCTATTTTAATTTGATCGAATTAAACTACTCTTCTATCCCCTCTATGAATTCTTCGTATTCAGAGGCTGCCATCAGTTTTTCAAGTTCCGCTTCATTTTTTATCTTAAGACGAATAAACCAACCTTTGCCATGAGGGTCTTGATTAACAAGTTCGGGGGAATCATTCAATCCCTTGTTTACTTCGAGGACTTCCCCGGAAACTGGAGAGTAAACATCAGAAACCGCCTTAACGGATTCTACAACTCCCATGGATTGATGGAATTCCAGTTTCTTTCCGACTTCAGGCAATTCGACATAGACAACATCTCCCAGCTGTTTTTGAGCAAAATCTGTGATTCCCACCGTCGCCTTATCTCCTTTCACCTGAATCCACTCATGGTCCTTAGTGTAGTAAAAGTCGTCAGGATACATATTTCGCCTCCTGCTTTAAATCTTGTAGGGGCTTGATTCATCAAACCCACATTATATCTATCTTTGTAGGGGCTTGATTCATCAAACTCACCTTTTATGGGTTTATTTTCTCAAACCTACTTTATATTCAATCTTGTAGGGGCTTGATTTATCAAACCCATAATTAGTTTCTTCATGTAGGGGTTTGATTCATCAAACCCACATTTTAAATGTATTTGTAAGGGCTTGGTTTATCAAGCCCACCTTTTATATGTCTTTGCACTAAAAATACATGGCTATGTATCATTGCGAGCCACAAAGGGGCGAAGCAATCTCTAAAAAAAAAGGTTGAGATTGACACATCGCTATGCTCCTCACAATGACAATTTCTTCTTATGAGATTGCCACGCTCCCTTCGGTCGCTCGCAATGACAGATATAAGTGCGCTCCTGGCAATGACATCAATACAGTCTATCTAGCCTTTTTCGCCTCTCTTATAAAAAGGAGTAGGAACCACTCGTGCCTTAACCTTCTTGTCTCTGATCTCAATCTCAAATTCTGTTCCTATATCTTTATATTCAACGGGAAGATAGGTTAAGCCGATACTTTTTCTCAAATAGGGAGAAAAAGTGCCTGAATTTACTTCGGAGACTTTTTTTCCTTCTACAAAAACGGGGTAATGCGGCCGGGCTATTCCCCTCTCTATTAGCTCAAAACCAACTATTCTTCTTTTAATTCCTTCTTCCTTCTGTTTCAGGAGGGCATCTCTCCCTAAAAACTCTCCTTTTTTATACTTCACAAGCCACCCCAACCCAGCTTCAAGTACTGTTGTGGTCTCATCTATATCATTTCCATAAAGCATGAGCCTCGCCTCCAGGCGGAGAGTATCTCGAGCGCCCAACCCTATAGGAACAACACCGAAGTTTTTTCCTCTTTCTAAAATGGCGTCCCAGATTTTTTCCGGCCGGGGAGAAAGTGTATATACCTCAAAACCATCCTCTCCTGTATATCCAGTGCGGGAGACAAGAACTTCCTCTCCCTCTATTTTTCCCCAGCTTGATCCGAACGTATTCATCTCTTCTATATTTATGTCAATCAGAGGCTTTAAAATTTCCAAGGCCCTAGGTCCCTGAAGAGCAAACTGAGTGTAGTCATCACTTTTGTTCTCAACCTCCACATCAAAACCTTCTTTGTGGCTCAGAATCCATTCATAATCCTTATCAGAATTAGAACAATTTACGACCAGCAGGTATTTCTCCGAATCCAGGTAGTAGACAAGAAGGTCATCAACAAATGTTCCCTGCGGAGTGGTAAGGCAGGAGTACTGCACTTTCTCCGGAGTTAGGCGTGCAGCATCGTTGGGAGTCAAATACTGAACAAAATCAAGAGCCTGTCTTCCTGAAATTATAATTTCTCCCATGTGACTCACATCAAAAAGGCCTGCTTTCTGGCGGACAGCCAAATGCTCATCAATAACTCCGCTAAATTCCACCGGCATCTCCCAGCCAAAAAATTCGATCATCTTGGCGCCAAGTTTTTTATGGGAATAATTAAGGCGAGTTTTTTTCATAGTCCTTCCTCTGCGAACTTAATTTACTAACACATAACTTTTCACTATGCAAGAAAAATCGTCCAAAGTCTTGTCCGTAGGCATAAATCTGATATAATTAAGAGCCAGCCATGCTTGAATTCAAAAATTACTTAAAAGAAAAAATTCACAAACTGCTGAAAGAAAAATACCACCTTGAGCTTTCAGAGCTTGAAATAAGCTACACTCCGCAGCAAAAAATGGGTGACCTGGCCCTGACCTTCCCCTTCCAGCTGGCAAAAAGAATGAAAAAAGAGCCGAGAAAGCTCGCCCTGGAAATAATTCCCCTTCTCTCTCCTCTTGAAGGAGTGGAAAAGATAGAAGCAGCCGGACCAGGCTATATCAACCTTTTCCTGGAACGAGAGAAATTCTTTTCCAGCCGACTTCACTCAATCGGGAAAACATCTCTCTCACCCGAGGAAGAAAAAATCATAATCGAGCACACCAACATCAATCCTAATAAGGCAGCCCATATAGGTCATCTAAGGAACGCCTGCCTCGGTGATACCCTGGGGCGCTGTCTTAAATACAAGGGAGAAAACGTCGAAATCCAGAATTACATAGACGACACTGGAGTCCAGGTGGCAGATGTTGTCTTCGGCTTCATGGAGCTCGAGAAGAAGAGCCTGTCTCAGATTAAAAAAATAAAGGAAAAATTTGATTATTACTGCTGGGATCTTTATGCGCGCGTCTCTTCTTATCTAGAGAGCAATCCCCAAGCTGAAACAAGAAAGTCTGAAATCCTAAAAAAGATAGAGAAAGGCGAAAACCCCGAACATGAAACAGCACATCATATCTCCCGCCGAATAATTAAAGCGCACCTCCAGACAATGGAAAGAATCGGTGTAGGTTATGACTTTCTTCCCTGCGAAAGCAGCATACTTCACCTTAAGTTCTGGGAAAAAGCTTTCTCGCTCTTAAAAGAAAAAAAGGCAATTTTCTTCAAAAAAAGCGGGGAAAACAAAGATTGCTGGGTGATGTACCTAGAAGAAGAATCAGAAAAGGAAAAGATCATAGTCCGTTCTGACGGGACAGTGACCTATGTCGGGAAGGACATCGCCTATCAACTCTGGAAATTCGGTCTTCTGGAAGAAGATTTTTATTATGAACCCTTCATCAAAGAAGATGGCAAGATCGTCTGGATATCCACTTCTACACCCATGAAGGAATCTCCTTCATTCGGAAAAGGAAGTCAGGTCTATAATGTTATAGATACAAGACAGGCCTATCTCCAGAAAATTGTCGTCCAGGGCCTTAAATCTCTGAAGTATTTATCTCAAGCCAATAAATCCATCCATTTCTCGTACGAGATGGTTGCCCTTTCTCCAAAAAGTCTGAAAGAGCTCAATCTGAGCGTTTCAGAGGAAGAAAAAGAAAAGGATTTCCTCGAAGTCTCCGGGAGAAAAGGATTTGGCGTGAAAGCTGATGATCTGCTGGACAGGCTGGAAGAAAAGGCTTTAGCAGAGGTGGAGAAAAGAAATCCAGAGCTCTCAGAAAACCTGAAAAAAGAAACAGCTCACAAGATAGCTAGCGGAGCGCTCCGGTACTTCATGCTCAAATTCGCCCGAAATTCTCTCATTGTTTTTGACTTTGAAGAAGCCCTTAGTTTTGAGGGAGAAACCGGACCTTATCTTCAGTACACGCTGGTCAGGATAAACAGCATCTTTCGTAAGCTTAAGGAAAGAGAGAACTTTGAAGAGAAGGATGTCCAGGACCTTCTTTCTTCAGAGGAGATGCCGTTGGAAAGGCTTTCTGAATCAGAGCAGGCTGATTTCTGGGATCTGGTTCTCTATGCCTCCCAGTTTGAAGAAGAGGTTCTCCATTCCATCCGTTCTCTTGAATTCTCGCACTTAGCTAAATTCACTTTTAACCTCTGTCAGAAGTTTAACGCCTACTACCACCTTTATTCTATCTTGGCTGAAGAAGATAAAGAAATAAAACGCATGCGTATTCTAACCATCTATTACATCAGAGAGGTACTCAAGACCGCTCTTTCGCTCATGGGCATCCCGCAACCAGAACTGATGTAAAAGAGTTAATATTGTAAGGGTTTGATTTATCAAACCCAGATTGAGTGTAGGGACTTGGTCCATCAAGCCCACACTTTCGATTCTGCAGGGCTTTGATTTATCAAACCCACACTGAATGATTAGCGAAAAAAACATTAAAAAGGAGAAGGAGATAGGGTTCATATGTAGGTGCTTGATTCATCAGAACCACCTTTTTTATTTTGTTGGGTCACGATTTATCTTGCCCATATTTTGGTTCTGTAGGGGCTTGATTCATCAAACCCACTTTGAATTAATTGAAATATGAATTATTTACTATTTAAAATTTCCTATTTATCATCAATAAACAGGAAGGAGTAAAAAAATGATTGAAGTTGAAAACCT
>Ga0209636_10004792_pt1 | contig 13827 bp, 13 predicted proteins | sample DeeMarSWOR152_54_FD_187464 | JGI IMG/M metagenome (GOLD analysis project Ga0209636, IMG submission 187464) | Marine sediment microbial communities from White Oak River estuary, North Carolina - WOR-1-52-54 (SPAdes) (version 2) | ecosystem: Environmental > Aquatic > Marine > Intertidal zone >...
AAATAACTGTTGCAGTAGTAGTAAATGCATTATTAGCCTTCTCAGTTCTTCTCGTACTTCCCTTTAAACGAGAAGTCCTGTTTTATATATCCACTTTTATATTCGGTTTCTCGTTCATGGGCTTTCTGACGGTAATTTTCCTATTTATTAGTAATGTTGTAAACAAAAATGAAATGGCAAAAGTATTTGGCGCTTCAACCCTGATTCACAGTGCAGGACAGATATTCAGTACCTTTCTCGCAGGGCTCCTCAAGGATATTACAGGAACCTTTAAGGTTTCCTTTGGTATCTCATTGTGTATTCTGATCACCTGCATTTTCCTGTTTCTCGTACTCAGGAAAAAATTGCAGCCTGCCACAGAAAACTCTACATGAGCTATTTAAGTATGCTTCAGATGCACTCTTATTTTACACTTTAGATTTAACAGCTATGATCCTAGAATGCCCAGCTTTTTTCCTGCCTTCCCGAATACCTCAAGGGCATAATCAAGCTGATCATCAGTATGTGTTGCAGTATAGCTCGTTCTGATCAGGCAGTGGTCGTGAGGAACAGCAGGAGGAACAGCAACATTCACAAATAATCCATTGTCCGTGACCTCCCGCCACAGCATGAGGCATAAATCCAGGTCCCCAATAATGAGCGGCACGATCGGTGTTACGGTCTTCCCAACATTGTAACCCATATCCTTGAAAGCACTCCGCATCTTATCTGCGATCTGAAATAAGCGTATTCTCCTTTCAGGTTCATCCTGGATTATTTCGAGCGCTACATTCACCGCACCGAGAACCGCAGGAGGTAAGCTTGCGGTAAAGATAAGTGAACGCGAATGGTGCTTGAGATAATCGATGACCTTGTGATAAGATACTGCAAATCCCCCAATTGTCGCGAAGGATTTGCTGAAGGTCGCCATCTGTATATCCACCTCATCCTCTACGCCGAAATGCTCTGCTGTTCCCTTTCCATTTTTTCCAAGTACACCGATAGCATGGGCCTCATCGACCATTACCCGGGCTCCGTACTTCTTTGCAATCTCTACGAGATTGGGGAGATCTGCAAGGTCACCCTCCATGCTAAATACCCCGTCAACAACGATCAGCTTTCCTTTCTCTCTATTTGATTGCTCCAGTAATCTGACCAAATCGTCCATTTCATTGTGTTTGAACTTCATCACCTTACCAAAAGAAAGCCTGGCGCCGTCAATGATACTCGCATGATCGGACCTATCCACATAGACAATATCGTCCTTACCAACGATAGTTGAAAGAATACCCTGATTAGTTAGTAAACCGGTTGAAAAGAGTAACGCACTTTCCTTGCCCATGAATCGAGCCAGTTTCTCTTCAAGGTCTTCATGCAGGTCCAGTGTTCCATTTAAAAAGCGCGATCCTGCGCACCCAGTGCCGTGTTTTCTCACACCTTCGATAGCACCCTGTATGGTCATATCATTGAAGGTAAGGCCAAGATAAGAATTGGAACCGAGCATGATCATTTTCTTTCCCTTTATGTATACCTCTGTGTCCGTACCAGTTTCTATCGCACGAAAGTAAGGATACAATCCTTTTTCCCTATATTCATCTACCAGTGAATAATTATATGCCTTCTCAAAAATATCCATTAATCACTCCTATCTACGGGTTTAGCGACCTTTTTGTTATTAATTTATAAAACAATTAGGATTACCTCTGGAAACTCTTAAATTTATCATAATTTTAATAAAATGTTAACTGTATTCGTTTAATATTTTTTTGAAGAGCAGGTAATCATTGTTAAATGGATATCCTATCAGCAAAAAAAATAACAAAAGAGCATGATTTTTGCCGATTATAATACTATAATAGGGATAGAAAGACCTGTATTTTATTTACAGAGATTATTATTTTCGAGGGGGATGTATGAAACGAGTACTCACCTTTTTTATAATATTAATTCTCATAATAGGTGCAGGGATAACCTATGCCCAAAGGGTTGTCAAGCTTGGTGATCTTCCAAAAAGTGAATCAACGATAAACGTGTATCATGTCTATGGATTTCAGGAGGCCTATGAAGGGTATAAGATCGTCTATATCGGGAACAATAATGAACCGCAGTACCTCTATCTTCCCGTAGAATTATTGGATAAAGTGAGGATTTACTCACCACAGGCTAATACATATAGCCAGAACTTCCTCGTCATATGGAAACAGGGCGACAGAGTAACCAAGGTAGAGTGGTATAAACCCCTTGAAATCGATTATCGTCTTCCCAATTATTCACTTCAGCCCTTTAGCGAAAAAGACAAGGAAATTTTTAGTGCCATAGTGGGTAATGGAGAGCTGGTTTTAGGAACAGAAATTGGTGGAATTGAACCGACCATACGTGCGCCAGGTGGATCTGAATAATCAGTATTCCTCACAGGATCTTTCATAAAAATTACTGATCCCTTCCATTAATACTCATTCTGCGGGCTTGTACTGTCCTCTATACTCGCAATCTTTATCACGAGTACAGTAAAACTTGCGTTCATGCAACCTATTCCCAAAAAATTCAAAAGCTGCGAAATTTTTTCTTGACATAAACTACCTGACTCTTTGTAGGTATTCGATCTGGAATATCAGTAGATTAAATCTAAAAAACTTTTCATTGATATCAATATGTAAATGCAGTAATGTTTTACTGTGCGAATCATAACAATCTGCAATTAATGCCGCACAGTAGCAGCCTCCAGCTGTATTCCAAAATGAGGAATAAAAAATGAAAGGAAAAAAAGGTTTTCTCTTTATATTGCTCTCTTTTCTTGTAACGGCCTTTCTCATTATCGAAGGCTGCGGCACCGCAAGAAAAATTACCATCGATGATATGCCTGTAACTGAGGTCGAGGTACAACAAGTGATGCTTGACCCGGATTCCATGGTACCAGTGGTGATACTCCAGGACCTCTCTGAGAGCATCTCGCTGCCAATATGGATCGGATCAAATGAAGCACTCGCAATTGCGACTCCTCTTGAGAATATGAGCTTTCGACGCCCCATGACACATGACCTTTTGAATAATATTCTACATGAGATCCATACCACTGTGATAAGAGTGGTCATTACCGAGCTCAGGGGAAATACTTTTTATGCAAATATATACCTAAGGTCCAGGGGGAAGAGCCTGACGATTGACTCCCGACCTTCCGACGCCATCGCTCTCGCAATTCGCGCCGAGGCCCCTATATTTATATCCACTCAACTCTTACAGAGCAAGGGTATAAAGAAGGGGATTGAACATCTTTAAAAAATAAAAGCAATCACATTATAATTTATCAGGAGGTTTCAAATGAAATACAGGACACTAGGCCGTACCGGGCTTAAGGTTTCCGAAATCGGGTTTGGTGCATGGGCAATCGGTGGTTCCTGGGGTCCACAGAAGGACGAAGATTCCATCACCGCTCTTCACGGCGCACTCGACCTGGGCGTCAATTTCATCGATACTGCTGCAGGATACGGAGAAGGAAGAAGCGAACGGCTCATCGGGAAGGTCCTTAAAGAGCGGGGGGACCTCAACCGAGTTGTTGTTGCAACCAAAACTCCACCAGCTCCTGGGCCATGGCCACCTACTCCCTACTGCCGGGCAGAGGACAGGTTCTCTGAAAAATACCTCAGGGAGAACATTGAAGAGCGCCTGCGGAACCTGCAAACAGATAGTATTGATATTCTACAGTTGCACACATGGACGCGAGCATGGAACAGGAATCCCAAACCTCTCGAAATCCTTAATAAATTAAAAGAAGAGGGAAAAATCCGTTTCTTTGGGATATCAACGCCAGAACATGATCAAAACTCTATGGTACAGCTCATGAAGGATGGCTGGATTGACACTGTGCAGGTCATTTACAATATATTCGAACAGGAACCTGCTGCAGAGCTCCTGCCTGTTGCAAAAGAGTGCGGTGTAGGAATTATCGTACGTGTCCCCTTCGATGAAAGTGCCTTGACCGGTAAACTGAGGGAAGACACCAGTTTTAGTGAAGGGGATTTCAGGAACATCTATTTCTCTGGAGACCGGCTCAGCCGCACAATCAAACGTGTAAAGAAGGTAGAGGCTGATCTGAAAGACACCGGATATACCCTCTCACAGGGAGCCCTGAAATTCGTTCTTGCCCATTCTGCGGTGAGCACAGTAATTCCTGGAATGCGGAATAAAGCTCAGGTAGATGCAAACTGTGCAGTTTCAGACAAGGGTGATATGTCCCAGCAGCTCCTCACTAAGCTGAGGGCGCATAACTGGAGGAGGGCCTTCTGGTACGAGCTCGATTGACTTTCCCTTTCTGTCTTTTTACGGTAAATATTATTCAAATATTCGTACTTACGACGCAGCAATGGGGGTCTTTTTAAAATTTTTCTGAAATCAACCCGTGGGAGCTTATCGACTGAAAAGGGAAGTGTAGCGTCATTGGGAATAGGATCAATGTACGCATGACGGAACTTCGGATGCTGCATCCTACAGAACTGGCTTCGGTGTTTATAGGCCGGATGACTTCTCATTCGCTTCCATATCTTCTTCAATGGCTCCTCACGAATACTTCCGAAGGAGAGGGGTGTAAAATCACAGGGAGTTACCTCGCCATAGGCCGATACATAGTACTGAATGCATCCTGCAACACAGCCGATCCCGCCCAAATATCCCTCAATTGAGTTCTGCCATGCCTGGGAAGAAAGGGTTGGCTTCATTCGTTGATTAAATATATTAGTCGTGTAGTCAATGATCTCCTCCCGCTGATCCTTCGTAAGCATTTCACTGGTATCTCGCATCATGGCTCCCGTGGGAACATTATCAAATAGAACCAGATTTTGAACTCCAATTTTCTGGGCGAACTCATACATCTTCTTGTATATACCCTTCACAGTCCCTGATCGAGTTGCATAAGAGGAGAGTGCCACAAATATGCCTTTGGATTTCAGCTTCTGTAGTCCTTCCACTCCCTTCTCGAAAAGTCCGGGGACTCCTCTCATCCGGTTATGCTCTTCAGGATAGGGGCTGTCAAGGCTCAAAAAAAGGCTGTACAATCCAGCATCGGCGAGCTTCTGAACATTTTCATCGTTGAGGAGTAAACCGTTGGTGAACAAGTGGCATATTGCCTTGCGCTTGTTTACATAGGATATGAGCTCGAATATATCTTTACGAACCAGGGGTCCCCCGCCTGTAAAGGCAATAACCGATATACCAAGATCCAGGCTTTCATCAATGAGCCTCTTTGCCTCCTCTGTGCTCAGCTCCTCGATGTTTGACCTCACATGATGGGCTGCACTGCAGTGCGGACAGCGGCACTGGCACTTATATGTCACCGCAAAAGTCATTACAAGAGGGAATGAGACACGAAAGATATGGGATTTCACTAGGGCTTTCAGTGCCCTGAACTGCGGCCTTGAGCCTACCGGTGGCGCAAAGGTGTTGGAGACCATCTTCCCGTTCCACTGAGCCAGGTCAGAGTACTGCTTGTAGAACTTTGCCTGAAAGTACAGCATGGTAAACAGGCTGAACCTGTCGAGCACAGGGTTCAAAAAACCCGTCCCCACTATTTCCCCATCCTCAAGCTTTTTAAAGCTTATGAGCTTCAAACCAAGGGGTTTCCATAGGACTTCTTCTTCCATGATCATTTTTTCCTCTCAAAAAAATATTTTGAGTGAAAAAAATTTAGGCTTCACCATAAAAGAATAATAATTTTTAATGATATTCATGGTGTATTATAAATACATTACATAGGAATCTGCCATTTATGTCAAGAAATTTATCTATTAATACGCAATGAGGATTTTATGAAAACAAAGATTGGCCTTTGTGGCTTTGCGGTTTCAAGAGAAAAATATTTCAGGACTTTTCCAGTTGTCGAGCTGCAGCAGACCTTTTATCAGCCGCCAGCTCTCCAGACCATCAGAAAATGGCATGCCCAATCACCAGAAGGATTTGAATATACGATAAAAGCATGGCAGCTCATTACCCATGAGCCTAAATCTCCGACCTACAGGAGGCTCAAGATGAGCATACCTGATTCACAAGAAAAAAATTATGGATCCTTTAAACCAACAGACGAGGTCTTTCAGGCGTGGGAAACAACAAAAGAGATTGCAGCGGTGCTCGGCTCTCGGATAATTCTTTTTCAGTGTCCTGCCAGTTTTCAGCCTTTAGAAGAGAATACGATCAACATGAAGAACTTTTTCAGAACAATTCAGAGGGAGAGCTTCGTGTTTGCCTGGGAACCAAGGGGCCGCTGGAGTGAGGAGCAGATTGAATCCATCTGTAAAGAGCTCGATCTGATCCACACAGTCGACCCTTTTAAATCAAGGCCTGTGTACGGAAAACTGCGTTATTATCGTCTTCACGGAATAGGAGGATACAGGTACAGATATTCTGAAGAGGATCTGAAAACACTGAAAAGCTTTATAGATGAAAAAATTGATACCTATGTCTTGTTCAACAATGTGTATATGTACGAAAATGCCCTTGAGTTTAAGAAGCTCTCTTAATAAGGAAAGGGTACTCCCAAATCCTTCAATTCCTTCACCACGTCTTTGTACTGCTCCAGTGCTTCCTTTTTTGGAACAGCCTTCTCCACCTCGTACATCTCTCTAAAGGTTTTACCGATAGGCGCTTCAGGGATGTCCTTCTCATACTGCTTCAGTAATTTATCTACTATGCTGTTTGCATCTCTTCTCGTAAGGCTAGAGAGCACCGTCCCGTAGCCAACCTCTGCTGCAAGCTTGCATTCGAGCGGTGTTCCCCTGTTTGGATATTTGTTGCGGGCCGGCGCCATTTCCCAGAGGTTTGCACCTGAGACGGTGCTCGCAATCGAGTGAGCCGCAGTCTCATAGTACAGCATCTCGGTTCCTGGGCCCGCATTTGCGAATCCATTTGACGTCTGGGGCATCTTCGTGTTTCGCGCAATGGCCTGGCAGTACACGCTCACAACCCAGAGCAACTCCCTCCCCGTGTTCGAGCCGTATTTCAGGTGGAAGGGGAAGTTCTGCTCATAATGGCTCGAATAGAGGAGATTTCCCATGATGTGATAGGCGGTCTGCAACACAGCGGTGCCCTCTGCACCGCCCGCATATCCACCGTATATCGCACCTGCGAGATTCCCTGAATAGCAGCCGAACTGGTGGTAGTGAAGCCCCTTATTCAGCAACTCATTGTTGGTTTCCAGCTCTGTGGTGGAAGCAACGAGCCTGCTGTCAGTGGTTCTGATCCCGTATTCATTACTGGATACATGTATCTGGGATGAATCGGCCTCTGCTGTTCCTACGGCAACCAGGTGGATCCCGGGTCGTCCTACAAGGCGTGCAGCCTCGAGCAGGTTCATCGCGTGCATGAGGCTTCCCCCGAGCTCGCTGGGTGAGTGGGAGTTGATCTTGGTCCCGAAAAAGTGCTCAAGTATGGGCGCGCACAGGCCGTCGAGAAGTGGCTCCTTCAGAAAAGCAACGCAGACCATGAAGTGGTCCCTCTCATCATAGGTGATATCTGGACTGAAGAGCATGAAGGGAGGCCGTGGGTCCTCAACCTTCCGTGCAATAAAGGGTCGCGCATCTTTTCCTGCGCCGAACATATACTCTCCTGGAAGGCTAAGAAACGCTTCCTTGATATCTTCTTCTGTAAACTCGATAACCCTGTGGTTCGACTTGTTGTACACACCAATCGAAAGAAAAGCTTCAACCGCAGCGTTCCACACACTGTCAGCCACCGAATCATCGACATTCACAGGATACGCCGGGTCGTACTTGATGTTGTACTTTTTCACCACTCTGCGAAGCTCAGGAATAAGTCGTTTGCGTACGAACTCCTTTTCCTCCATGAACTTTCCTGCTTCCGAGCGGTTCAGGATCTCCCATATCCTATAGGGCGGTGTTCCCATAGCAAGCTCCTTTTATTCTAAAAATATACCTATCTCCCAATACTGTTTTTTTTCTCAAAGCTGGTGTAAAATCTCACGATTCTCTTATGAGCTTTTCCACAACTTTTACTGCTTCAGAGGCGTCCTTTGCCCAGCCGTCAGCACCGATTTCTCGGGCCCATTCCTGTGAGGTGGGGGATCCCCCTATTATTACCTTGAACCTGTCCCGTAATCCCATATCATTCAGGATGTCGATTACCTCCTTCTGTCCAGGCATTGTAGTGGTCATGAGCGCAGAAAGTCCGATCACATTCGCCTTTTCGCGCTCTGCGATTTTCACGATTTCAAGGGAGTCGACGTCAGCGCCCATGTCAAAAATTGCATACCCATTGGCCGTAAGCATGGTTATGACGATATTTTTCCCTATTTCATGTATATCCCCCTTCACTGAAGCCATCAGGATCTTTGCAGAGCTTTCGATCGTCCCCTTTCCCTCTTCTTTTAGGGCCGGATCAAGCACCTTCATTACCTCTATCATAGCGTCTGCTGCCATCATCATCTCAGGCAAGAAAATATCAAATCTCTCAAACGCATCGCCAACCTCTCGAATTGCTCCGGTCAAAACATCCAACACCTCAGAAGCGGATGTGCCTTGTGCAAGTATCTTTTCTACAAGATTGGCAGATTCATCAATATTTCCCTCTTTCACTGCAGAGTTAAGATCATTGGTAAGACTCATGGACTACTCCTTTTTCTCCACTTTTTTTTGCATCTTCAAACAGCTTTACATACTCATTCTCTGGAACCAGATTCTCACCATGAAATCCATGTTTCTCTCCTTTTTGTTAGTAACTCTCATGTTTTGCGGGCAGGGTATTGTATCAATTTGCAGATAGCTCCTTCAGGGAGTCTTCGAGGGCCTGTAAAAACCTCGTGTTATGTTCTTTCTTTCCAATGGTCACCCGTATTGATGTGGGAGCGCCGTAGTTTTTTGCATTTCTCACAATAACTCCTCTGCGCTCGAGTGCTTCACATATAAGGTCGCTGTCTGTTTTTACATCAATGAGCACAAAGTTAGTGCTTGATTCAACGTATGAGAGTCCCATCCTCCGCAATTCTCCATACATTGCTGTGCGTTCCCTCTTTGTCATTTCAACTGTTTCCTTTAAAAAACGCTCGTCGCTCAATGCTCCTAGGGCTGCATACTGCGATGCAACACTTATATTGAATGGCAGTTTTATCCGCGCCATAATCTCAATTATTTTCTCATCCCCCACACCATATCCTACTCGAAACCCGGCAAGTCCGTAGGCTTTAGATAAAGTTCGCAATATTATGAAATTTTTATGCCCATTTTTAAACTTGGAAATGGTATCGGGAAATCTGTCTCTGTCGGCAAAATCCATATAGGCCTCATCCATAACAATCAACACATCAGACGGAACGGCCTTGATGAAATCGTAAACTTTCTCTCTATCAAGGGCATGCCCGGTGGGGTTGTTCGGATTGGCGACAAAGACAATCTTTGTCTTCTCAGTAATTCTGTCACAGACGTCCATCAGATCGATTTCATACCCTTTCATTGAAGAAAAAACAATCCTTGCTCTCATGATATTACATGCGATTTCATACAAGGGGAAGGTTGTGGCGGGTATTACTACCTCATCATTATTGTTTAAAAACCCCATGGCAATATAGTATATGATTTCATCAGCTCCACTCCCAACAATGAAGTTTTCGGGGCTCAACTCAAATAGCTCAGCGAGCTTTTCTCTCAATACTCTATTTGTCGCTTCAGGATAGATGTTTGAACTGGACAGAACCTTCTTCGCATATTCCATGGCAATCGGTGATACACCTCTTGGATTTTCGTTGGAGTTCATCTTCACGGTATCTTGTACGCTGTATTTTTTTTCCACCTCATCCTTTGGTTTTCCGAACACATAGGGTTTGATCTGAGAGACGCCGGTATTGATTTTTTTATCTATGTTCATATCCTTATCCTTAAAGAAAAATTATCTCTATATATTAAAGGCGCGCTCACTTTCAATGCTTTCTCCCTGCATAATTGAGAGTGAAAACTAAAACACCCATAGCAACGGCAAAGTTAATTACGAGTACAATCATCGTCATATAGTGACCAATTGATTCAAAGAGCTGTCCAATGAACCATGGAAGAAACATACCGCCCACACTAGCCCCTACAAAGAACCAGCTTGTTATTTTTCCACTGATGTGCAGGTATCTCTCAGCAAAGGTGAGCGTCATTGGAAAAATCAATGCCACTGAGAGACCGGTCAACACTGTCCCGACCCATAAAACCCCGGCAGAATGAGGCCAGAGAAGTATAATGCCAGTACCAATAACGCACCCTGCAAGATCACCAATAAGAATATATCGGGGTTTCACACGGGAAGAGACAGGAATCCCAAGAAGCCTTCCCAGGGTAAGGGAACCCCAGAATGCAGATGTCAGGTATGCAGCGATTGTCTTGTCTGCAAGCCCGGCTGTTATAGTATAGGTAAAAATCCAACCCCCAAAGCTGAGCTCTCCACCGACATGCAGAAAAAAGAAAAAGGAAATGAGGCCGACAAAAATGAAATTTGCTCCCTTTGATTCGGCATCGCCGGTGGGTACTTGGATTTCCGGAGAGGGCAAACGGAGCATTACAATGGAGATAGGAAAGATAATCAAAGCCAAAAACCAGTAGGCCCAGTTTATATCACCCGTAATTCTTACCATCTGCGCAACAATAATGGGTGAGATAAGCGCTCCAAGACCAAAACAGAAGTGCAGTCCGCTCATGAAAGGTCCCACCCTGCTCTTATGCATCCATATAAGCAGGGTATTACCTCCTACATCCAGAATCCCTTCTGATATCCCCATCACCATCAAAACCAGGGTTAATATCCACAAGAGGGGTAGAAATGGAACCATCACCATCATAGCCATCATGGTTATAAGGGAAAGGGCCATAACAGGATGTCCCGGTGTCCGGTCATAAAAACGTCCTCCTAGCAGAGCCCCTATGAGATAACCGAAAGAGTGCGCTGTAAAGAGGAAGCTTATCTCGCTCAACCTCACTTTGGTTTGCTCTGCCAGTCCAGGAAGCGTTGGGCCGAGTACGGCTATTACGAGACCGAGGGCGATGTAAGATGCGTAATAGACGACAGTTTTGGAGATTGTGGCTTTCTTATCTACAAGTTGGGCCTCTTTTGATATTGTGCTTTCAGAAAGATCCATTGATCACCCTCATCTCATATATAGGTTATTTTTCTTGCCGAATTTATGATTTCACTCTCTATAATGAAACATTCTGGAGCGTGACAGCACATATTTTCTTTCAATTTTGTGCTTCTCCAGCATGGCAAACACCCCGTATCTTCACTCGGCTGTGTGTTTTTCCAGCTCATCAAAATATCCGGGAAAGGAAACATCTACGCATTCCGCATCGTGGATCATCGAGGTTCCACGGACATTGAGTGCAAGAATCGATGCAGCCATTGCGAGCCGGTGGTCACCAAAGCTTTTGAACTTAGCAGGAACAGACCTGCCCTTGTCAGGCTTAGTTTTTCCTGTAATAACAAAGCCGTCATCAAGCTCTTTGATCTTACTCCCGAAACCTCGCACCATATCCACGATTCCACTGATCCTGTCGCTCTCCTTTACCCGTAACTCCTGTGCACCCCTCACTGCTGTCTCACCTTTTGCAAAGCACGCGGCAGCTGCAAGGGCCGGTATCTCATCAATCAAGAGGGGAATTTCCACACCACCTACCACCGTCCCTTTGAGGCTCGAGCTCCTCACCCTGACATTTCCATGGAGCTCAGGGAGTTCATCGATGAGCTCAACCTCAATATTTCCTCCCATTCTCTTAAAAACCTCTAAAATATGAGCACGAGTAGGATTGAGAAGCACATTTTTAAGAAGGATTTCTGACGAAGGGCACACAAGGGCAGCAGCAATAAAAAATACCGCTGAGGATATATCTCTCGGTATGGTGATGTCAAGGGGCGCAAGCTCCCTTCTCCCCGATATGATAATGCTCTTTCCCTGAAGGGTGTTTCTCGTCTTGATATCTGCGTCCATTAGTACGAGCATGCGCTCAGTATGGTCCCTTGTTTCACGAATCTCATTGACTACCGAGCTTCCGCCAATGAAGAGGGCTGCAAACAAACACGCAGTCTTCAACTGCGCACTTGCGACGGGTATGGTGTAATCAAAGGGTGCGGGAGCGCCGCCCCATATCTCAATAGGAAGATAGCCCTTATTTGAGGTTATCTGCACGCCGATTTTGCTTATAGGATCAACTACCCTGTCCATGGGCCGCTTCATCAGTGAAGCGTCTCCGATAAAACGGGCCGGAAATCCCGCTCCACTGAAAAGCCCGATGAGAAGGCGCGCGGTGGTTCCTGAATTTCCGCAGTCGATTTCTAATGGCGCGGCCTTTTTCCTCTTTTCGAATCCTGTAATCCCCTTCCCCTCTATTACTGCCTTTCCATACTTTTCATAGATGGAAATACCTGCTTTCTGCATTGCCTGAATCGTGCTCTGAACATCCCTGGATCGTGCAAGCCCGCTCACAGTACTCGTTCCCTGAGCAATGCTTCCGAGTATAACGGCCCTGTGAGACATGGATTTGTCCCCTGGCACTTCGATTGTGCCTTTGATCGACTTCTTGCCTTCAATTTTCTTATCCATCAATTCACTACTCCATCTTTTCTACATCATAAGAGGCAGAGAAAATGCAATCATACACTTTCTTGATGAACTTCTTCTGGCCTGCACCGGTGCGCAGCTCTTTGATCTTTTTCAGTATGCCCTGTTCTCTCTCTCTGTCTCTCACGGGGAGACGTGCATTATTTTTAATCCTCCCAATTAGTTTGACATTTCTGTACCGTTTCAGAAGGAGCCTCATGAGCTTGGTATCTATTCGATCGATTTTACTTCGAAGATGCTCTAGTTGATTATCTTTCATGTTATTCTTCCCGGATTCCATCGTAAGGTATCAATTTACCATACACTTATGTCCGTTTGAAATCTAGCAATTAGCAACAAGATAACAGAATTTGCTGTTTAAAACCATAAAGAACGATAAAAAATCCTTGCCCGCAGGCCTAGAACAAATTAATTTACATATGAACATATGAGCATATATTCATATATATGGAATTTTAACAGCAATGGCAACTACAGACACCCCAAACATTCATCCTCTGCACGGTGAGATCGTTGCGCAGGTGAGAAGAAAAATGCCCCAAGAGGAGAGATTGTATGAGCTTTCAGAGTTTTTCAAGGTCTTCGGCGATTCAACGAGGATAAAGATACTCTTTGCCCTTTTCACATCGGAAATGTGTGTATATGACATAGCAGCCCTGCTAGGAATGAACCAGTCAGCAGTTTCCCATCAGCTGAGGATTCTCAAACAGGCAGGTCTCGTTAAGTTCAGAAGAGACGGTAAGGTCGTGTATTATTCCCTTGACGACGAGCATATCCAGCAGATCGTCCATCAAGCATTGACCCATTTATCTGAAATGAAGGGACCATCGACGACATGAAAAGAGTAAAGCAAAAGATCAAAGAGATCAATACCGATGCTTCAACATCTGAGGCAAGGAAAGAGTCTGCACAGAAGGAGTTCAATAGAAAGAAAGAGCTGATCATTATATCGCTATCAGCCCTTTTAATGGGGTACGGTATTCTCTTCAGGTCCGCTCTTCATGGAACACCCTATTCAGCCGGTGAGTATGTCGTATTTATCACCGCATATCTCTTAAGCGGTTGGCGGGTGCTTCTGCGGGCGGGCAAAAATATCTTTCACGGGAGAGTCTTTGATGAGTATTTTTTAATGTCTGCAGCTACAATAGGTGCATTTCTCATCCATCAACTTCCCGAAGCAGTGGGTGTAATGATCTTTTTTCAGATTGGGGAGTTTCTGCAGGATCTTTCCCTGAACCGCTCGAGAAAGTCAATTAAATCCC
>Ga0209636_10004793_pt1 | contig 13826 bp, 8 predicted proteins | sample DeeMarSWOR152_54_FD_187464 | JGI IMG/M metagenome (GOLD analysis project Ga0209636, IMG submission 187464) | Marine sediment microbial communities from White Oak River estuary, North Carolina - WOR-1-52-54 (SPAdes) (version 2) | ecosystem: Environmental > Aquatic > Marine > Intertidal zone >...
TCTAATTCGTCCGCGAAAGCGGTCAGTATTGCATTATTTACAATCTCATCAACTTCAGGCTCTGAGATATCGGCGTCGGCAAAAGCTGCCTTAAGAATATCTTTCACGAGAGATTTATTTGTCTGGCTTGTCGTTATGACGAATGAAGAGGGGTTGCTGAGGGTCATCACGTTCAAATTGCTCAGCCTACCGCTAAATTTACCCTGGGCCCTTTTAATCGCTAAAGTTATGGTCTCGACAGTATGCGGGCTTGCCAGTTCGCTGCTTTCTGCCAAGTGAGATACGTGCTCAGATTCGGGAAAAGTAATTGTAGCGGTGGTTTTATTTGTCTCGGTGGTATTGATCTCATAGACAAGCGCCGATTTTCCTATGCTGTAGACATTTGCTGCTGCAAGAGCAGGATTGTTCAAATCAATTCCGATTTTGTGAATTCTATTTTCCACATCTTGCCTAGTGAGAGCAAGATTACCTTTTAGATTGATTTGGACAGAGGTCCCGCCGGTAAATTCAATATCGTATTTATTGTTCTTTACATCGTCTCTTGTAAAGAAGACAAAGAGCCCTGCTGCGATAAGCAAAGTTGAGAGCGTAAGAAAAATTGGTCTTGAACCCATCCAGTTTACATTTGGTTTGTGTATGAGACGGAGCATAAATAAATGGTCTTTGATAATTCGCTTAGCTAAGAGAAAATCGAAAATCACCCGAGTTACAAATAATGCGGTGAACATACTCGAGATAATGCCGAGCATAAGCACAATAGCAAATCCCTTTATCTCTTCCGAAGCGACCCAGTAAAGAATGGCAGCAGTAATGAATGTAGTAAGGTTAGCATCTAAAATAGTTCTGAATGCTCTTTGATAACCGTTTCTTATGGCGATTCTCAGAGAGGAACCTCGCTGCTGCTCCTCGCGGATTCTCTCAAAAATGAGGACGTTGGCATCAACACTCATACCGATGGTTAGAATGATACCGGCAATGCCGGGTAGTGTGAAAGTTGCTCTTAGCAACGCCATTATTGCCAGAACAAAAAGCAGGTTCAAAAACAGTGCCAAATCGGCAATCAAGCCAGCGGCTGTATAGTAAACCGCCATACATAACACTACTACGATAAAGCCGATTATCCCGGCTTTGATTCCTTTATCGCGATTGTCAGCACCAATGGATGGGCCGATTGTTTTAACCGAAATGGGTTGTTCTATCAGTCTGGCGGGCAAAGAGCCGGCGTTTAGCTTGCTGACCATATCTTCAACTTCTGTTTGAGTGAAGCTGCCGGTTATTTGACCACGTGTAAATATTCTGGACTTAATATTTGGGGCAGATATTGCAAGACCATCAAGCAGGATGCATAGTGGACGGTGCAAATTTTTCCCAGTAACGTTAGCGAACAGCTTTCCACCCCTTTCATCCAGAACAAAATCGATAGATCTTCGCCCATATTGGTCCTGCCCTGGTGCAGCTCTTTCGAGTTTCCAAGCCTTGATATCGGTACTATGCGGCATAGTCTCATTCTTTTTGTTGCTTGCCAGGACATAATACTTGTCACCAAATGCTGCAACAATTGCGGGAGATTCCTGTTCGTCAACTACTTTAACGATGGGACGTCCTTGTTCGTCGACTCCTATCCATTCTTGAATATTTTCTATTTCACACCATACGTATTTAATGTCTGAGGCATATTTGGGTCCTTTGGTTTTGAGGAGTTCAACATAGCCCGTCATTTCATCAGGGTCCACTTCGGGGTGCCCCATGGTCGGGAGTATTCTAAATTCCAGTATGCCAGCACCTTTTAGAATTCGCTGCAGATCTTTCGGGTCGTCGAGCCTTCCCCTGAAGGGGGAGTACTCGTCGAAGGCATCGACTACCTTGTCAATTTTTTCCGACCGGTCAGTAAATTCCATTTTGAGCTCGTCGATTTTACGGCTGCGATTAAGCGATTTAGGGGACATTTCAAGAACGAAGTATATCTGGTCTTCAGAAAGGTTTAATTTATCAAGGTCTTTTTTCGAATTTTCATATTGGATGTTTTTGCCCGTTTCGGGATGGGTCAGCTGCTCAACAACGTCAGCCCACTCAGCATACGTGCTTACATAGCCTTTCAGCAAAGCAAGCTTTTTGGCTTCCCAAACGCTCTTTTCTGCGTTTGGGGTCTCCTTATCGGAGCCGAGAAAGCTTTTCAGCGATTCTGCCAATTGTTTCTCATCCAATTTAGACCAATCGCTAACATTTAACTTTATCTGTTCAAGGTCAAGGTCGGCAGCAGAGATTTCATCTTCTGCCTTTTGGAGTTTTGATAAGATTTCATCTCTTTCACTTTGCTTTTCTTTGCGTTCATTGTAGGCTGTAGCAAGTTTATTGAGGATTTCCAGTCTCTCAGATGAACCATGTGCAAATTTTTCGAAAGCATGGCTTTGCTCTTCTTCCGGCTTTAAGAGTGAGCGCATAATTACCGCAGGATTTATGTTTTCAGCCAGCAAATCACTAAGTGCGCTTTCAAAGCCCTGACGTTTTTGGCGGGTTTCTTCGCTCGCGAGGGGCATTTGTATCTCAAAACGTGTGCTACCCTGCGGACGCCAGATAAGGTTCTGGATGTTAGCGGGGTCTATTCGCCTTCGAAGAACAGTTATCATCCTCTGTGACAAGTCTTTCTTCTTCGGCCCTTCGAGGTCTTGGGTGTCAATTTCATAGATAAGGCTTGTTCCACCTGCCAGGTCTATACCGGGCTTTAAGGTTTTACTTGGAGGATATAACGTCCAAGCTGCAACCACTACTAAAAGAACAATCAGAACAATTTTCGGTGTCAGATTCTTGTCCATAACCGCTTCCTGAATAATCAATAGATTGCTTCACTCGCAATTACAAACCCTGGTGAAACCCAAAGCTGAATACTAAGGACTAACTTTTATCTTGCGATAAATTCTTTCCGATTGCTGAAGAAGCAATTTTAATCTTCGTATTATTCGACTCATCGACCTTCAACGTAATCTCATCATCCTTTATATCTACGACAGTTCCTATAATCCCGCCGATAGTGCGGACCCGGTCATTTTTTTGCAGAGATTGAACCATTTGTTTGTGCTGCTGTTGTTTTTTTCGAGGTCCTCTAAAAAGGAGAAAGTACATAACCACGAACATCAAACCAATAAAAATCCACTCGGAACCACCGAAGGGCCCCCGCCGCGGAGTTACAGATGGAGCGTTGGGGTCGGATACAACCGTCGTTGTTATAGTCTCTTCTGCAGTGACTGGTTCTGAAGTAATACCCGAAGGTGTCTGATCACCCTGGGTCTGAGCTAATAACCATAGATTGTTCATTTTTATTTTCCCTTCATAATTTATAGCATTTAGATGATAGCGTATAGCAGAAAGCAAAAATTGTCAATTTTCAATTGCCAAATTTCGACTGTTCGGCTGCCCAGTAAGTAAATTCGTTTTTTTCTATAGCCTGTCTTATTTTAGCCGTTAGTCCCTGATAAAACCTTAGATTATGCAGGGATACTAAGATTGGACCGAGCATTTCTCCGATGTTAAAGAAATGTCTTAGTGTACCTCTGCTAAAGTTAGCACAACAATAACAGTCGCAACTGGCTTGGATCGGTTTACTGTCCTCTATGTGGGCGCTGTTCCTCAGCCGAAGAGGGCCATTTTCGGTAAAAGCAAAGGCATTTCTTCCGTTTCGAGTCGGCAGGACACAGTCGAACATATCAACACCAGCTTTTACGGCAGCAATGATATCGTCCGGCGTACCGACACCCATTAGATAGCGAGGCTTATCCTGCGGCAAAAGCTCCGTAGACAAAGAGACCGTTTTTATCATATTCCCATGTCCCTCGCCTACACTTAAGCCACCGATAGCATAGCCATCAAAATCCACTTTGACAAGTTCTGAGATGCAGTGCCTTCGTAGAGGCAGGTTTATTCCACCCTGGACGACAGCGAAGAGTAACTGATTCGGGTTGCCGTGAGCTTGTTTAGCACGTTTTGCCCAAATGATGGTTCTTTCCACGGCTTTTTCAAGCTTTGATTGGTCACAGGGAAAAGGTGTGCATTGGTCAAAGCACATGATTATGTCAGCACCGAGTCGATTTTGGATTCTTGTTGTGATTTCGGCATTTAGGTATATTTTTGCTCCATCTACGTGGCTGGCAAATTCAACGCCATCGTCATCAATTTTGGTCAAGGAACTTAAGGAAAAAACTTGGTAGCCACCACTATCGGTAAGTATGGGGTAGTCCCAAGCCATAAGTTTGTGGAGTCCACCAAGCCTTTCGATGACATCGACGCCTGGTCGAAGTAACAAATGGTAAGTATTTGCCAGGATAATATTAGTACCGGTTTTTTTGAGCTGCTGTGGAGTTATTCCCTTTACTGCGCCGGTGGTGCCAACCGGACAAAAGGCCGGTGTTTCAACCTCGCCGTGGGCTGTAGTTAATAGCCCTCGCCTGGCTTCGGAACCGGAATCCTGCGAGAGAACTTGAAAGCTACTCATTTTTAATAAACTCTTGTAATCTTAGAGCCGGGGTAGTAATAGAAAAGAATCTGCTCTGTGGTTTTGCCCTGTCTTGCCATTGCCTGAGCACCGCATTGGCACATTCCAACGCCGTGACCATAACCTCTGCCCGACACAAATGCCCATTTATCGCCCATACTAACGATTTGGCAAATTGTGCTCCTAAATTTACGGCCGGTTGGGTCAATTGTAAGCCGTAAGTCCTCAGCTCGCAAAAAATCACTTTTGCCGGTTGAGCCGAGAAGTTTGACCAAGGTTAATCTGGAAAATTTTCCATATTTACTCTGCTTGTCGGGCCTAATACTTGTGATATCTCCGAGCTGTTTTAGCTTTGGATACCTCTTTAATAGCCTATCCGTAACATTGGTCTTATCGAACTGTGCCATAGGCCAGAAGAAAAAGCTTGGTTTGGCCACACGTTTACAATAGGGGCAGGGCACGCCAACGAGTGAACCAAAGGAATCACCAAATACTTGTCTGCTGTTTTCTGTGTGGCCACCACACGTTGAGCTATAATAAGCAGGAAAAAGTGCTTCGATATTATTGTCTTGTTTATAGACTAAGACCTGGCCTTGTGTTTTATTGACGGCATCCCAAACCTGAGCCGATTCAGCACTAACACCAAGGTAAACCTGATTTGCCGCGGTTCGCTTCACATCCCAAGTACGGTTACTACCAAACTTCTCTTTGATATACAAGCAATAGGTTCTTGCGGCAATTGCCTGAGCCGCAAGTGCCGCCGGCTCCCAATAATCAGGCATCTCAGCACCTACTACGCCAGCTAAATAGGGCTCAGGCGGAACAACGTTTATTATGTCAAAAGAATTGCCATCAGGATTAAGTATAAGCTTTAATTTTCCGCGGTAATCATCACCATCTAAGTTAAAAATATACGGCTTATCAGGGAGAATAATTATTTGTTCACCGCTGAAACGCTGGCCGGCAATAACAATGCTACCGGCTGATATCCCCACTTTTACCGGCACGTCGGGTTGACCAAAGAGGGCTTCTGTGGTCTGTGTCTGGGGGTTTAAAACGGCGAAGGAAGAGGGAACCATTAACTTACAGGTCCTGGCGTTATCAAGGAGCAAGACTCTTATCCAAAGGTTTGATTCGATGTCCATTTGGGGAGTGGGTTTTATGAGCTGTCTCGCTCTACAGCCACCAAAGGCTATCAGCCAGGGCAGGAGAACTCGAAGAACCTTGTTGGTCAGGAGTTTCCTAGGGCTTTTGGTCGGCTGTGGGCCAGAGTACGATGTTATTTTCCCTGATAATTTTACAGGGACCGACTTTGTAATACACTGGGTTACCACTTTGCTACTTATTATTGCAAAACAATATCCATCACACAAAAGGAACTGACCATGCAACTGTCGCAGCTTGTGTTCTCCTGTTTTATTCTGTTCAAGATACTGTTGTTATTCTTAATCCAAGCTTCGCAAGGATAATCCAAGGTTGCCAATGGCTTTTTTAATTTCGTTCAAGCTTGTTACGCCGAAGTTCTTACAGCCGAGAAGTTCGGCATCTGTTTTGCGCACCAGCTCACCAAGTGTACGAATACTGAGTTTTTGTAAGCACTTTCGGGCACGAACAGACAACTGAAGGTCATCAACGGATTTGTTCAAGAGCCCTTCATCCTTATCTTCTTCTGCAGCGTGTTCGGAGATTTCCTCTGATGCAAGCTGCTTTTCCTCCAGAGCCAAACCGAGACGCAATCCTTTTGCTTCCAAAATGATTTTGATTTCTCTAAGTGAGGTTTCACCGAAGTTTTTATAAGATAGGAGCTCCGCTTCGGTGATGTTCAAAAGATCGCCAAGAGTTTCGATATTCATTCTTTTAAGACAGTTTCTGCTGCGCACCGAGAGCTCAAAATCAGAAATTGGTGTTTCGAGGATTTGGCTTTTGCGTGTTTTTTTCTTTTCTTTTTCCTCGTCGTAGAACATTGTTTTTGAGCTCTCGATATCTTTCTTGAACAGGATGGCTCTTTGATGATTAGGATGGTATTTCAAGACCTTATCAACACATTGAGATGCTTTTTCGAACTTGCCCATATCCTCATAGAGCACAGCTAAATTCATCAGGGCGCTCACATAAACCGGAGAACTTGAAGCAATCTGCTTGTAGTAATCGACGGCTGCATCTTCATCACCAGACAAATCACAACGATACGCCAAGTGGAACAGGGCCTTTTGATGGTTTGGAAATAATTTCAAAGCTTTTCTGTAATTGTCCCTTGCCTGCTCATAAAGCCCCTGAGCTTCCTGAAGACGGCCGAGCTGGTAATGATACTCCGCACTTACGTTTTCAAAATTGGCGCAGTTTTTGAGTTGTTCAGCTGCGGCATCAAAGTTCGATGCATACCGATATGTTGCAGCTTTTTCCAAAGTCACATTTAACGTGTCGGCCTCATAATCGAGACTGTTTTGCAGGTTTTCAATTGCCTCATCAAACTCACCCATTCGGCGAAGTGCAAAAGCCAAATAGATGAATTTTTCTTTGCATTCCTTTGCTTTTTGCAGTTTTTTTACTGCTTCATCGTTTCGTCCAAGAATAAAAAGAGCTATCCCTGTCGCCAAAGAAGCTTTCTGTCCAGTTCTGGATATATTTTCCTCTACTCGTTCACTGAAAGCCAACCGGTTACTTTCACCGGAATAAACGAATTCGGAGAGCTGCTTAATTTCATCCATAGACGGCAATTTATCGGCAAACAGGTCAATTTGGCACTCAGTAATTGGTTCCATAGGAATTCACTCCTGCAAATTTTTTATTATTCGTATTGCTTCTCGTTTTTAAAACCAATCTCACTCAGAGTAAGATATTATACGGCGGCTATGAATATTTGCAACTGATTTTTTAGGAGACATCGGTGGAACTCAAAAAACGGTTGGTTAAATATCAGTTCCATTAACTGTGTGCATCTGGAGACAAGCAAAAGGAAAAGGGCTTTGAGTTTTACACACCTAGAAAGAAAAAAGTCAGGAAAATAATTGGATATTTTTGAAAATTAAGCCCTGATTAAAGGGCTAAAAGGCATGATATTCGCCAATTAATATACGAAGAATCAGCTCCTGATAGCTATCCGACCCTAAAGTCCAAATCGACCTTTTCGGCTATCTGTTAGATTAATATTTTCAAAAAATGGGTCTTACTTGCAAAAAAACTTGACAGACAGCTATAAAGTGGTAATTTGTATCCATAAGCTATCTGTGGCAGCGTAAGATTCGTGGAACTTAAAACTTTAAAAACGAATTTTACACAAGTGGGAAGGTTGCCAAGATGACGACATACTCAGGCGAAGTTTTGATTGTTTTTCGAGCTTACTACGGTAACCGTTCAGCCTATTTCAATACTCCGTACACTTCGGCATAGAAAAGTAACCTTTAATGAAAGGGGACAAAAATGAAACTAACAAAAAACAATAGAGCCATGCAAGCGATTTTTCTGTGCACCGTAGTCGTCACAATCGCTTTAACATGGGCAAAAGCGTCCGATACAGGACCATCAAGTTATTCGCCAGTTGTAATTACCGAGGACTTTGATTCGGTTGTGGCAAGGATGAAAGCAGCTAAGCCGGAAGTTATTAAACGACAAATGGATTTACTTAATCAAAGGTACGACTTGTCCAACAGACCCGCCAAAGATGTTACTATGTCTGGTGGAAAACCCATCCAAAAGGGGGTCCGTGTAAAACTGCCGGAGGGAACGACCTGGCAAAAACTCGCAGAAATGACACCAGAGGAAATTCGCGAAAAAGGTCTATTCCCCAAAGGGATGATGCCTTTACCTTTCCCCAATCATCCAGAAGGCGGTATGCTTTTCCCAAAATTCGTAATAGATGAGATAAACAAACAGGAAGGTCGGGACTTGACTCGCTTCGACCTTGATTATGACCTGCCCGACCACTTTCTTCCTGAGTATCCCGCGCCAATTTATCTGACCACACGTCCCGACCTCGGCGATGTTTCTCAGGGACAAGTTGTGACTATCAATAATTACTATGAGCTGTTTAACGGCATACTTAATCCAAAGCAGCTCGAGGGCCTGCGCTTACTGGTTACACCATTCCCGCAGCAGCAGTTTAATCAAACCGAAGACCGCCGTACTGTCCACCCAAGTAGAGGGGTAACCTGTTTCGACTGTCATTCCAACGGGCATACCGCTGCTCCGACACATTTGGTAGGTGACATTCGGCCACAAAAGTTTCGCCATCGACTCGATACACCGACGCTGCGCGGTGTCAACATTCAACGATTGTTTGGCTCTCAAAGGGCATTAAAAAGTGTGGAAGATTTCACTGAATTCGAGCAGCGGGCAGCTTATTTCGACGGTGACCCGGTTATCGCTACTAAAAAAGGGGTAAATATCCTTGAGCGGGGCAGCCAGGTTCATTTTATGGCCGAACTCCAGGCGCTTCTGGACTTTCCACCGGCCCCAAAACTAAATATCTATGGCAAACTCGACCCAGGCAAAGCAACTAAGGCTGAATTGCGTGGCCAGGAAATATTTTTCGGAAAGGCTAAATGTGCCATATGCCATACCCCCCCTTACTACACTGATAATCTGATGCATAACCTGAGAACTGAGCGGTTCTACCACCCACAAATGATAAATGGAAGGTACGCCTCTGCAGACGGGCCGATTAAGAATTTCCCACTGAGAGGAATAAAGGACTCTCCACCTTATCTCCACGATGGACGATTGCTTACATTGGAAGATACGATAGAGTTCTTCAACTTGATACTCGAAACCAAACTCACCGAACAGGAAAAAAAGGAGTTGGTGGAATTTCTCCGGGCTCTATAGGCCAACAACAAAAGCGCTAGAATTAAGCCTCAATATTCGATAAAATTGGCCGCCGGTGGAAGTTAAAAAGCAGCCTATTAACTACTGCTTTCATCTGCCAGAGCCCGGTCATATCGTTATTTTTTCCACCTTAGACGTTAAATCTGAAATTAATAATGTCGCCGTCTTGCACAACATAGTGCTTACCTTCAAGGCGAATTTTGCCAGCAGCCTTGATAGCTTTTTCGCTGCCAAGCTCTTTCAGGTCGTCAAAACTAAAAGTTTCGGCTTTAATAAAACCTCGTTTAATATCGGTATGCACTTTCCCAGCTGCATCAACCGCAACAGTACCCTGCTTTATAGGCCAGGCGCGCAGCTCATCCGAGACAACCGTTAAAAAGCTAATCAAGCCCATTGCTGAGTAGCAGCCTTTGGCGAATTTACTTGCCGCCGATTCAATTATACCCAAATCACCCATAAACTCGCGCCTGCTGTCAGCGTCCAACTGTGCGAGCTCACACTCCAGCTTAGCGCAAATTGTGATGACCGGTACAGAGCTGTCAATAATATCAGTAAAATCGAATTTTTCGCGCAACTGAGCCTCGCCAACGTTTACTGCTACTACAACCGGCTTTAAGGTCAAAAATCCAAGCGACTTTATCATTTCGTGTTCAGCGTCAGTCTCAATAGCTGAGCTAATTGGCTTTTCTGACTCAATTGCCTGTTGCAATTTTTTCTGCAGGGCCAACTCTTCTTTATCGTGCGCCTGGGTTTTGGTGGGCTTATGGACCTGCTTCTCGAGCTTTTCGATGCGTGTGGCGACAAGCTCTAAATCAGCAAGTAATAATTCTGTTTTTAATTCCTCCAAATCTCTTGCTGGGTTTATACTACCTCGATAGGGCGGTACTGCGAGGTCTTCAAATGCCCGTACAACCAAAACGAGTAAATCAACGGTTCTTATCTGGTTAATAAGTCGTCGGCTGCCGGCTCGGCCATGCTCATCAGTGAAGTTTAGGCCCGGCAAGTCCAGGCAGTCAATCGTGGCATAGGTTGTTCTCTTAGGCTTGTAATGTTCGGTCAGCCAGTCAAGTCTTTCGTCCGGAACCGGCACTATAGCTTCTTCAATTTTAATTGAGCCAACGGGCGGGATTGCTTTCCCGCTTAAGCTCGCCAAAATAGTGCTTTTGCCAGACTGCAATAAACCCAGTAGTGCAATCTTCAACTGCGTAACTCCTTATTTATAAACGGTGTCTCCGTAAGAGTCATACGCAACGACAGCCGGGAAATCAACTACCTCAAGTTTCCTTATGGCTTCAGTCCCCAAATCTTCGTAAGCAATTACTTGCGCTGATACAATATACTTACTCAGTAATGCTCCTGCTCCGCCGATAGCAGATAAATGGACTGCTTTATATTGTTTCAAGGCTTTTCTAACTTCATCACTTCGGTATCCTTTTCCAATCATTGCACGCAGGCCTTTGGCAATCAGCTTGGGGCTGAAAGCATCCATTCTCGATGAGGTAGTGGGGCCGGCAGCACCAATTACTCGTCCGGGCCGTGCGGGTGTAGGGCCAAGGAAATAAATAATCGCTCCTTTGAGGGGGAAAGGCAATTTCTCGTCCGAATCTATAGCGTGGCATAGTCTTTTATGCGCCATATCCCGAGCAGCATATATTACGCCGCTTAGCTCAACTTCATCCCCTGCCCTTAGCGACCGAACATCTTTAGCACTTAACGGCGTTTGCAATTTAATAATATCAGCCATATCAATAACTCTTTAACTAACCTTTTTAAAAACAACTGCGTCCGCCGGTACCTGCCCCTTTGAACCCTCTGCGAGAATTTCGACAAAACCATCAGTGCCTTCGTTAAACTCGAATGTTCCAATCAATTTCGTTGGATTTGGTATCAGATGGTCCCATTTTCCGATAACCCTCGACCTTCTTGGCTCCATCCAGACGGTTTCAACTCCTTTTTTATGTTTTACCCGTACCGCAAAACGCAGCTTCTCATCCTGCCAGGATGAGACTATTTCAGGAAAGAACACGTGATATTTCCCCGCACTCAAATCGGGCGTGAATCGGGCGAATTCGCCAGCGACAGGGCGTTTACCATTAATTAAGCAAAAACAGTTATAGCCATAACAGGTCCATTTATGGAACCGGTGTCCCACCCAGAAATATGGAGTAGCATAGAAGCCGATATAGCTGTCGTCTATAGTTACTACTTTGGGTGGTTTGTGCTCGGGAACATTGAGTACAACAAGAAAAGACTGCTCACTATTCACGGCGCTGGGACACTCAATTTCTACAATTGCCGAATACGTCCCTTGTTCAAGATGCGATGCATCGACAGAAACTTCAAGGCGCTGTTTGTTCCCTTGGCCTGCTGTGTTAACGGAAAGCCAATTGGCATTTTTATGATATGCAATTCGACGAACACCGGCCTGCCTTAATGTTCCTCTTCCCGAATTTTTGATATGGATAGTTTTTGAATCAGGAATTGGTCGAGATGCCCTGGCAGTAAAATTGAGCGTATGAGGGGTAAAGGCCTGCGGGATGCCGTACACATCCATTATATGTACCGGCCGATGTCTGAAAGTAAATTCCTCAGGCGCTTCAAGAACAATGGTGGGCTTTTCAATTTGTTCTCCATCAACCGTAATATGCTGGGTAAAGGAGTCTCGATACATTCCATCGTCAACGGTCAAAGTAACCGGATAAATACCTGGTCTCACATAAACATAGGAAGGATTAGGCTCAACTGAGAATCCACCATCCCCGAATCTCCAATAGTACCTTAGTTTTTCCCCTTGAGCGCTTTTGCGGCAGCCGCGACTGGAGAAGGCAACTACCTGGCCTGTTTTTTGGGGGCCAAGCAACTCCATTGATGCTTTGATACTTTTTTTCCTATTCTTGTTGTTCTCAAAGATTTGCCAGAAAATAATCCAGGGGTCCAGATAGATTTCCTGACCATCCTGGCCCGTTACTATAAAGACGAAATGAGAGTGCTCATGGGCCCAGACTTCGACGCCAGCTCCTTCGGCTATGTGCACGCCTGCGGGAAGAGCCCGGTGCTCGGGATGAAGGACTCTGAGTACATGGGAGACACGTATTTCCCAAACACCGCCATTTGGCCATTTGCGTATACCGCACCATCGGTTGTTGCCGTCACCACGAGCGATGCTGTGATATAAATACTGGTCATCCAGACTAATAGGTGTATAAATCTCAGTGCCTCTCGGATGATTGATGTCGAGTCCTCCGTGAGCTTCCACGCCATGGTATGCGCCCAGCCAGCAATCATCACCATTATAGCAGTCCTTGATGTCAATGAAATCCCGCGCCATAGGACACCACGGTTTGACCTCTTCCGGACATATGGGAAGGCTCGCATCGGCTATGGCAAATCGTGCGTCTTTGAGCGGTTTACATTTACCGTGTACCTCACTGAGGAAATCGAAAATACCTGTCACCCCATCAAACCATATTCGCATCCCATTGATTACATAGGGTACATAAAAACTTTCCTGGCAGCCCACATATCGCTCCATAAGCATTTCATGACCATCAACGGCAATGTTGCAGGTAAAATGATACAGCGTTGTCCCTTTATCCTTTAGCAGAATCTTTGCCGAAGTCTTGCGAAGAATTAGTTCCCGCATCTGTCCATTCAATAGTTTAAAAAGCAGTGTTTCACCGCAATTCAACTCTATAGCGGTTAGAGTATCTTTTGCTTCACGCTCGATAATCACAGTCTTCGATTTGGATTGGTTTTTAGGCACCTCAGCCCCAACCAGCATCTTCGGTACCGTTTGCAATGCCGCGCCCAAGCCCACAGCTTTTAAGAAGCTACGTCGATTGAATCTCGTATTCATGTTATCCTTCAATTTTGTACAACCTATCAAAAATGGGGTAAACATTACTAATATTACGCATTTGGCAAAAACGCACCTATGTCTTTTAGGCGCTGCTGCAACTCTTTGACATCGATACCGCGAGTGGAAGTCTGCATCTTTGCTGCAAGTGCTGCAGCTGCTCCTGCTGCCTGGCCGGTAATAAAACAGCCGGGCATAACACGAATCGAACCATGTACATAACGGTCTGTGCTTATACACCGACCTGCAACAAGAACGTTTTCGAGGCTGCGAGGTGTTAAGACACGGTAGGGAATTCCGTAACTTTCGCCTTCTTTGTAGCCTGTACCGGCAAGGAGCTTTTTCATTCTCTGCTGTTCTTTGGGGTCTGTTGAGGAAGCATGAATGTCCACTTCATTGTTATAGCGGCCGATTTCGTCAGCAAAGCTGGCACGCTTCTTATAATCCTCAAACGTCATAACATAATCTCCTATGATGCGGCGGGTCTCGCGAATACCCAGTAGCGACCCCGTGGCAGCAAGTTCCATATTCTCAAAACCAGTATTATACTCCTTGTAATAACGTTCATATTCCAGTAACTTCCTGCGCTCGCGCAGCAGTGCCTCCGTAATAGAACGCTCATTCGTTCCATCTACACCGAAAGCATGGCCGATATTCCCG
>Ga0209636_10004795_pt1 | contig 13825 bp, 16 predicted proteins | sample DeeMarSWOR152_54_FD_187464 | JGI IMG/M metagenome (GOLD analysis project Ga0209636, IMG submission 187464) | Marine sediment microbial communities from White Oak River estuary, North Carolina - WOR-1-52-54 (SPAdes) (version 2) | ecosystem: Environmental > Aquatic > Marine > Intertidal zone >...
GGCAAGTTGAAGAGGCGGGTGTGGGTTAGAGAAGGTGACATTGTTTTGGTTTCTCCTTGGGATTTTCAGTCGGACAAACGGGGTGACATTTTCTGGCGATATAGGAAAAATCAGTCAGAATGGCTGAGAGGTCATGGTTACCTTAAAATGTGAAAGGAAAAGAGTGGAGAAACTTGAGACAGAAGCCTTCAGTAGGCGAATATCTTGCTTTCCTTTCAGTAAAATATGAAGTTAATCCTGAAAAATTTTTGTATGCCCTACGCTCAGCAAAAGAACACAAAAAATCAAGATGCGCCAAATTGTCAATCCAGTGTCGAGGCAAAACAAAAAACAAATTCATCTTTCTAATTAAGAGGGAATCTGAAGTCATTGCGCAATTTCCGATAGACGAAGAATTTCTTTTGAATAGAAGCGTTCAACTCAGAAATTTCATGGAAACCGATAGGATCCGTAGGTATCTAGCAAATAAAGCTAGAACAGCTACTGCCAATTCCATCAAAGATTTGCGAACTGGAATGCGCCACATCAATCTGAAAGCTAAAATTTTGGAAGTTGCAGAGCCAAAGCACGTTGTTACAAGATATGGCAACCACGCTAGCGTCGCTAAAGCGTTGATAGCGGATGAAACTGGAACAATCAAACTTTGCCTATGGAACGGACAAATAGCTGTTGTCTCGGTTGGAGACACTGTTCAAATTGAGGATGCGCAGGTGTCCGCGTTTAGAGGCGAAAGACAAATGAGCATCGGAAAAACAGGAGCAATCAACGTTGAAATCTTAAAACCCCAAGTGGCACTGATCGATTTGCCCACTCCTGAGGTCTAACAATTGAAACGCTTTTCTTTTCGGTTTGAATATCTTCCAAAATGAGATTTGCGAAAAAATGCCGCTGCATTGCAAGTTTAATCACGGCTTCGCCAAATATTGTATGGGCAACTGTTCCAACAGTAACTGCTGCCTTTGTATATGCAATTGTTGCACTCTAGTCTGTCAAAAAGGCGGCGCTTACTCACAAAATGGTCACACTGATTATTAGCGTTGACCATATACTTGTATTTTGTTGTGAAGCCTGAGAAGCTCACAAGGTTTGCTGCCGAGGAGTACAGCAGAAGAAGGTATTTCTTGACGTCTGAGTTTGAGTCCTGCTCTATGAGCTGTGCTGCTTTGACACTGCGCTTGGTGTTCGTCATAACAATTGGTTTTCTAGGGTTTTACGCCTAGACAGTTTAATTGAGATTTTTTATTGCATTTTGAGAAAAAGAAAAAAATTGAAACTGATAGAATTGGAAAATCTGTCTTTAAGTTAAAGCCGATAACCTGGTCTAAAATCGTCTAGGTGGGCGTCTTTTTGAGTAACATTCTCGGCAGTAAACCGGCCTATTCGGGTCAGGCTTAAATGGAACTTCACATTCTTGACCGCAATCAGCGCAGACTGCCTTGTGCATCTCTCTGTCTCTATACATTCGCTATTTCAACTCCTGATATTTTGCTATGCAAAAATCGCTTCTTGCATAGGTGCCTAATGTTTGTGGTGGTGCTTATAAACTGCGCGCTTGGAAGCTGGGGAAATAGCGTGGAACTTCTTCTAAAAACGGTGTTTCAGCAATTAAGCCAATTAAGACTGGCGGGGAGGCTACTTCTTTTTGGCGTGTTTTGCAGGAAGTGAAGCTTGCTTTTTCTGTTTCCTTTTCATTTTCTTCTGTCTTTGAACCTGCTTATGCTTTTCCAGACCTGCAACTTTTTCTTTCTTGCTCTTGGGCATATTCAATCATCAAATTGCATTGCAACATTCTTGAAACCATTATATAACCCGTGCTATCTTATTCGATGGCAAGAGGGATAATCACGGAAGAGAGTGAGACAAAAGAAGCTGATGTAGATTTTTATCGATGCCCGTTTTGTGCATGCTGCTTCATGTCCATTAAGGACCTTGAAACGCACATGGCGGCTTTCGGCAGTAATAAAGAGGTACATTCTGAAAATTTCAGAAGAGCTCATGGCAAAATAGAACATGGCTGGACTAACTTTCCATAATTGACGTATTTGAGTCCTTGAAACCTAAAGTATAAGAAGAAAACAAAAAAATTGCTAAAAAAGGTCCAGTTTTAGCGCGCGCTAGCCTTTTGAAGCCCAAAAAAACAGGGTGCCTTGATTCCTATTTTTTGATGTGGGTCTTCCGCAAGGTTTTCCTACGCTTTTGTAAGCGTTATTTCAATGGTTGAGACCATTCTTGATCTGTTTTCGCCTTCTCTCGCTGGCAGCTCCTCTGTCCCTATCGCGACTTTGCTTATGGTTAGGTCTTTTATGAAGCGCCTTCTGGTTATTTCAGCTGCGTCAACCGCTGTGGTGATTGCTCGTCCTCTGGCTTTCAAGGTAAGTTCTGTAGCATTGTTCGCGGACAGACCTGTAATAATAGCTAGGACATAGTCCATTGGTGGTTTACTTCCTATGAAAACAATTCCCGATTTATCCGACATTATACATCACTCCTTTTATTGTTGTTGTAACGTGTAACGTTGCTGCTTTCTTCGTGTCTATCAACATTAGAACGCTACTGTCCTATGAATAATGCGCACTCCTTTATAAACCGATTAAGGGAGAGTATCCTGCGCGCGCTATTAGCTATTAGTAATAGGGTATATAGTGTATACCCCTTTTTTCCAAAGGAGTGCCGAGTGGTACAGATGGAACCGTAGATTTGAAGCTTATGGCAGAGTATAGTCGGAATCAAGCAAACGTCCTTGAAGCCGACACTTAATCACAAGTGATTTAAGCTGAGAAAAAGAGAATAGAATTTTTGTGGGTAACTGTGTCGGTTGTTCCAGCTTTTGAGTTAGGCTTATGGAACGCTTGGATATTTGTACTTCTTAGTCTTGTGATTGGTTTTGTATCTTGGGTTTTCATTGGCAAAAAAGCAATGAAGAAGTTTAGGATTGTACCTAATGTACCCAAAACCAACGCTGAGAAGGTCTCAGACAAAATTTATCTGCCCCTTTCAATTGCCAGTATGGTCTATAGCGTCTTCCTACCAATTAAGCTAGGTACATTATGGTTTTATGTAGGTCTTGCGATATGGATTCTATCTGAGGTTATAAGTGTCATAAGTTTTGTCTCCTTTGGTACTACGCCACTTGATAGACTCGTTACCAAAGGAACCTACCGAATTTCTAGAAATCCTATTTGTTTATCAGGTTTTCTTTCTAATGTAGGCATAGGCATAGCTTGTGCTTCTTGGGTTTTTCTGTTATATGCAGTGGTAGACATAACCCTGATGCAAATTTCGACGGGGGCTGAAGAGCGTTATCTTCTAGAAAAGTATGGTGAAGTCTATCGAGAATATATGAATAGAACACCAAGATGGATAGGAATACCAAAATCAAATAAAGAATAAAATTCAAAAAGGGATAATCATGTCGCTTATTCCAGCTCTTGAGTTAGGGTTATGGAATGCTTGGATTCTTGTCATTCCTATACTAATCCTATCCTTCTCTGATATGAGAGTGACAGCTGCGAGGGAATCAGGCGAAGCAGGAGATTTTGAGCTAACTAAAAAGGAGAGAAGAATCATAAATGCAGTCTTCTTACCTATGGTCATTTCTTTTGTTTATGCCGTTTTCTTGCCTCTACAACTTGATACAACATGGTTATACAGCGGTTTAGTTGTCTATCTTTTTGGAATATTTCTTACCATTGTAGCAATTCTGAACTTCGCTACTAGCTCAAAAGATAAAGTCATCACTAAGGGCCTTTATCGGTTTACAAGAAATCCCACGTATGTTGGTATGATTCTGATGCAGATTGGTTTGGGGGTAGCTTGCTTTTCTTGGTTATATCTCCTTCTAACCGTAGCTTTGATTATTCTGTTCAACGCTAATTTGTCAGCTGAAGAACGTTATTGTCTTCACAGGTACGGGGATGAATACCAAAAATACTTCAATAGTACTCCCAGATGGATAGGAATACCGAAGTCTGAGAAAAAAGATTATCATAAGCCTTTTTCCCAAGGAGTGCAATGAAAGGAAGGGAATATTTTGCGCGGGCTTGGCAAAAGCAATATATCCTAAACCAAAACCCATAATCATAACAACGATGCCTAAAATGTCCTCAACTTGTGGCAAATTAGAAATCCGAACTACAAACAATAAAGCCATAACAACGTTGATGAGATTCCCTGAGTAAACAACAATCAAATCAATCCTTCTGTTTAAGACTCTGTTTCCTATCTACAAGCATATTCATCTTCTTAATCTCGAACCAGCGAATAGTCCTATTAGACTGAAAACAAACAAGATTATCGCATTCATGAACATCTGGGAGCCAATGAACAATCCCCCAATCAGAAACCATTCAAAAGTCGTTAAAGAGGCTGTGGGATTCGATTGAATATAGCTCTCTTGAGCCCAGTTAGTGAAGTATTCTCCAAGAACCGCATTGTTTAGCACAATTGAAAACAGCATTAAAACTGTAAACAATATTGAGATCTTGACCAGAACCTCTTTTCTACCATCATCTGTTTTTCCTGCAAAAATGTATCCGACCAATAAACCACCGAGCAAAACTGAGATTAAGGCACCAATTGTAGGTGCCAAGTTTAAACCTAAAAGCGAAATCAACACAGATTCTAAGGGATAAGAAATTAATACAGTAATTAAGAACAAAGATGCGACAGCAGTTATTACATCACCAAATTTCAACAAGTCTTTTCCCTGAAATAGACTATTCATCTTTTTCGGTTTTATGATTTGTGCATGGTATTTCTGTTGATTCATTCACAATTGATTTTAGGCAGTGATTCGTCTCAATCTTGACCTTCCATTTCCTTCGACCAAAAAAGACTTTTAACCATCCCGAAGTTGCTTGAGAAGACTAATAGGGCATACCTCTATTGATGGATAAATGACCGAATCTGAACCAGTCAGATGCTAGAAATGCAAGAAACCTACAGGCTACATTACTGTGCTGGCAAAAGGGCTGATGGGCTTACCGCAACCAATTCATAACGTCAAAATAGTTGCCCATTGCCTGGATTGTTCTCAGAAATAGGAAAAAGTCAAATTGGCTAAAGAAGATTCAATTGTTATTTTACCCTATTTTTGCTTCTTAGAATTCTGAATGCCGACAAGAAACCAATCAATGCTCCAACGAACAGAAATGTGAAGGTAAACGATATTGGTGTATAATCATATTTTAAGATTATTTGAATATCAACAAAAATGCCAAGAAACATAAACCCAACAGCAAACAACAGCACTACTCCAAGAACTATCATGGCTTTACGCACATTTTCCCCCTTCAAGTTCTTTGTTCTCCTTTGGCTTATCCCCATTTCCATTTGTTAGAAGTTATTAGTTCAAAAGAATTTTGACTATTGAGAAAGGGTGCACTCTCAAATTCATTTATTTTAGCTAAAACCGCGCGCGACTGTATACAGGATTCAGCCCTTACAGATATTGTTCTGTTAAGGCAAGATTTAGGCTAATAGTAGGTTCAGAATCAGATCAATAGATCAGTTCAATAGATAGGAATCAAATCAATGGGGAAAAGGGCGAGGGGTGAAAACGACCCCTAATTTACCCCTAATAACTTATTTTTAATTAATTATTAAAAAACAATATTTCAAATGTCAGCAAATCTTTTAGCTAAATTGGAACAATAAGCTTTCAATTGATTTGTATTAGGCGGCATTTGTTTTGGCTGAGAAATCAGTTGAAAAAGAAATGGGTAACTGGAGACCTGTTTCGAAGTCTCTGAAAACAGAAACAGTCGTTTTTCTCGCTTTGACTTTGGGCTTGACCTTTCTTCTGAACTTGGTTATGTGGGTTAACTATGACTTAATTGTAGAGAGCATTGAGCTGCTCTCGTTGGCGACTCGGGTTCAGATGACTATTCCCGCTTTTTCTGCCATAATTCTTAACCTTTTTGTCTTCAAAACAAAGACTTATCCTAGAAAGCCCAAGATTCTGTTTTATTATTTTCTTGTTTTGGCAGCTCTTTTTGCTTTGGTATTTGCCTTGTGGCTAGTTAATCCTATTGACCTAGCTTCTATTCAACCAGAGTCCATGGAAAATCTTGGGCTACTCGTAGTTATGGGTGTTCTTAACTTGGCTACGTTGCTTCTTACGTTAGGCTGGATTGCTCTCGCTTTTGTCTGGAACCTTAAGTCTGACTCAAGGGAAGAGCTCAGGGTTGCCAGACTATCCTTCGGCAAACCTTCATATTATCTATTGTTTAGTCTATTTTTCTTCGGCTACTTCTTGCTTAGCACAATATTGAACTGGGTTTTTAGCCTTGGGAGTTCTCCAAGCGAACCGACAGAACTTGGAAGTTTGTTGCTTGGATTTGCCACGATTATCTTTGGTCCCATCCTTGGTTTCCCACAGCTTTTTGGTGAAGAGTATGGTTGGAGAATTTTTCTTCAAGACAGACTTGCACAGCAATATGGTCGTGTTAAAGGTGTTCTCTTGGTTGGCTTAGTATGGGGTCTTTGGCATGCGCCGCTTGTAGCTGGAGGCTTGAATTACCCTGGGTATCCCTTTTTAGGCATTTTTCTTTTTACGATTTTTGCCATTGAAATATCAATTCCATTGGGACTTGCAGTTTTTAAATCAAAAAGCGTTTGGCTCGCTGTCTATCTACACGGAGTCATCAACTATAGCGCAAACATTCTTGCTTCTTATCTCTATAATCCCAGTGACCCAGTCTACTCTTTCGGTATCGGCATCTACGGCTTACTCGTGCTCGGTGCAATTACGCTCGCCTTTCTCAAATCTAAGGATTGGAAAGAGAAAGCGCTTGTTGAATAGGTTAAAGCAGTCTCTCAGAAGAATTTACTTATACGAAGTGTGTGATGTATCTCTGTCTCTCTGAGTCTAGCGCGCGCTAATCCCCAACCCCAAATCCCACACTAAAATTGTCATCAAACAACAAGCATTAAGAACTAGCAGATTCTTATCCCCAACAGATTAAAGAAAAGCGCGCTCGCAGAAGAGGAAGCAGTCGAATGGGAGAAAAAGCAGAATACGGTAATTGGGTCTCAAAGAGAATTATCTGTCTATCTGGTTTTCTTGGTTTTGTATTCTTGGGCTTGGGTCTTGTGCTCTGGGTCTTGATAATTCCTGCCGTGCTGTTCTTTTCAGTTTCCGTGTATTTTTTGTATGTCCATTACCAATTCTCTCCTCAAGGGGGAAAACAGCAAGACCGCATCTGGAAGTTGGTGTTATCAAATTTGGAATGGAATGGAGAGGGTAGGGCACTTGATATAGGATGCGGAAACGGGGCTCTCACGATTAAGCTCGCTCAGCAATCTCCAAAAGCACAGATTGTTGGTATTGATTGTTGGGGGAAAACGTGGGAGTACTCAAAGAAAATTTGTGAAAGGAATGCAATGATTGAGGGGGTTAATGAGCGGGTGGTGTTCCAGAAAGCCGATGCTTCGTCTCTGCCGTTTGATGATGGTTATTTCGATGCGGTTGTTAGCAATTTCGTGTTTCACATGGTCGGCAAAGCCAAAGATAAGCGTGGGATTGTTCGTGAAGCATTACGGGTTGTCAAGAAAGGAGGAAAATTTTCTTTTCAAGATGAGTTCTTACTTAAGCAGCTTTATGGTAATATGGATGACTTTATTGAGACCGTTAAGAGTTGGGGAATTAGCGAAGTGGAGTTTGTTCAAACCCGAGATACAGATTTTATCCCACGGGCGTTAAAGTTGCCGTTTATTCTAGGAACGATGGGCCTTATCAAAGGAACAAAATAAACGGGGGTATACTCTTCTGGGTTGATGGTTATCGCGTTTAAATATTGAAACCTGTGAAGGGGAGTAGCGCGCGCTTAAACCGTTTTTTAGATGTAACTTCTGTTAATTGTTGTGTATGGCTGGATATCTGGCTGGTCTTTAGCGTGCGCTTATGTAAAAAAAGGAATCAATATTATAATCAAAAGAACAAATACTACAGTAGCTGTAGCCGCGATTGTTATTGCTGAAATTAGTTTCTCTCCGCCTTTCCGGTGGATAACCCGTTTCAACGCGATGTTGAACATACGTCCGCCGTCCAAGGGGTATATGGGTAAGGCGTTGAACACTGCAAGGTTCACGTTGACAAACCATACCCAGAATAGTAGGTTCGCCAAGACGTGCCATCCTTGTCCCAGCGAGTGCGTGTAGAAAGGCGCTAAGAAGTCTGAGAAGGGCACTGAACCTGAAGCCAGAGAGGGGGGTATCAAATATAGTGGAAACACCTGCAGAGTTACATTTTGGTAATTTCTTAATCGCTCTTTGAGCAACAGATTTCCCGCGTTTATGCCCATTATGGTGCGGTTTTCAAACCTTGTTAAATTAACAACGGTTGAAAAACGATCTTGCCACTTGTCACCCCTAGCCACCGTTACTTCCACGACGTCGCCTGGGTTTTTGTCTTCTAATATAATATTCAAATCAGCGATTCTGTCAACCGTTACGCGATCCACCGACACCAAAACATCGTTTGGCAACAGCCCTGCAGCTTCAGCTGGTAAACCTTCCTGCACGTTAGAAATGTACACGCCATCGATAACTGGAGTCAAACCAGCAACTAAAACCAAAACGCCGATGAGACATGCTACCGCCACAACAACGTTAGCGCCAACCCCCGCAGCCATGACTCTAGAAGAAACACTGGCTGAAGCCTTCTTAAGTTGTTCTTCATCAACATCCACAAAAGCGCCGATGGGTATAAAAAGAAGGAAAAGAAGACCACTCGAATTAACCTTTAACCCCCAACTTCTTGCGGTTATCCCGTGTGCACCTTCGTGAATCGCAATCGCACAGACAATGGCAAACCAGCCATACAGCAAAGGCAAAAAAGGATTAACACCAGGCAGAAGAAGATACGCGGCCAGACCTGCTTCACGAGCCGCTTCCCCAGCAGCAGGATTCCACAAAAGATTAAGCAGGCTGCTAATTAACAGGTAGAGACCTATGCCAGCCACAAACGGCACAAGAAACAGAGACCCCCAAGAAATCCAACGTGAAACCCGAAGAGCCCCAAGCCTGTCAAAGACACCACTAAACACTTGAGTTCGCACGGTTATGATAGGAAAGCTAAACTCGACTCTTCTTCGTTCATCTTTCTTCTTTTCAGGTTTCTGTCCAGTCAACCAATACACCAAACACTCAACTTCATAATTGCTTCACCGTCATTAATGTTTAGGAAAGAAACACATAGCCAAGCAGTTGTTCAAAATTTCTTTCTCTGACAATATATGATATACTACGATACCGAAACACCCCTTAAAAACTCCGTGAGACTTGCCCAGCGGGTGTCTTAAACACAGAGTGAAATCAATGAAAATCTGGAAACGGAGGGTTGTCTAAAAGAGTTCCTTTTGCTATATCGGTCTGTGCAATATTTCTGATTTGAAACTTGCTTTATATGTGGTCTTCTTCTAAGATTACTTGAGGTTTGGGGGAGAAGGCGATTTTCAAGAAGAAGCTAATTAAAATTCTAACGCGAAAAAGAAAAACTATTCCAAAGGAAAAACGAGTCACGGTTGCAGAAAAATTAAGAAAGCAGAAAAGGTTGACCACTGACGAGTTTTGGCAAGTATACGAGTCAATTCGACAAGAAGGTCCTATAGCGAAATACTCGAATCCCGAAAAGTGGGGTTTCAGCGACTAACTACCAAATTCTACAACTTCTGGGTAAGAATCCTCTGCAAATTGTTTTTCAGTAGTTTCTATCGAAGTTTCGTTTTTGCTTAAGTATTAGGCGACAGGAGGGTCGTGGATTGATTGTGCCTTTCGCTGCCGAAAATATGGAATAGTGAATAGCAAGATTTAATTTAGTCTTTTCGTTAAGAACAATGAGCGGTGAGATGGCAAAATGGTTGTTAAAATTAAGCAGTTTGAATCTCTCGAAGAGATAGAAAACGCTTTAGATAAGGAGATTTCTGAAACCAAAAGCAATCTGGGTAAAAGCCTGCAACGGTTGGATGATTTAAGGCCGATGGCTGAGAAGATCAAGAAGTTAAGGCAAGTGGTTAGGAAGCTGGCGGGCAAGAAGGCTGTTTCTGAAAGCGTAGCTGAATTCAGCGTGGACGGCTTCAATGTTGTGTTGGAGGCTGGTCCGTTAGATGAGCTAACTGCATTGGAAAAGGTGGTGCATAGCCATCAAGAGCTTCTGTTGACGTTGCAAAAGGCACGTGAGGGTTTAAAGCCTCTCGCCGAGCTTGGAGGTACTGATGGAATGGAATTCTTGGTTGTTGAAAACAAAGGAGTTCCGGAACGTATTCTATTGAAGACATCTTAGACCTTAAGCTGTTCTCATCACATTATAGCGTTCAAGTGTAGCTTTGTTGAGCAATTGCGTGGCGTTTTATGGAAATCGTTTAAAAAACTTTCGGTTTTTGCGAGTAATGTGTTGAACAGATTACCTGTCATAATGATAGACAAGTTCACTCCAATTTCCGCCTTAGAAGGGCTTTCACCAAATAACCGATAGTTCCATAATAGCCCGAAGATAGAGAAATTCGCACAAAATATTATTCTTTGTAGCAAATATTGACTTTCAGGTCAATTCCGTTTCGATCTGAAGCCTGCTACGTGCGCCCAAAATTTTAATGAAGAATCGAAAGTGTAATCCTTGCTTGGAGGGTGTGCTATTTGCATAAGACGGCGAGTGATGAAGACGTTTTTGAACGATTGAAGTAGGTGTCTGCGGTTTCTCTGCTTCAAGATTTTGTAGGCTGTTTTTTGGGAGAAATGTCAAAGTGGAGTATGAACAAGCCGATCGTATCGTTGATAAGGGAGTAGGAACCTTAGATGGTATCTATCCTCAAATGTATAAACACGGAGTCTATGAGATACGACTTAAAGGAAAGCTTCCGAGTGGCGGGGAAGCAACGTGGGGCATTGTGTTCTATCCAATGAGGATAAAGAATACAGAATTAACATCCAAAGGCCTGAAATTCTTTGATGATGCTCTTCGCAGAGCGACCATCCTTACATTAGTATAGTTTTTTGGCGTGTGAAAGGTAAAGCTGTAAAGTGTTCCTTAATTAGTATAAGCGACAATGAAAGCCTACTCCTCAGGAGCTATGTTTTGTTTGGAAGAATCTTCTTTACGAGATTGACGCAGTAGTTATATGCTTTATCATCGGCGATCCTGAACCAGTACTTCTGGTTCTTTGTTGCGATGTCAATTATCCTACGTCCTTTAGGTGATAGTAAGCTTTTTTTCTTAACTTCAATTTTCTCAAGGTCATTATAGGGTATTGAAAAGTTGAGTTTATCCAAGCCCAATATATCCTGTACCTGCATCGTTTTGAGTTTATCCACTCGTTTATTTACAATACGATTGTATATGTCACTAATTGTGGGCAGACCGAAACCAGCTTCTAAGGATTCACTTAAAAGTGGGGTAAATAGGCTTAATGTGCCACCAATCTTGACGCAGATGAGTTCATTTTTGGTAAAAACTAATGCGAAACGTCTTGCCAAGTTTCCCTTTCCTTTACCCCCTAAAGGTCCAACGAGACCGATAACTTCTTCACTCAAGCGTTCTTACCCTGTGCCTTAATTGCGAATTGTAGATTATTTAAATTTTGGCGGTTTTTTAGTTGAGTTAAAATTCAATCCCAACCCCAAAACCAAAGCAGAAACCAGAAATAGATTTTAAACATCAAATCCTCTTTAGAACAAACTTATTTTCATATTTAAGAGCGCGCGCTGTATAATGAAACATAACGATAGAGCTTTTCTTTAAGCTTTGTAGTGAAGATGTATTGTATTTGTGTTGTACAAGTCTACAAATAGTGCCGAAGGTACGGAACATTTATCTCAAATCAAACCAAGCTTTTAGTGAGAGGCTGATTGAGAGTGGGTAAAAGGAAAGAGCAAGCCTTCAAGTCTATGCTTGGCAAATCAGGGTACTCAGAGAAGGCATCAGACGAAATCTGGAAATGGTACACAACCCCCACGAAAGAAAATAAAAGTATTGATAGTCGGTTATGAAGAGCAGTTGTGGTCAAAGTCTGCAATAGGGCTTTTACCCTAATGTTCTGTTCTCTCTTTCTATAATCCAATTTCAATTTAGAATAGATCGCCACAGGCAAACAAAAATATTAAAAATAAATTAAGACGTAAACGAAAATTTGGGAGAATAGAATGAAGGTTAGCCTTGCTTTTTATCCCGCTCGTTTTAAGATACCTCAGATATGTAGCAGATGTGCACAAAATCCTTTTTTCGGCTATGATGAAGAGAAAGTGATAGAGTATACTGATTGGTCTGGTAAACGGTGGAGAAAATGGACTATTAGGTTCCCTTACTGTCAATCATGTTTGGAGAGTTTAAGAAAGAAGAAGTTGTTCAAAGGAAAAGCCAAGTCCGTTGAAGTATCAACTGTTGAAACAAAAAAGGTTGGCGGGTTCCTGAAAAAGAAGAAAATACCTTACGTGACATTTGATTTCAAGAACGATGAATATGGTCGATTATTTGAAGAAGCGAATAGAGACATTCTTCTCGGCAAAGTAGTTTCGCAGAGCAAATAGAAGAGTTCTGAAAATGTCAAAGAAGGAAAAACTCAGAAATTGTTTTAGTTATGGCTTAGCATTTTTGTCAGTATATTAATAAATTATATGTTAACTTATTCACGCTCTCTTCTACTCCTTCGCCATATTCCGAGGATGAAGTTAAATCTTGGCACTTCTTTCATATACTGTAAATATTCATTTCCCCATTTTGGTATATCAAGCTTCTTTTCTTCCAAAAGACAGGAATAGTAAACGTATACAATCATCGTGATAATGGCTGCAACTGCAAGAGGTGTGAAGGGAATGTATGTACTAAGAATGATAGGTAACAAAATCGGCAAGATCATATATAGAGTTGCTGGGTGTCTCATAACTCCATAAGGACCTTCCTTAAGCAATATGACCGTCTCATCGTGGTTAAGCCCTCCCATTTTTGAATGCATACGAGATACCCAAATACCAATTAATATCCCGAGAACTCCGATGGCAACCGAAATGTAGATTACGATCGCTGGAAAGATAAATGACGGCAGTTGAGCAAAGAACGCCAAAAAATCAAATTTTAAGTGTCTTGACACTATTGGAAGCAACCAAAGCACAATATAAGCCATCCATGGAATAATTTCCCATGTTTCAGGTTCTAAAAGCCCTCTTTTCCCAAGTTCTTTGAGGGCATCTTTTGAATTAATTTCGCCTTTTTTCAGCTTCTCAACCAAATCGTTTACTTTGCCTTCTTTCTCACTCTCCTCTTTAGTAATCTCCACCCTCTCCCAAAAAACTTCAAAATAGTTGTATGAATTTTTCACCTAATAATTCTTTTTCTTCACACCCCTTAGGAAAAAGGCTGTATATACCATATGCCCTATTACTAAATGCGTAGTAAAAAGCGTCTCAGACGGTCTGTTCTCCAGTCTGAGAAAACCTTACGAATTTTCAGCAAGGAAAAAATTGCATTATTGCCCGTTGCCCTGCGTTTTCAATGCGTCCTACACAATAGCGCGTGCTTTGGGAATCAGATTCCTAAGTGCTTGCTTCGGATTTGAAATTAGGTTTATATTGTGTTCGCTGTTGTTTTATGTTTGGATGGGTAAGGCATGAGAAGGCGGTTCTGGGCTGCTTTGGTGTTTCTCGTGTTTTCGGCTGTCTTAGTTGCGCCTTTGTGGGGTTTCCTGTCTGGTTTCAACGGTGACGATGATGGAGATTTTGTTGCTAGAGATCTGCCGTTTCTGGTTAGGTCTGAGGGTGAGGGGCGTCCTGGATTTGCTGGCGCGTATGTTCCGGGTGAGGTGCTTGTGAAGTTTGTTCGTGGGGCGAGTGAGGA